>VAPL010084443.1_pt1 | contig 13439 bp, 8 predicted proteins | sample 3395061 | NCBI WGS metagenome assembly VAPL01 (sample SAMN08290444, study PRJNA428436) | hydrothermal vent metagenome | isolation source: Deep-sea hydrothermal vent chimney 2 | place: Pacific Ocean: Juan De Fuca Ridge | depth 2182 m m | reverse complement strand
CACCCGTTGTGCTATTCACGCGATACCCAGACACAGTGTCATCGTTGATATTCGTCATATACACGAATCGGTCAGAGGGATGAACCGCAACAGAACGCGGTAAATACCCGCCGGGATAAGGTGACCCCTTAACTAAACTTAATGCACCGGTCTGAGAATCAATTTCCATTACAGCAACAGCGTTGGAATTTCTACCCGCGATATATAAATATTCCCCATCTTTGTCTAATGCTGACCAAAAAGGAGAAACCACTTGCGGATCAAAAGGCGAACCCGGGAGTTCTATCAATCTCCCGGTTGAATGATTAACGCTAAACGCAGAAACTTTCATTCCAGTCTGCTCAGTAACGTAAACAAAACGACCACTAGGGTGGGCAACAACAGATGAAGGAAATCTGCCGGTGTCCACATGACCATTGTGACGTAACCGACCGGTAACACTGTCTACTGTGTACATCGAAACAGTACTGTCATAGGCGTTTACGACATAAGCAAATTTAGGCACCACTGCATTAGCGAGCTGATATTCAAACAACACCGACAGCAAAACAATACTAGATAAACTTGATAATCGCATTATCCGGTTAAACCACCGTATAGTTGTTGAAACACGTACGCACGTAAATCAGTTGCGACACTAACTCGGGTAAGTAGCAGAAAACAGATCTTGGTTTAGAAAGAAGGAACAAAAAGAGTACCTAAAAACTAATTAAATACTAAAAACAATAAATGTTTACGGCACATTAGTACACGCCTCACTACTCATCGCCATCCAAAACACACCCGTAGCCCCGTTACCTGGCGCTCCGACTGAACCACAATTGGCTACCGTCCAGTTACCACTGAGTGCAAAACTAGTGACCTTTAATACAGCTCTATTATAATAGGGACCATTAAAATACCCTGCTCTACCATCACCTGCGGGACCATTTCGAACCTGGACGCCCGATCTGTTAAATCCACCTTCAAATCCAACGTCATTTAGATTGACAAGAAAAGCCTTGTTTTTCCAACCATGCGGGACTGCAATATGACATAAATTACAGCGAAAGTTTGACACAGCATTCGCATGAAAAGTATGTAAATTCTGCGTATTCGGCATACACATCATTCCACCGCCACCACCGCTCATACGACCGCCGCCCATGCCGCCGCCGCCCATGCCACCGCCGCCCATCATACACATACCACCACCACCACCCAGTGAAAACCCACTATTTTGAGGAAAAGCCGGTGACGGATTGCCGTATTGATTATATCGATGGCATTTAAAACATAAATGCGTTGGCTGGCCGATACCGGTTCCGGTTGTGCGTCCACCACTCCACGGACCTTTTAACAGAAAATCATTCTCTGAACCATGCGGTCCCCAGACACGTCCATCATCACCTGCACCACCACCGCCGGTATTGCCCGTTGGAACTGATGTGCCGTTGTTGGTATCAGAACCATGGCAATCCGTGCAATACATGGTTTGCACACCCACAGCCAGATTAAACGGTGAGGTCCAATTGAGTTGGTTTGCATCACGAATCGCAGGTGTTCTGCCGGTGGACCTAACAACCGGATGCCAACTACGATGATTGTTTATAGCAAATGCAGCGCCAGCGCCACTGTTAGGGGCGGTGCCTTCACCCTGATGTTCGACAGGAGAATTATATTCGCTCGCCTGATTGGTGTACTGCGTCATTTCGTTAGTACCAGATGGGGTACCACCGACAAATGAACCCAACATCGGCGGTGTATTGCCATACGCATAATTTGAGTGACACTTAAAACAAACCTGGTACTCGCGTGTTACGTAAGGGCTGGAGGTACCATCGTCACCGGGTGGCGCATCAATCGGTGGGCTGCCTCTTTTAATCGCGAAAGTAATCTGCGCATTAGGAACAGCATTAAAATTGGGGCCTGCGTAAATGGGTTCGACGCCCCATATACCCCTTAAAACACCGGAAGCGACATTAGTATGCATTCTAACACCTCCAACAACTGCAAGGTCCGCGTCATTATGCGGGTGTGTGCCCGCTGGACCGGGATTAGCTGGGTCAGCGTTAAATAAACGATTTTTGATCACGCGGTGCGGATTATGGCAATCGGTACATTCGGCATGTCGATTAGCCAAACGCGTTTGGCTCTCGATAAAATCTTTACCGGCCTGCGGGATGCCGGGTGCATCACCTATATTGTGAACCTCTTCTGGACTATTCACCCCGAGAGACTGGTCGTCGGTGGTAATCGGCATGCGTGTTGCCAATGTAGTAAAGTCAGTTTTAATATCCGGCACTTCTGTACCAAGACCTTGGGCGGTTAATGTATTACCATCTGATGAGTGACAGGCGTAACAAGTTTGTTCAATCGCAGGTCGGCCACCCTGTTTAACCAGGTAACCACCAACAGAAACAGTAGGTCCATCTGTGCCTTCGCGCGTCAGACGTCGTGCACCCTGTACAGTGTGAGTATCATGGCATGCAAGACAAGCCGATTCCCATGTTCGTGTACCCAATGGGAATTCTCGTACATTGGCCGCCGCATCCGTGTATATCTCATCAGCGACATCAGGATTAGCATGTGCAGAATCAACCCAACCTGCTTTGAGGTGACAGGCAATACAGATAATATCGGCGTTAGTTCCGACGGGTGTACCTGGATTAAACCCAACATCCGCAGGTCGAGTCGATTGCAATCGGCTCAAACGTAAAAACTTAATATTCTGCTCTAATGTATCATCTCGAATATGCGGATCATGGCAGGTATTACATTGAACCTGCCCTTGCCCACCAGAATCATCCTGTAGAGGAACGATAGGCGCTGGTTGCCCACGAACCCGGGTACCAAGATGTGACTCTACTGCCGGGTCACGCATTTCACCGTCTGCTGCCGCGAGCGCACTATCATACGTCATCGAAATGGGGTGATCATTTGTCAAATCAGTGCCAAGAAAACGAGTAAAACCAGAAAGCCGCCCACTGGGGCCTTCAGCGATGGCACCACCCGCAATGGTGCCCGTCATCGCTATATCCTCTGTGGTACCGATTCGATCAGTAAAACGACCTTCAAATACATTGACCGCGCCCACAGCCATTGTGCCATCATGGCACGACAGACACAGTTTCGAGATACCTGTCGGTTGTTGTAATGGCTGGCCCGGGCCAATCGCCGAATCCAGCGATCCTGAACTATAGGTAGGATACTGCGCACCAGATAATTCGCGGTTCCACAATGGACCCTCACTTACCGTGCCACCATGCGGGGCATGGCAAAAAACACAAATTTGATTTTCTGTTACTGCCGAGACAACTCGACTTGCCCCCCCAGGCAGTTTTGGAGCAAAATCCGCAGAAAAATTATGTTTGGTATTGGAAATGTCAGAGATTCGCGCTGCGTGCGCATCAATTGAAAAAGTGGGTACGATACAAATAGCCGCCGTATAGACTAAAATCGCAGTTAATAAAACCGGGAAATATCCATTGAAATAAGCATTTAGCTTGGCGCCGCCATAGGAAGAACGACTAAAAATCTTGCACACCCTCATTGCACCCTCTGACTATTTTTTTCGTGTTCGGCCTTAAATTGAGTAATTACTCATCTCATGAGCTACTCCAACCAAATAAATGCTTATTAATTTTTATAATTATTATTTAAGCTTATTATTATAAATTGATAGTTTTCTGTTATTTTTATGAGGCTTATCAAGCCTGATTAATTCTGTTTTTAGAAACCCATCATTTGAAACCTACTTTACTTTAGAAACCTATCATTTGAAACCTACTTAACTCACTTTACTTTAGAAACTTAGCACTAGAATGCAATAAATAACCAGGCGTCATCCTGGATTATTCAAATATTGTAAAACCACAATACGTCCGTTGAACATATCTGCAACATAAATACGGTCTTGGGAATCAGACCACACACCTGCTGGCAGGTAAAATTGGCCTATACCCGAACCTGTTCCACCAACCGGAAGCAGAAATTCTCCCGAATTATTATATACTAGCAAATAATCATAGTAGGATTCTACAACGTAAATAAGGCCTTGATCATCGACCGAAATTCCCTTTGGTCGCAGCAAATCCCCTATATTTAAGCTACGTTTACCAAATTTACTAACAAAATCCCCGTCCTTATCAAAAATTTGGATCCGCGCATTCATAGAATCAGTCACATACAGTTGCCCCTTATAATAACTGATAAAAGTAGGGAAATTAAACTCACCGGAGCGAACGCCGCGCTGCCCGATGACACTGAGCAGTTCACCGGAATCATCAAATATCTTTATATTGTGGGCGTGGGTATCTGAGACATAGATACGACCAAATCGCGCGTCTCGAGCCAGACCCGTCGGCCGTTTAAGAAGCCCTCTACCGAATTGTCCTAACGGTATTCCGTTGCTATCCAACCTAACGACGACGCCTAGTTCAGCATCCGCAACATAAACCTCACCGTCTTTGCCTGGTACGATGCCGATTGGCGCAAGAAAATTGCTGCCATCTTCTGAATCAGCCTTTTCCCAGATATTCAACTCGCCCAGTTTATCATCAAATACAAATACGGCCTGCCGACTAATGTCTGTTACATAAATACGTTTGCGCTTTTCATCAACAAAACCAGTTTGCGGCCGTTGTAAAACAACTTTTTGAGACGGCTGTGAATCTATGCCAACAAACCACTTTACAAACCGCATAAAGACACCGTCCTCTTCGGGCTTTTTATAAAAATTATTTTCCCCGGTCAACTGCCCTATATATTTATAGCGCGGCATTTCCGGTTCGGACGGCCATACCTTGGAATCATCAACTCGATAACGTAATTCACCCCGTGTATCCGCACAACTGGAGAGAAAAACTGTAAAAACAAGAAAAATGAGTAGCGAGGAAATTCGTTTATTTAACATTATTCTTGTCACAAATAGTTTATACAAAGCGTTTTTGTAAAAGTTGTAATATCAAATCCATAACAAGATAAACGAGCGTTACTGAACTTTAAAAAGATTCTGATCTAATCCGTCTTCCGGAACCACATCGAAAACCTGCACCCGTCTATTTAAGCTATCAGCAACATATAATTGCTGCTCTTTTGACATCCACATATCAGTAATCGATCGAAAACGACCTGGCGCTGAACCGCTACCCCCTAGCGTCGCGATGAGTCTGATATCATCATAAACTCTGATTGTGTTATCGGATTTATCGCTAACATAGACACGCTGTTCCTTATCCAATGCAATCGCGGTTGGCCAGATCAAATCGCCTTCACCCAGACTAAATCTGAATCGTCCGGCTGCGCCAGGATCCAATCCCAATTCTTGCACGGGTAACTCAAGACGGTCAGCTATAAAAATACTATTACTTCTTCCTTTCGCTATTGCAGTAATCGCACGAAATTTTCCTGGTCCCGTTCCACGTGATCCAACGGCACTTAATGGAATACCTAATTTGCTAAATATCACTACGTGACTGAAACTACCATCGGCCACATACACTTGACCCGTTAAATCATCAACCATAACATCGATTGGCCGCGATAAATTTACCAGATCACTGTACTGGCGAATTAAATTGCCCAATTCATCAAAATACAAAACACGCTTGCCAACTGGGTCCGTTATATAAAAACTCAAATCGGATTCAACGTAAATACTCGTCGGCTCACCTTTAAGCTGCTGGCCAGCGACACCGAGAACTTCTATCGTTTCGTCAACAGTATTATATCGATAAATAGAAGAGTCACCGCCATCAACGATGTAAAGAAAATTACCGTAACCACCAACCGCGACGGGTTTTATAAATTTAACTTGCTGACCATCACCACCAACAATAATGCGAGTAAATTCGCCAACCGCACCGTCCAGCTTTAACTTACCACCGCGTATAATACCTGATGGTCTCAAGACTTCCGGCTCATCACTGCGTTTAAAACGAAGATTTGGCGACGTAGCTGCTGCTGCGGATCCGTCCTCAGATGACTGTTCACCATCTGTAACTGCTTTTTTAAATTCCGCTAAAGTACAACCAGTAGTTGCCCCAATGAACAAAAAAATTAAACTGGCAATAACGATCAGCAACGGCGTCAACGTACGTCCAGTTAACATTATCCTGGTTAGCGAAGACCTACGCCTGATTAGCGAAGACCTACGCTTTCGCGCGGAACACTGTGACATCGATTACACTCCAATGGAGGAAAGGCGACTTTGCCATGGCACACACCACAATATTCACCTTCAATTATTGCCGCCATAGTGACAAAATTACCGCCACGTTGCGGTAAAAATATTCCAGGATGGCAGTTTTTGCATGTGAGCCATTTAGTATGCGGTAAATGAGGAAATCGAACATAAGGCATAGACGCGGTATTTCGAAAAATAACATCAAAATCCACTGAATGCATTTTCTCTTCACCAGTGATGCCGGTGCGCGGTGAAATCAGGCCTTTGTTCAGTGTTTCTACCCAATTTATGACACCACGTTTATCACGCGGGAAATTAGCCATCGCTTCAGCTGGCGGTTGCAAGATCTTAACTGCATCATTTGTTGGATCATGCACACCATCTTCAGCGATCGAAACGACATCCCCATGTAATTGAAAATGACCCGTGCCTTCTTCGCCAATGGCCGGGCCAAATACAAACATACACACTGTAAAAAACAATGTTGATATATACCTATATACAACCATACCCTTTCTCGCGCCCATTAATTCGACTTCATTCACCCATCGTGTTGTATAAAATCTTTTTGCCCTTTTACTATATATGCCATACACCTTATATTATATACCTTTTTCTAATTATCAGCATCCAATCAACGCTTATGTCGAAAAAACGCAAAAAATCCAGTTTTGCCATGGAAAGATTTTTTAGATCCCGCCCTTGACTTTCCCCGATAGGAACTACTGACTTACCCCTGCTATGCGCAATGCACGCCTGACTTGGGTTGTAGCCGACAACATCATCGCAATAGCTGTTGGAAAATCACCTTGCTTTGCTTTTTTAATTGCATCATCGCGCTGACTTCTTCCTTTCACAACGAATCCATCCATAAGTTTCACGGCACCCGGCGCTGGTTTTTTCCTGGCAATGGCGACAGGTACTAATTCTTCATAACCGGCAAATCGCTTTAATTCATATTGATATTCTTCTTCTGCCGTTTCAAAATTCAGATCATATACAATTGTTTGGGAATCAAGCATAACATTGATCGCACTAGTCACGATATTTTCTGCTTTTTCTAACAAAGGAATCGCCTTTAAGTATTTACGTGTATCAGCAAATGTCTTCGCTTCTTGTAGCAAAGATGTGACTTCTTTTTTGTCGTAATCAACCACTGCCTGTTTGCCACGTGTTTTAACCGTTTGATCCTTGCTTATCTTATGCGATTGCTCAAAGTTCTTTACAGAATCAAGCAATTCCATATACCGGGCATTTCTTTCCTCTAAGACCTCTTCGCTTGGCACTAACCTGGATGACGTACCAATCAAGCGTAATACATCATCTGCAAAAGCCAACGCTTTCTCATTATCACCGGAAGAAAGGTGCTTGCGCGCTTTACCCATTTTTTCCCTAGCCGAATTCAACATATTTTTTGCTTCTTTATTATTACTTGCATCTACGCGCTTGGTACCTTTAGACACAAGCATCATGTCAGCAAACGTCATTTTCTGCTTAAGCTTTGCGATAGAAACTTTCGCTTTTGTTGCTTTCGAGGACTTACCTGCACTTGCTGTAGAAATCTTAACACTCGCAATTAATTTATTGATTTTCGCTTCAGATGCATCCTTGTTGACGACAAATATCTTGCCCCCCATTGCGCTGTGGTTTTGACATTGATAATAAATGACATCCGGCATCTTATTGTCAGGCGTTATTTCTATTATACCTTTGTAGGTAAACTGCCCCTTAATCCCATCTATAACAACACCGCCACCCCAGCCTACTGGACTCGTGGAAAAATAAACGTCATGCAATACATCAGTTCGGACATCAAATTGATAGCGTTCACCACGTCGCATGGCGATTGTTTTTCCTTGCACATCATCCAATGAAAAACCTAATATATGCCCTTTGCCAAATGAAGGATGTGATTCATTTTTTTCCGCCACGGTGACTATATAATAATTCGGATCCAATTTTTTGGACGACACATCAGGTTTTTTTGCTTCCGCTGGCTTATCAACGGGCGCGGGTTGAATCTCTGAAGTGACATCGGCGGGCATTTCTGTTACTTCGGGAATAGTCGTAATCGGCAACGGCTGCACCATTACAATGGGTTCATCCGGGGAAACATCATCTTCCTTCGCTTTTGCCTGTTGTTCTTTTTCTTTAGCTGAGGGTTCAACCGGAGCTTCAATGATAGTTACTGACTGCTCGGCGGGCATCTGTTCGTTTTTATCGAGCGAGCCGCACGCGGGCACAAAAAGAAAGACTATGAAAAAAAGGGTAAATTTAATGTTCGAGTTCATGGCTAATCACCTGAGAAAATTGATCTAACGCGGGTTCATGATTGGCTTAAGCGTAGGACCATCCTGAACCTGACTACCTTATCCAGACCATATAAATATCCAGACCCATATAAATATAATTCAGTGCATTCTCTATCTCTCCTGTTCGCACTGCCAACTTATCTTGTTATCGGCAAAAAATCGAATTGATTGATTGATACTTTCCTCTAATAATGCATTAAAAATTGCTCTGTTGTTGCTCTATGTAAAAGTGCAACCGTCAAAACAAACCAATACTTTTAAAATGGAATTTATCAACCAAAAACTATTTACCTCAGTTAATTAAGCTTAAAAATACAAACGGTGCAGGTTAAATCACCTGCACCGCTGAGTTTTCTGCACTTCTTTCATCTGATAAAAGTACAGCTAGGTAAAGGTACCAATTACCTCCAGGGGTTTTTAACACTCGCCTGACTCAAAGGTGGTTTCCAATTTTTTGGTTTGGGTTTGGAATGGCATTTTTTGCACGACTTAGTGGTAACCGGAAAAGACACTTTACCGTGACACACGCCGCATTTTTCACCCAAAAGTATTGCAGACATCGTTATCTGGTTCGCATTTCTTTGTGGAATGAAAATCTTTGGGTGGCAATTGGAACAATGCAACCATTGTGTATGCGGTTTGTGTGGAAAAACCACATCCGGCATGGATGCTTTTACTTCACGCACAATGTCTAAATCCATAATAAGTGGCTCAACGGTAGGATCTATACGATCATAGCGAGGCTTCAAATAGCCCTTGTCGAGTGATTGCACCCAATCGACGTAATTACCAAATGGCGTCGTTGGTAAGCCTTTGTAAGATATTTTCGGCGGTTGCAGCACATGCGTACCTTCATTAGCCGGATCATGAATACCGTCCTCCGCTGGCGGTGCATTTTTTTCCTTATCCTTTTTAAGCAGGCGATTAAAAACATTCGCCTTGGTCACATTGCCGCTTTGACCTTGAACGGGCTTTAATTTCATCGTTTTCTTTGTTGCACCGACTTCAGCCGCGTAAACATTCGCCATAGCAAATGTTAAACCAAACGCACAAACGGTACAGGCAGCCGCTAACAACCTATTGATTTTATTCATTTTTATTTCATCCCCTTATTGCGCGCTCTTTACACCACCTGGCAGCGCTTTATACTGTGGCGCGACTAAACGTTGAATCGTACTCCCGTGGATCTGTGTCGGTGTTCCAGGAATGCCCGAGTGACACATTCCACAGTTTTCCACGGACCAGGCAATTTCACCGTTATGACAGGCGCCGCAAAATTGGCCGTCAATAATTTTAGCCATCGTGATCTTGTTTCCACCTGCTTTAAATTTAAACCCGAGATCGGCATGGCATACTTTGCAGCGAAATCTAATACGATGATACCAATGCGGAAATACGGCGGGTCGCATACCTGCGGCATCAGCATAATTATTTATTACTACATCCGCGTACTCTGCCTGTGCAGATTGTGGGATCATTATGACGCTAAGACTGCTTATTAAAGCAAATAAAATTGCCTTCCATTTCACGAGATATTCCAAAAGTGATCTCATATCAACCTAACTCCCCTATTATTTATTAGAATTTAACCAAATACTATAATTTTTCTTTACCATATTACAAGGGTAAAGCGCATTTTCTAATACCTGTGATCTTACACGACTCTAGAAGCTTCGTGTAGCCGAAAAGTTAACACCAAGCGTCCTTTCTCCTTCAGGAGCTTCAGTTATTCGGATATTAAGCTTGGTTGATAATAAACCAATTGCGTAGGAAAATGAATTTACCCAGGTTAGATTCCCTCTTTGTGAATCTCCATCTGCTAACAACCTTTCTTGTCTTAATGTCGAGGCATAAGTTAACGCAAATACACCAAATAACCGACTATGGCGGTAGGCAAACCGGATAGAAGCAGATTCTTCTGTATCTGAGGCCCCAGGTTCGATCGTCAAGGGATTGTCAGTTTTAGAAGCTTGATAATTAAAATTTCCGGATGCTGAACTAAGACGATTTATCCCCTGATTTCGGGCTAGTGAGAGTGAAGCTAATTGAAATACTACCCCGTCCTCTTCGAGTGTCCGTGAGTCAGAAACAGCAACGTTGAAAATTGTGTTGCCACCCCAACCCAGGTGATTCACGCTGGTATTAAAACTTATAGAATGTGCTTTAGTCAGCTCGTCTGTTTCTGTATCCTCCGTGGATAAAGTCGAATCATTGTCATCTGGAAAACGTTTTGAAACGGCTAAATTTTCTGAAAAACCAAAATTTAAATTTCCACTGTCGAATAGCCAGGATCTGCTCGCGGCATGACCAATTGACACACTGGCGCTTTGACTACTGGTTTTCGTGTCCTCTACGGGGGGGACTGCAGCCGGATTGCCGTCCAGTTTACTATTTGCATTACTGACACTACCGCTCAAGTTCCAGTTATAAAAAAAATCAAAAATGGTCGTCGGGGAGGAAAAAAAACCGATTGTTCCAATTTCGGAGGAATTAAGTGACTGCCTACCTTCAGATTCACTTGAATTAGCATTAATCGTTAAATTACCACGTATTTGGCGAGAAAATATATACGACATCGTTAAACCGATGCCTACCGCACTAGTCTCGACACTGTCCCGAACGCTATTGTCGGTCGTCGTTTTGGAAAAACGCGCACCACCTGACACGGAATAGGGTTTATGCTCAGGTCGCCAAGAGGCGCTTGTGGACACCTGATTAACCGACGACTCACTACCAGAACCGCCCACCGATTCCGATTTAGACGTGGAATGGCTGAATAATGAAGTAATCCCCATTTCTGCACTTGGTAAATACCCGTGCGTCGCGGTTAACGATAAGCTTGTGGAATTATTACCAACATCCTGTTGTTCTGTATCAATATAACTACTATCAATACTATAACGCTGTTTAGCCCAGGATCGATTAACGCGTAACCCGGCAATGCTGGATAGAAAATTGCTAAACAATGACTCGAAATCAGATCGATTATAGAAAAAATTGATATGCGTACGATCATATGTTGTATACGCCTGTGATATCCCTATGCGTCTGGTCTTGGTTATCAGCGTCGTGGATAACAAACCTTCCTCTGCATTTGATATACTTTCTGACTCATTTCGACTAAGCGCATAGGTTAATCGAAAAGGAAAGCGACTTAGTGGGAAAACCGCAAACGCCAGATTAACAGTATTGGATGTAAAATTACTCTCAGGCGCGTTACTACTGGTGCTCTCACTTGTTGCCAGCCCGAAACCCAACCCTGCTGACATAGTGGCAAACCACGGTCGCCAAATAGCGCTGTTACCAGCGACATTAACCCTGATCAAATTAACTTCTGATTCCCGATTATTGGTTTTATTAAAACTGTATGTATAACCTATACTTCCGCTTAAATTTAAACCGTAGGGATCATAAAATTCAGCTCGAGCGGACGTTTGCCCAATCAAGAGCAAGGACAGCCCCAAAAAGCACAATTGAAAAAATTTCGAATTCCTCAGTACGGGCTTGTTTACTATCACTACTCCAAACACTCCCCAAAGCGGTTGCCAATACACAAAGTCCTTTTAAAAAAGCAAAATTAAAACTGTGCCTTGCCGCTTACATTCATTTTATCTTTGGGTCTTTTGAACAGCCAACTTTCTTATATAGATAATAAATACAGTTACTCTAAATAATACGTCGCCAGAACAAAGTATACGTAACCCGGAACACCCTCAAAAACAAACCCGGGAATGATCAAGAATCTGTCCCAGGAAACTTAATATTGGCTTATTAGTTAATATTTATATACTAATTCCACACCAACTAATCGTAAGAAAAAACATCAAATAAGTAAAAAAATCTTCGCATACAAATGATTACAATACATATGATTATTATATTAAATTACATAATATAGCAACGCACAACAACATGCTCGATAAATAAACAGTTCGGCGAATAAATGAGTGCGATATTAAAAAGTCGTCACTTAGGCTACTTCTGCACAACCTTATATACTGACTTATCCACATCTATTTTTGTCTCAGATCTGAGTTTTTTTATCAAATCCACCCAGGCTTTTTGCCCACGCTCGCGCTTAACAAGGCCTATTACGGTATCTTTAACCCGCTCATAGCTGTTGATCGTGATTGCTATACGTTCATCAAGCCTGAAAATAGCCACGCCCTGCAGGATAACAACAGGCTCTGAGACATCTCCAGGATCCATAATATCGATAATTTCTTGTGCTGGCTTAGCGAGCATACCCTTATGTATGTAACCCATATCTCCGCCTTGTGGAGCCGAATCATCACCGGAGTGAATTCGCGCCATTTCAGCAAAGTCGGCACCATTTCTTAATTGCGCCACCAATTCATTGGCTTGTTCCGTCGTATCTCGCCATACCTGACTGCCTGACGAAGGATCTACTTTTAATAAAATTGTGAAAACGCGCAATTGCTCTGGAATCGTAAATTTATCAGGATTATTTTCAAAGTGAGCCTGAAGATCTTTTTCTTGCGGAGGACCGACTTCCTTAACCTTTTTCTCCAGTAGCTTAATCAAGCTATCATGTTCATATTCTTCCCGAATGCCAGGTAAAAGTAGATCTCTGTTCTGCTCCCAATTTTTGTCGTTTTCTTTTTTTCTTTTCGCTTCAAATCTCTCAATCTTATTATCAACCACCTCTTTATCTGGTTTAATACCCTGTCGTTTCGCTTCCCGAACCAATAAAACCCGGTTGATATATTCTTGTCCTACCTGTTCACGAAATTGTTCCATTTCTTTGTCAGGCACTTTTGCGTGAAAATATTTTTGCCGTACTTCGATTCTTAGTTTGGCTACATAATCAGCCTTACTTAATTTTTGATCTCCAATCAGAGCAAAATAATCTTTTTCACCCTCATCTTTTTCACTCTCATCATTGTGGTTGATGTCTTCAGATTTTTCCGGCTTCTTGACATCTTCTGTAGCAGTTTCTT
>VAPL010619698.1_pt1 | contig 13446 bp, 15 predicted proteins | sample 3395061 | NCBI WGS metagenome assembly VAPL01 (sample SAMN08290444, study PRJNA428436) | hydrothermal vent metagenome | isolation source: Deep-sea hydrothermal vent chimney 2 | place: Pacific Ocean: Juan De Fuca Ridge | depth 2182 m m | reverse complement strand
GGAGCCTCCCGCGCCAGGCGAAGCTGCCGGTATGCCCCGGATCGCAGATCGTATCGATGCACGCAGCCGGCCCCGGGGTCCGCGACATAAATAATGTTGGCTTGCCCGGCAACGGCGACGGACATGGGTCGCACCAGTTCGTTCTGCGCAGGACCTGCCGTTATGCGCACTATCCTCGACCAGAGCGACGGACGAATGCCTAATTCCGACGGCCGTGAGAATTCCCCGATGAATTGAAGACGTGCTGCTGCCGGCGGCTCCGGCCAGACAGGGCCGGACTCCGTAAATGGCTCGAGAATTTCCTGGCTGGCACAGCCAGCGACGAGGGCCAATGGCAACAAGCAACAGAGAATTCGAAATTTCGTGCTGACAATCGACATCAAAATGCCCTCTGAATCTGTGCCGATACGCGCGTATTGTCACGGACCGTGGACCCGAGCGTCTCCGAGACTTGCTCGCCACGCACCATAATACGCATTTGCCGGTAAACCCATTGTACGGTGAGACTGTGCGAGGTGCGTTCCCGGAACAGGCTGCCGCCGATATCCTCCAGATAGTCGCTATTCCACGCCAACACAATGCCACGGAGCGGCCGGCTGCGCAGGCTGATCCGATACTGCACGAGGTCGATATCCTCGTTCGATCTCTCGTTATCGACGGTCTCCTGATGCAGCGAGATTCGCAGCGAACTCGCCAAAGGCAGTATCACCTCGGCATACGCGTCGTAACTGTCGCGAATGTAAGAAGAAATGTCTTCATTCTGATCCGTACGCAAATACTCACCACCGACAGTCCATCGATTCCCTATCGGATAGTCAATACGCCCACCAAACTGAATGCTCCGGATGTCGTTCAGAGGGATTGTCGGCGTGCCACCGACCACATTGTTATTGCGGTTACTCAGGCGGGCAAATACGCCGAAATAGTTGAGAAAGCGTATGTCAGCCACATAATTCTGGCTCAGCGTATCGAACTTTACGGTGCCTCCGGTCAAGTACGAATATTCCAGCAGCACGTTCTGGCCGTCAGCGATATTGCCGCCCACCAGGCGTTGGATCGAGGTCGAACTTCCAACCGTGACAAGCCTGTAATCGATTCCGTCGATGAATACCTGGGTTTTTGGCTCGTTGCGAACAAGCACTGTCGCTGGAACGACGAAGTCGTTGCGAAGATCGACCAGGTCGGTCCCGGTCAATGCCGCCGGCTCGTCAAATACCCGAGCCTGGTCTTCTTCAGAGACCTGGTCGGTGCGCCGGGCACCGAGCCCGACACCTAAGCTGATCGAACCAAAGGCGGTCGGGTATCTGTATCGGATATTCGTCCCGATACCTGCCAATTGACGCCTGAAGGCAGTATCCCGATCTTCCGTAGCCCTCGCGTCAGCGCTGAGCACAAGGTTCTGATCACGGTCGTGACTTCCCCCCACCACCAGAGACCGGTGGCTAACGTCTGATTGCCCCGGACGCGCCGTTTTCTGATGCGTGTATTGATAGAACGACCGGGTGTTCCTGGTGTGCGCCCAGTTCAGGTTTCCGAAATAGCGACGATCCTCCAGCTTGGTGAGAACATCCAGCTCAGTATCCTGATCTACCAGGAAGACTTGCTGCACCAGCGTGAGCTGCCCGTTAGCGCCGAACACGTTCCGCGCATCCAGATCGGTGGTTAGCGTCGTTATCTTTGACGCCTGGACAGGTAGCCCCGGGCTACCGCTAAGCGAGTCACGCCGATTCCAGCGATACGTGATACCCACGCGGTCAGCATCCCGGTACGACCTGAAAGCGTTCAAGGACAGCTCGTCGATGTTCTCGTCCAGCGTTGTGCCGAATCCAGATCCGATCGTATCGATATGGAACGCATCAAACGTCAACTGCACTGGCGAAATCGGCTGGCGCAACTGTGCGTTCAAACCGAATTCGTTTCGTTTAACCAGGAACCTGCCGGACAGGCTGGTGGTAATAGAAGGGTGACTGCGTCTGTAAAATGCACGAACCGGGTAAGCTTTCTGGTTCAGAAAGCTTAGGTCTGCAATAAAGTTAAAAAGTGCCTCGTTATTGCTGTTAGTGCCGGCAGTAGCGTTAAAATCCTGGGTAACCAGTAGCGGTCCTCCGCCAATTTTCATTTCGAGGAAATCGGGGTGATATAGGTAACTGCGCGTCAGGATGAACAGTTCCGCTTCGAGGTTCTGCTGCGTCTCGAAACTGTCTACGGAATTCAGGCTGGCATGTTCCCGGTCGTCAAGCAGATACCGGACAGACGTTGAGCCACTTATGTCAGTAAAGTGAAAACCGCCGACTCTGGCATCGCGCATATCTGCGATGGCCGGTCCGGAAACGGAAAGCGATGCGATCAACAAGATGGCGGCGACGCCACAAAACCTGGATTCATGTTGGTACGGGCAGAAACAGACCGAAATCGATACTTGCAGGAAGCGGTTGTTCAACGGCCAACCCTATTCTCTCATCGCGCCATACCCGAAAACAGCAACTTTGTTCAGGCCGAATTGGCTGGCTACCAACACCAGATATTCAAGGTCAAATTCCGGGTCTGCGTATTTACGAAAAAAATCTACGTTCTTGTAGTCGATCTTGACAACAGTGGGCAGGTTGATATCGCCCAAACCCTGGCCCGGCCCGCCGAAAAACAACAGGGGCACGCCTTCCGGGTCGAGTATCTGCACATTCGCAAAGGCTGCGTCGACAACGTAAATCTGATCGTTTTTATCGACTGCAATTCCTTTGGGGCGAGCGAAATGCCCTGCGGCGGTACCGATTTGTCCTATGCTACGAATGAATGCCCCATCCGGGGAAAAGACCTGCACTCGAAAATTCCCCGTATCAGTTACGTATATCGACTCGTCGGGCCCAATGGCGAGGTTGGTTGGCTGAAACAATTCTCCGGGGCCAGAACCATTTGAGCCAAACTCGAACAGGAACTTGCCAGTCTGCTTGTCCAAAACATGGATCTTGTGGTGCTTTATGTCGGAGACGTATAGACGGTCCCGAAGAACTGCGACGTCTACCGGACGGAATTGATCACCTGACCCCAGCGCTCTAACGAAGCGATCATTGCGATCAAATATCAACACCTGCTCGCGCTTCGTGTCTGTTACGTAGCGCGTACCGTTCTCAGCAATCGTTATGTTGATCGGTTTCGGCATGCTGCTTGCGCCGCTGCCGCGAATTGTCTTCGATCTTGCGGCGACGAAATCGAAAACGACATAGCCCCCGCCGCGCGTATCGACGACGTAGACAGCCCCGTCGAACACGGCCAGTCCGTACGGTTTCTTGACGAGGTGCCCCTCAGTCGTCTCTGCCCCAAAAATAAAATTTCGGAAAGCGTCGTTTTTCTCCCCCAAGTCGAGCTGCGACGAAAACTTGGTAAGATACTGCAGCCGTGCCGGCACCGGCGGTGATGGATAAAATATCGGCCCGTCGGGTTCGACATCCGGAGGGGCACTTGCACAAGCAGACAGGATAAACAGATAGGTCGCCGCAGATCCTAAAAGGGTTCTTTTGGCGCTTTTTTTCATCCGAAACCTCTTGCCTGTTGTCTTGGCCCCGGGGCCATCGCCGCCGAGCCGGTGGCGATGGCGATCAGCAATTGCCTACTTATTATGACAGGTCAGGCAAATGCTGCTGTTCGTTTTTGTGACCAGGAGCAAATCCGGTTCCGACGGCGGTACGAAACCGTTATGGACGTCGTGGCAGGACGAGCACTGCACCTGATCGGCCGGCAGCAGTAGATTGCTCACCGTGCCGGTATTGGTCTTGTCGCCACCCAGCCCGATCGTCACGGTGGTCGCGGCGGGGTCCAGTAGCCCGGGGTCGGCTGTTGCGAGAGCGGAATCATAAGTGATCGAGATCGGATGGTCGTTACTTAGATCGGTTCCCAAATAATGGCCTTCACCCGGTTGTATGAAATCGGTTCCTGTGTTGCCGCCAAAACTATCAACGGCGACGGTGCCATCGTGGCAGGAAAGACAGAGCACAGAGCTACCAGACGGTTGCCCTGGCGCCGAATTCATGGTTGGACTGGAATACAGGACAAACGTGGCGGTCGTGACCTCGTGGTTCCACAGCGGCGCAGTTGCGACGGTCGTATCGGCGCTGTGCGGCGTATGGCAATTTACGCATATCTGCCCATCGGCATTGGCGCTCGAAAAATCGTGATCTGAACCGATAATCGTGCCAGCCGACGCCACGCTCGTGAAAAACACGAAAATCAGGGCGGCCGGAAAAGGGATGTAGCGGATCAATTCGACTTTCATTCTGCTGGACATGTCTATCTCCCTTTGAAACCGGATCTACTCGGAATCCGGGTTACATAGTGAGTTCCTTCTCACAAACGGTACTCCTCCAATATGGAGAATTTTCACCGTGAGACCCGAATATTTGAATCGTGGTTATTACTATTGAAGTCGCGGCCACTACTTAGCTAAGGTTTAAATCTGGCTAGGCATCTGGCAGCTCGTTGAAGGTCATTTTGAGGTGCGGCTGGGGCTCGGTGCGCGCGTGCTCTGCGTGTTGACCACTACACCATTCTTCACGACAACACTGACGTCCTGAAGCACGGAGATGTCACGAAGCGGATCTCCTAAAACCGCGATCAGATCGCCGTAACGCCCAACTTCAATCGCGCCGACGTCATCGGCCATTTCCATGTGACTGGCGGCAACCGATGTAGCCGAACGGATAGCCTGCATCGGTGTCATGCCGCGCTCAACCATCACTTCAAACTGACGCGCACCGAGGTCATGTGGCAATACACCCAGATCGGTACCGAACAGGATGGTCACGCCAGCAGCCACCGCTTTTTCGAACACAATTCTCTGCGCTTCGGTAGTCTCGTCATTCTTGCGCATGAATTCTTCCGCGTAATTCTGCTCGCGGCCAACCAGTTCGGTATACGTGCCGTTGTACACGTCCATGGAAAAAGCGACGTCGTGTTGAACGGCTAGGGTTATTGATTCGTCGTCGCCGAGGGAGGCATGTTCAATAGCACTCACACCGGCGAGAATAGCGTCCTTGATGGATTCCGCGCCGTGAGCGTGTGCCGTTACTTTTATTCCTGCGGCGTTAGCGACCTCGACAACGGCGGCGATTTCTTCGCGCGTCATTTCGGGCGCGCCCGGTATGCCGCCCCAGCCGAAAACGGCGCCCGATGCGATGATCTTGATGACATCGGCGCCACCGGTGACCAACGCTTCGGCCTTGAGGCGGAACTCGTCTGCACCGCGAGCCACGCCCCGGCGGTAGTACATGGGTATTTCCGTATCGTCGATGCCCGGGATGTACAGGTCGCCACCGCCGTGCGGAGTCGTCAGGTAAAAGCCCGCGATCTGAATGCGCGGACCGGGGATTGCACCGGAGCGAATGCGATCCCGGACGTCGCGATCAACCCATGCGAGATAGTCGCCAACGTGCCGGATGGTTGTGAATCCAGCATTCAGGACTTTTGCGGCATTAATCTGTGCCAGTTGGCGGGTATCGTCGGGTGTTCGCCGCAGGTAAATGGTGTAGTCCTCTGCGTCTTCGGGAAGCAGGCCAAGATGGACGTGTGTATCAATCAATCCTGGCAGACAAGTGCGATCGCTGAGGTCTAGGACTTCGGCATTAGCCATTGACGGGTCACTACCCGGAAGTATTTCGCTGATACGCTGATCGCGAATAACGATGTACCGGTCCTCGACCGCCTCGTTCGCCAGACCATCGATCAGCGTACCGCATCGAACAATGAGATCGATGTCGTCGGTAACGGGAGTGATGACGGACTTCTCGCACGCAGCGAGCAGAACAACGAGGGCTAGCAAGCTTGTAATTCGTGTCACGATTCGTTCCATTCAACGAGGATTTTCGGGAGTTGCGCGGGCGTTTCGGCGATTGCAACGGTGCCTGCCTGGGTCAGTTCATCGACGGAACCGTAGCCGTAGGAAACGCCGATCGGCAGTATACCGTTCGCGATCGCCCCGATGGCGTCGTGCTTGCGATCACCGATCATCATGCGGCGGGATGCAGATGGGTTCTCGCCGATTGCGTAACTCAGTAAGTCTGACTTATTTGAGTGCGCGCCGTCGAGTTCGCTGCCGTACACTTCTTCGAAGTACTGTCGCATTTCGAAATGCTCAACGATTCGGCCGGCGGCAATGCGTGGCTTGCTGGTAGCGAGGTACAGTGAGTAACCGGCGTTTGCGATGGTCGCCAATGCGTCGTGGATGCCCTCGTAGGAATCCGTGAGCGTTCCGTCGAGGTCAAAATAGACGTGTGTAGTCATTTGACCGACGTGCCTTTGGTGTTCGTCGCAGACGTCAGGATACACTCACGAAAGCAGTCCTTGAGCTCATCTTTGCTCAGTCTGTTCTTGTCAGGGAATAACACGTAGCCGCGTTTAACCGGTGATTTATCAAAATATCGCAGCGGAATCGCGATGCCCTGCGACAAGATTTCGTTGCACCGGTGCTCCGATAATTTGAAGGCAAGTCCTTTTGGCGATAGCGACGCAACGATTTTTCCGTTGGCGTAGGCTGCCGCTCCACTGAAAAAGTGTTTGCATTCCAGATCGGAGTCGTCGAGGCCGATTTCGGCCAGGAGGTCTCGAATTTCTTTAAGGTAAGGGTGCGCCACTAACGGATCAGTATCCCTTGATCTCGCCACTGTCGGTAATGTCGATATCGTAGGGGGAGCGACCGATGACCTGTTCGAAGGACTGGCCGGCGAGCTCACGCATCTCGTCGGCTTCTTCCATCCGACCTTCCGTTTCAAAGGACTTGACCATGATCATGGTAGTGAGTGGCACGGTAAGAAACATGTCGTAATGTGTATCGAGCTCGGCATCGCTTAATCCGGTCTCCCCCGGATACGCTGCCTGCACCGACTGCACCAGTTTCGTCGCAGCGAGTAGGGAGACGTCCTCCGGCAATTCGACGGCGTTGGCGAGTTCCCAGTTCATGATGAAAAAGAGCGCAAAGGCAACACCGTAGTCGCGCCTCTGAAAGCCAAGTTGTGGTATCGAGGTTTCAACTTCAGTGACAACCTTGACGAATCCGTCTTCCATCGTCTCGGCAACGTTCGGATCGCCGAGTGCCTCGCCCATCTGTTGTGCGATAGCTTTGGCCATCCTGCCGAGTGCACCGGTGTCGGGAACAGGTATGCCGCTGCCAACAAGACCGTCGCTGTCCACTACGGGTTCGACTTTGATCTCGCCGGAAGAAACGCCACCGAAAATAGACCGCAGGTCCTTCATGTCCGGCAGGTTTTCACCGGCGATCTGTGCCGATACGGGTTGAGCAGAAAAAACGCCAATGGCTATGGTGGTCAGAATGGTTTTTCGCATGATATTCCCTTATTTCGAACGCTCGAATCCTGTTTTCTTCCACCTGTCCTCATGACGAGAACCTAGCGATGTAAACGTACACTACCGTCAGGCCCTGAACAATTGCTGAACGGTTCTTTTGTCGAAACACGCCGGCGCATTGTTCAGTCGGAGTTCAGCCGGACTCGTCATTGTCTGGTTATAATTGCGGTCAACGACAAAGTGAGATCAGATGCGCGTACACACAGCGATTGCAACAAGCCGGAGGGCGGTGTTTGTTTTTGCGGCGAGCGTTGTCTTTTCGGCGCACGCCGTGGCGGAAGACGTCGAATTCCAATCCATAACGCCGCCGGAAGGTTGGTCGAGTCAAACCCGGCAACGGAGCCAGGTTCTCAGCAAGACCTACCGTGAAGGTACACTGAAGGTACACCTGCTCGGGTGGGAAACCGCAGAGGGTCGCACGCCGCGCGAATTTCTGCAGATGAACAATGCCGGCGCCGTCACCGGCGAGAAAGTGATTAGTCAGGCTAATCCGGTCGCCGACGGGTCGGACGATAGTCCTGTCAACGTCATGCGCGACGTTCGCCGCAAGCGCGGGCAGGCCCGGATTTCGGCGCGCTTCGCTTGTGCTCATAGCGGCTATCTGCGCCTGGTCGATTCTTATATGGACAGAGCCGTATGGTTGAACGAGGCTCGGCAGCAGACGCGAGCCGATCTTCTTACGCTTGTCGATGTGGTCTGTCGTCAGGGGCCGCCTCTCGAACGTCCCGGTATTCCGCTGGCAACGGCTCCGGACGGGCTGGACGCCATTTGGTATGTCGGCGATTTCGTCGTGGGTATCTCGGGTTACGAAGTGAGTCGCTGGGGCGCCATGGTGTTTGAGGACGGGAGCGTTACGGACGAGCTTTCCGACACGGTGACGCTAGGCCGAGCTGCATCACTGCGTGACAGTCCAAAAAGGTGGGGCCGATGGCGTGAGACTGACGGTGATATCGAAATAAAGTGGGACACCGGGCGGTACTACAACGATTATTACCTGACAATAAAAACGCAGCCCGGCGGGCGCGATGATCGACTGGACGCGTGCTTTGGTTCCTTCTTCATCTCCTCGCTGCCCACGGCCGGGACCGGCGCATACAACTCAGCCACCAGCTCCAGTCGGTGGTGTTTTTCGACGAACGGCCGATTCTCAAATGAGTCCTCTGCGTCGATCAGTGCCAGCACGGGGAATTCCGTCATCGGCACAACAACCGGTTCGGGCTACAGCAATTCCGGGCTGAACGGTTGGTATCGCATCGACGGTCATGTGTTGCAGCTCATCTACGATAACGGTGAGCGTAAGACGACGACGATCGCGTTTATTGATCGCGACGACCCGGAAGAGCGTGCTGTCCTGATTGGTAGCAAGTACCTGGACTAGGTTGCGACGGGTTTTGTGACACAGGGACTTGCACTGCTTAAAAGCGTGCATTAACATGCACACATGACTAAGAAACCTTCGGTCGCAAAAATGCTGGACGGTCTGAGCACCGATTTTGTCAAAGCGTTTAGCGAGCCAGCACGGGTGGAAATATTGAAGCACCTCATCGTGCTCGGCCCCAGTGATGTCAAAACACTGGCCGCCAAGATGCCTCAGGACCGGTCTGTTATCTCAAGACACCTGTCGGTTCTGCACAAGGCCGGCCTTCTCGATCACAGAAAAGATGGCCGGCATGCCGTCTACAGTGTGAACGGCGAGGAAACGCTGAGGATGTCCGAGCAGCTGACAGACACCATTCGCAAATGCCTTGTATTGGGTTGCTGTTAGTTTTTTTTGATTCAAATGGTGCATGTATGTGCATGTATGTGCATGTTTGCTTATATGATATTGGAGGCTCCATGCCACATCTCGACACTATCCTGGTCGTCGGACTGTTCGTCGTGTTTCTGCTCGCCGAACACCTGTCCGGTGTTATCCGCCGTAAGCCGCGTGCGAAGAGTGAGCGACTAATAGATTTCATCAGCCTGGCGCAACTGGGCCTGATCAAACCGGCAGTATTGTTCCTGGCATTCTCCCTGGCCGGTCTGTTCTTTCCGGAAAGCCAGAACAGTCTAGCCGGGTTACCCTTCTGGCTGGGTTTTCTGCTGGTGTTTCTACCGGATGATTTTTTGCACTACTGGGTACACCGTCTGGCGCATCGGCACCCGCAGCTGTGGGGCTTTCATCGAACTCACCACACGCCGACGGTGTACCAAGTGTCCATCGCTTTTCGCGAGAACTGGCTTTGGTTTTGGATCATGCCGGGATTCTGGTGGATGGGAATAATGATCTATTTCGGACTGCTTGAGCAGGTCGTGCTGTCGGCGGCTGTTATCGGTGTCCACAATGTCCTGTTGCACACAGGATTCGGTGCAGACCGGTCGCTTTATCGTAACAAGATTTTGCGGCCGTTCATGCGCTACTTCGAATACATTATCAATACACCCAGTCTGCACCGCGGGCATCATGGCCTTGGCTACCACGGTGTACCGGCAGGGAATTTCGCGCAGACTTTGTTTGTTTGGGATGTGTTGTTCGGCACCGCGGTATTTCAAGATGACCGGATTCCGGAACGATACGGTACGGTTAACCCAGATTCGATGAAGCAACCTTGGTACTACCAGCTCTGGTGGCCGTTGGTGGCGAAGCGAAAGGCGTAGCGTTGTAGTCCGGCGCAGACTGTGTGTATCGGGCACCCACCGGCCTCTTGACTATACCCAAATCGGGTACTAATATACCCACTATGGGTACTAATCCTGCTATCGTCCGACGACCCACAAAATCCAGCCAGAGGCCTGGCGAGCAATCTCTGGCGGCCGCCCTGTTTACCGCAACCCAGCAGCGCTTGCTCGGCTTGCTGTTTGGGCAACCGGAGCGGAGCTTCTTCGTCACCGAGTTGATAGAGCTGGCCGACGTCGGGCGTGGTGCCGTCCAGCGTGAACTCGCCCGGCTGGAGCGCAGCGAACTCGTGGTGACGAAACGCCATGGCAATCAAAAACATTATCGAGCCAATCCCGACTCACCTATATACAAGGAATTATGTTCGATCGTTAGCAAGACAGTAGGCATCGAGGGGAACCTGCGAGCGGCGCTGGAACCGCTGGCGGCACGAGTGTCCCTGGCGCTTATCTATGGCTCCGTTGCCAAGCGTTCAGATACCGCAAGCAGCGATATAGACCTGCTCGTCGTGTCCGACAACCTTATACTCGAAGATCTTTATGCGAATCTGTCCGCCGTTGAACAACAATTGGGCCGGCAAGTTAATTCCACGCTTTATACGGTTAGTGAGTTTCGGAAACGTCGTTCCGGTAACAGTGCATTTCTCAGTCGTGTGCTAGCGGGTCCGATAATAATTCTGGAAGGGCAGTTAGATGCCGCATGACCAATTGGATAACCTCGTTGAGGTTGGGCAACTAAAGCTTGAACCGCCATCAGACCAGGAAGTTGCTGGTCTGACGAGTTCCGGCCTCGTTCGCCTCCGCGATGCTGGCAACGAAACACTAAGCATCGAGTCGCGATTTGATCTCGCGTACAACGCAGCACATGCGTTGTCACTTGCTGCTCTCCGTAAGGCTGGATATCGGTCGGAAAGTCGATACATCGTATTTCAGTGCCTGAAGCACACGCTCGATCTTCCGAACGAGCAGTGGCGGGTTCTGGAACAGGCGCACCGTAAGCGAAATTTGGCGGAATATGAAGGACATCTAGATATTGACGATTCCCTGCTGGAAGCGTTGTTGCGTACTGCACATGTTGTTGCTGACCGGTTATGCGAAGGAAGTCAATAAACACAGGCAAGAGACGGTCTCAGTTGCTGCTGGATCCGGCGCTGTATCGAGCTGGTACATCGATAAGCTCCGAAGAGCCTATGGGCCCCAACTTATACTGATGAATGCCCTAAACGAAACATACAAGCTGCTGCAGGTTTATTGCCATTTCCTGGGCGCAAACTAGCTTAAACATTTGCAGGCACTGAGCAATGTCACGAATTATTCTGTTCTTCCTTTTCTCGGCCGGCGCTTCGGTGGCACAGTCGCCTGAGTACGATCCGGGCGCTGATCTGGATAAAGCTCGCCTGTATTGGGCCGCCGATGAGCGAGGTGCTGCCATAGCGATTTACGAAGCAGGTCTCCTCAAGCACCGCAGTTTGAACGAGATGAAGCGTGGCGGCTCAATCGAGCTGGACAAGATCTGCGATGCAATATTCTCTACAGTGAACTCTGGAGATCTGGCCGAACCGATAAGAGGACTTGCGCAGTGTCCGGCGTACGCTGTTACCGAGTGGCTGGATGTTGGTAGCGCCGCCGATCTGATATCGCAAGTCCGATATATTCCTACTCCAATAGATCCACCGCATATGCGTGGGCGCGAGGGTTTCGTCGACTTTGAGTTTGACGTTACGCCTTCTGGGTTACCGAGAAACATCGTCGTGATCCAGAACTCGAGTATGATTTTTGAGCGGTCAGCTCTCGAGGCTCTAAAAGCCGCCAAATTTCGGCCGGCTAAGCTCAATGGGGTATCGACCTGGCATCGTGGCGCGAAAATTCGAATCAAATTCTTGTTGGACAAAGACGCGCGCTAACACTGCGCTGTACCTGCAAGCCGCTTCCACACGGTATCTCCGATATCGAAGTCAAACGGGTATTTAGTGCCGGGAATGTGATCGAAGGCCCGTACCATACAACCAGCCTATTTTGGCGTTGTTATTACGGAATCACTAATGCCGGTTAGCTAGCGCTGCTCGGCCCAACACAGGTAACGATAACGAATGTCGTCGGTCAAACAATACCTCAATAACTGGTTTCGTTGGCGCGAAGGGCGCCAGCGCTCCGGTTACGAGAAGATGCTCCTTCTAGCCAATCCGATCCTTCTACCGTTCGACTGCTACTTGTTGCGGTTCCGCCCGGACAGATCGTCCCACAGCGTCACTCGTGTCATCGAAGGTACACGCTACGTGCTAAGTGTCGGATGGGTCAGAGGTGCCACTTAGTATTGCGCTACGCCCCAACCGTACCAATCCTTATTTTCACGCCCGTCATTTTCCTATCGTCGAAGCCAATGACGACCGTCCTCTTCCGTGAATTCGACCAAATCGAATATCCGCTACAATGCCGCGCACACCAACGAGGATGGATCATGCATCAGTCAGCAAAGTTCTGGGACAGGTTCGCAGAACGCTATTCGAAACAGTCGATTGCGGACGAAGCGACGTACCGGAAGAAGCTACAGGTCACGCAAAGATATTTTCGCCCGGAAATGAATATTCTGGAGTTCGGCTGCGGTACGGGGTCGACCGCCATCACCCATGCGCCGTATGTAAAACACATTCAAGCGATAGACTTATCGTCGAAGATGATCGAAATAGCGCAGCGGAAAGCCGAGGCAGAGAGCGTTGAGAACATCACCTTCGCACGCTCGAGTATTGATAATTACAACATTGACGGGCAAAGCTTCGATGCTGTGCTGGGGCTCAGCATCTTGCATCTACTTGATAATCGGGATGCCGTGATCGCCAAGGTTTATGGAATGCTCAAGCCCGGCGGAGTATTCGTCAGTAGTACCGTATGCCTCGGCGATACCAGAATGAGACTCTTGAGGCATGTCGCACCGCTTGGCAAGTTTCTGGGGTTGCTGCCAACGGTGAAAGTATTCACTGCAAAGGAGTTGGAGGCGAGTTTGAGTGGTGCCGGCTTCGAAATTGTTTACAACTGGCAACCGGGAAAAGCGAAGTCTATTTTTGTTGTGGCCAAGAGACCGGAGTAGTTGCGTTGCCTGTCACAGGACCCTCGTGACGACCGTCCCGGCGATTAAGTCATGAACGGCCCTGCGCTTACGATTAAACAGCATCGTTGCGACCTCAACTATCCACCACACAAACACAACGACTCCGGTGCCGAGCAAGATATTCTTTGCAGTTTCGGTCAATTCTTCTCCGTTGTCGGACACACCGAACCCCAGAAAGTAGACCAAAGATACGGACAAGAATGCGATGGGTACTATCTCCCGCATAATCGACTGCCGTACCGCAATTTCTCTGGTCTCGGATTTATCCCAAAGCTTTACTCTCATCGCCATCTTTCCGACGGTCTGCCCGTATCTGGCGTGCATGGCAATGTAAT
>VAPL010286503.1_pt1 | contig 13449 bp, 10 predicted proteins | sample 3395061 | NCBI WGS metagenome assembly VAPL01 (sample SAMN08290444, study PRJNA428436) | hydrothermal vent metagenome | isolation source: Deep-sea hydrothermal vent chimney 2 | place: Pacific Ocean: Juan De Fuca Ridge | depth 2182 m m | reverse complement strand
TTCAAATCAGACAGCGATGTTGCTCTGTACGGCACAGTGTTACAGATTGTATTACTGGTATCCCTGCCTTTTATCATAGTAAACAATACTGTTTTACCTTTAATTGCAAAATATAATGTCACAAGTAGACATGCCGAACTTGAGAAAATACTTAGGACAGTCGCCACCCTAACCAGCATCCCGGCAATTATCGTTGTGGTAATAGTTTCAATATTTGGCGAGTCACTACTGGCCTTTATGTACGGCGACTATTATAAACAATCTGCAACGGCACTATTATGGTTAGCTTGTGGCCAACTCGTTAACGTGAGCTGCGGTTCATGTAGTGTTACATTGATGCTTTGCGGCCACCAGAACAAAGTCATGCTTGTCACTGGCATGACCGGTATTATTGCCATTATTCTAGCAATTTTACTGGTTGATACCTACGGTGTTACTGGCGTTGCGGCCAGCGCGGCTATTGCCACCTCTCTACAAAATATAATTATGCTATTCCAGGTCAAACGTAACATCGGGATCTGGACGCACACTTCATTTTCTGCAAGCATATTCAAACAACTAAAAACCGGATTCCCATTCAAGCATGGCAATTAAACCCATATTTATTTTTTCATTGCCGCGGGCAGGTTCCACCCTGCTGCAGCGCATAATTGCAACTCACCCACAAATTGCAACAGCTTCCGAACCCTGGTTATTACTGCCGTTTATCTATGCCCAACGCGACACTGGCACCTATTCTGAATATAATCACCACACGATGTACAATGCGCTATCAGAATTTATCGAAAACCTGCCCGAAGGACACCAGACATACAACCAGTTACTCAGACAGTTTATACTTGGACTTTATTCAAAATCTGCCAATGACAAGCAGATCTATTTTATTGACAAAACGCCGCGATATCACACTATCTCCCAGGAAATAATCGACCTTTTCCCTGATGCGAAATTTATATTTCTGTGGCGAAACCCACTATCCATTATTGCATCCGCCATTGAAACCTTTGGCCGAGGAAAATGGCGCCTGTATGATTATAAAATAGACTATTTTAAAGGGTTTAGTGATTTACACAGAACATACCTTGCAAATAAGGAACATGTACTAACCGTAAACTACGAGCAACTAATTTTAAATTCTGAAGCTGAGAAAATACGCATCTTTGATTACCTTGAGCTAGATTCCACTACAGCAAATTTTGATGATTTTGCCAGCGTTCAACTCAATGGTGGCGCAGGAGACCCAACCGGAACCAGAAACTATAACAAGTTAAGTACTGAGCCACTGGAAAAATGGAAGTCGACCCTCGCAAACCCGGTGCGAAAAGCATGGATACGGCATTATATCCACTGGCTTGGCCAACAGCGACTCACAGATATTGGTTATAATTACCCAGAATTAATCACAGATGTAAAATCAATCAACACGACAACTAAGTGCCTGCTTTCAGACAGTTTTCGCTTAACATATGGGATAATAGCAAATACGTTTGAAACTCGTATATTTAGTGAAAAAATAAAAAAAATGCCTTCCTGGACCGATATTGTCAGCCACCTATAAAATATATTTAACAAATAATTATATAATTCATTAATGAGAAAAATCTATGAGCAACCATATTATAGAACATCGCCGACGCCTCTCTGATATATTGTCGATTAAATCACACCCTGATTTTCATAATTATTTACTTTGCGAGGCGATTGATCGATATAAAAAACATCGGGAAGAATGTAATAAAAATATTGGCTCAATACTCGCAATTTGTTCAAATGTTCGTGAGGCAATCACACTTAAACAGTATGCATTTAGTGAAATATTACTGACTGGAATTACTGAGCCATCGCCGGAATTAATTAATGAAATCAAAGATGATCCAAGAATCAAGTACCAAAAACAAAATAGTGAGTGCTTAAATCTTCCCTCAAAACATTATGATTTGGTTATATGTAAAGAAGGCATTCACCATTTAGCGCGTCCAGTTTTAGGCGTATACGAAATGTTACGACTAAGCACTGACTCAATTATCATTATTGAACCTGCAGATACATTAATTGGTCGCATACTTGAAAAGCTAAATCTCAGTAGTGTATATGAGAAGAATCAACAGGGTAATATTAAATTTAGAGACAATTATGTCTATCGGTGGAACAAAACCATGTTCAATGCATTACTTAAAAGCTATTATCTGGAGTCAGGTTACACCCTTGATATAACATCAGGATGGATGACTTCGAGGTTTAACGCCCACCAATCTAAAGTAGTGAGATTATTAGCAGCAATTTTCGGGTATCTGGCCAGTTATATACCAGCCTCAAAAGGTAATTATTTAAGTGCCTTAATTATTTGCGGCAATGATCTACCACCTGAACCTGTTAAAAAATAAAGCAACTATGTTATAATTTTTATAAACAGCTGCGGATGAAAGGTTATTTACAGTTTATGATTTGCCACCACTACAAATGTGTTTTCATTCATATCCCAAAGAATGCGGGTCAAAGTATCGAACATGTTTTTCTTGACTTATTAGATCTCGACTGGCAAACACGCGCTCCACTTCTTCTCAGGAAAAATGATAAACCCGAATTAGGGCCGCTCGTTCTTGCACATCTAAAAGCTACTGACTATGTTCGTTATAAATATTTACCTCAGGAAATGTTTGACGATTATTTTAAGTTCACGATTGTAAGAAACCCCTGGGGTCGAATGATTTCCATATACAAATATTTAGGTTATGACAAGAGGTATGAATTCAAAAGATTTTTGATGGGTGTTTTCAAAAATACCATTTTTAAGAAAAAATATTGGTTTGTTGGGCCTCAAACCGATTATGTGTATGACAAAAATGAAAATCAACTCGTAGACTTTATTTGCCGATTTGAAAACCTACAGGATGACTTTAACTATGTATGCCAACAAATTGGGCTTCCCCCGCTTGAAGTCCCACATGTAAATCATTCAAAAAATAATAGCCTGGTAAGCTTTGATTTTAAACCCAAAAGGTTTATCAAATATCTCATATTCAATATGAATTTAAGAACCATTCCTAGTTTCAAACAATACCAGGATTACTATGACAGTGAATCTAGAGAATTAATTGCCGAATTATACAGCCGGGATATTGAGTTGCTTAACTATAAGTTTGAGTAAAATTTATTTAGACTTAGAACACAGCCTTCGAATAAATACTTACATAGCTTCATAAAGTTTATTTGAAATCATTTTTGCATATTCATATTTATCATAATGATGGTCATGTGACTTTTTATTTTTCAATTTAGGATCAACAAGTCCATCAACACCAATTGAAGCCCTATCTAAATCAATAAAAACAATATCATTATTTTCGCAGAATTCTCTAATTATCATATTAAACTTTAATGTCAAGTCCATTCGCTCGCGCTGACTAACTGAAATTTCCGTTCTTAGATTTGCCGCTTTCCCTTGCTTTTTATCATCGCCAATAGTAGGCAATGGTGTACTGATAACTACTACAGGCCCAAATTCCTTAGCTGTTATAAGAAATTTTTCATACATACAATTGCTTGAGCCAATATCTCGGACACAGGTGTTCCATATTTTTTGGCTCTAAACCAGATAACAAACCCGGCCTCAACTTTGCCCAGAAGTGTAATAATTTTTTCATATTTATTAAAATGCAAAGACTCCATGGATTTATCGTATGATTGAGTTTTAGAGTTTGAATTCTCTAATCCTGAAGCCGTGGCTCCCCGAACAGTGCATATTTCAAAACTCCAAAATGGGGCTTTAATAAAAAATACCAGTAATTAAAAGCTATCGCATGAGAATCACCTAGCACCAATACTTTCTTCTTTACTGATACACCATGTTGCTTTCGAAACACCGCGTACAAGCTGATTAGAATATTCTTTATCGTGAGCCTCACTCTACAACCCGCATTACCCCTGCTAATCTCAAATAAAGGTTACTTGTTACCCTCCGCACACTCAATTTTTCCATGCAGAAAAATCCTCGATAAGAAGCTCTTCTAGCTCACCAATATCACCTTGATAGTTTTTTCGTAATTTTAGCTCAGTTTCTTTTTGTAAAGTTAACCCCTCTTTTCCCCCTGTATTTGATGAAGTTGAAAATAATATCAACTTAGTCCGCAATCGTTGTCGTACGTGGAATGGCACAATTTTTTTTATGAAATTCTTAATTAATGACGGTGAATTCATAAAATTAAGAATATTATGATATTTTATTGAGCGCGCCGTATTTTGCCTTTCAGTATTTGTGAGCACAAAACCATCATCGACACCAAGAAATTGGTAAATTTCCTTTAATGTTTCACTTGTTTCCTGGTTCAATTTGTCGGAACGTATAATCAGAAAATTTTCCTTTGAGATATACTTAAACCACTGTTTTAGCTGTTTTGCATATAGTCCATCTGAATAATATCCCCACCAACCGCGCGGACTTTCTTTTATTCTTTCTGACTCAAGCTCTAACGCTCTTTCGAAGCTCTCCTTTTCTTTACCCGCTCTATATCTATGCTGATAATGTGACCATGCCCTGGCAACAGGATCACGGAGAAGGAGTATTAATTTAGGCATATTGTTTCCATACGTTTCTTTAATCCTTGGTATTACCTTGTCTGCATGCCTGAAATATGTAGGCGTTGCATCCCCCCTGGACTTGTATAATTCTGCTTTTTTATATAGTGTTGCTACAAATTTATCGGGGCCATCCGAATACACATCATCATAAATAAAATAATGCGTTTCCTTCGTTTTTGGCATAAAAATTTCAGGATGTTGTTTTAAATAATGATGAAGGGATGAGGTGCCGGCCTTTCCTGCTCCTATAATCAAAAAATTGGGAAATGACTCGGGTAATTTCAAATGAAACTCCTATATTAATTTTTTTATGGAAAAAACTTTCTCTTCTGCAAAATTAAAATTAATCTGAAAAATTATTTCTCAAAAAATCAAGAATAATGTCAACTGTCTGATTAGATTCATTTAAGGAAGTATGCACCTGGCCTAACTCAACACTTTTATTATACATGCGTATTTTATTTTTTTCCTTAATCATCCTGATCATGACATCCGCCAACTCTGTTACATTTTTAGAGTTTACAATATATCCATTAACTCCTTGCTCAACAACTAACTCTGCATTACCGGAATAAATCGATGAAATTATTGGCATTCCACATTTTGCCGCTTCAATTTGTACCATTGGCCCATGATCTTCTAATGTTGGACATATAAAAACACCGGCTTTATGCATCAACTTACTAACTTTTTCAGGTTCGCAGAAACCATACCATTTTATTTTGTTCAAAATATTTTTGTTTAAACTATTTATTAAATCATTTTTGAGCGGACCATCACCAATTACCCATAGCTCGGCATCTGGTTCCTCTTCAATAATTTCAGAAAACGCATTCAGTAAATATTTTATCCCCTTTCGCTCTATAAGTTGCCCCACATATAAAAATATATTTGGGTTACGTTCATCATAATTCTCTGGCGGATTAAAATTCTCTTCATCAATTGAATAAGGTATTTTATAAAGCGAACCAGTTACACCTAACGAGTGAATATATTTTTCTGCCTTTGGTGAATAGCAAAGAAACCCTTTAGCTAAACGGGACAATTTTTTTCTCATCAAATATCTTAAACCATGTGAATATCTTTTTTCTGTATGCAGTGTTCCCTCCCATCTAAGTAACACTGGTACATTATTGTATAGAGAATAAAAGTATGTGAATATTAGCAAACTACCCAATTGTTCACTGATGATAACATCAGGCTTGAATTTTTTTAGGGCAGTCATTAAGCCTGTTGGCATATAAATAAATTTATTACCTAATTTTAATGTTACACCACTCACCACTTGAAATGAAGATGGAACAGTTTCAACCTTCCATTGTCTACCTGGCTCTATTTTTCTTGCGAAAAAATGACGTGCAATTATTCGCTTATCCATATCTATATTTTTTCTGGATGGAATGCAGTATGGAGATATTGACGTGCTGACAAACGCAATTCTTAATTTTTCCACTTTCATTATGTGTTTATTGAACATGATCTAGACTACATCTTTCAATTAAAGATGCACTAAAGCCAGGAGCATCCCAATAATCACTACTTAATCTATGCAAAGTAATATCCTGGAAATTTTTATATTGACCTGGCGTTATCTTGGAAAATGGATCACCGCCAATTACGCGCACGCAATAATTTTTGTCCGGTAATTTTATACTCATCAATTCCGGGCTAATATTGACCAACAAAACTTTCAAGCCGTTTTGCGTCTCTGCTCCTATTATTTGCACTGTACTCAATTCTTTATCAGTAGTTAATGCCTTTAGACTATTTTTTGTTTTGTATTTTTTATAAAAAACATTTTCCGCACCATTTAAAAGGGTTCCAACAAACTTATACGCTATCGTGTTACTGTTTAAACTACCATCTAAAAATATTGCATGATTTGCACCTTGACCATAACCTAACAAGTGAAACATATATACATCCAGATTTTCCAATTCGGCTGCCCAGGAAATATAGTATGTCAAATTAAATAATGTTCGTACTATCCCTCTCTTCCAATTCAACATTGTCGAGCGTCCCTCGCCAAGCAACCCTGACTCAGTTACCCATATTTTTTTGTTTGGAATAGTGTTTTTTGCATAGCGGGAATATTCTTCAGGAATACTCTGAGCCTGACCTAATACCCACCTAAACTCTAGTGCTGCTTTTTTTATATTTATGTTGCTTGTTTTACAGTTAATTTCCGAAACTCTTTCTTCTTGCCAATTTACTTCATGAAACAAATTTATATAGGGGTGAAATATTACTGCATCAATATATTTATTCATTGCAATATGCTTATTCCATTCAAGTATTTTTTTTATAATTTTCTCTGGAGCATCACCTTGAATTCTTCTCTCGTTTATTAATTCTCCCCCACCAATGCCAACACTATCTTCTGGGTATTTTCCTTTTATATATTTTGCTATAATTTCAGCTCTTTCATGATAAATTTTATGATCCCACTGAAATTTACTAAAATATGATTTTTCATACCCTGAATTTAAGAGCTCATTCCCAAGCTCCCAATTTATTTTTCTACTGTTTTTATTTTTTATTCTATCAATTAACTGCATATTATATTCAACATCTCTTGTATAGAGATTCAGCGTAATATTTTTATCAACTCCATATTTATCTGTTATGTATTTATATCTGTCAAAACTGGCTTTTATTAACTTACCTTTATTTCTCCGCTTTTGCTTAGCAACTGTATTTAACATTGATTTTTTTCCAATGCTTTCTATAGCATCTTCATCAAGTGTCTCCTCTTTCCAGTCAAAGAAATTTGCATATGTCCCCCCAGGAAACCGTAAGGATTTCACCATCACCTTTTCAAACAACTCATCTATTTTGTCATCACCATATGTACTCGAATTATACAAGCTAAATGCTGGATTAAACCCGATTGAGGGCGGCGTTAGCATACGCATTCCCGTAATTTTCCCGGAAAAATCAATTACTAATTTATCTTTTATTAATCCTTTCTGTGCAAAAATACAGTCACTCAGTTTTTTTATTTTTTTAGCATGAGACTGTTCTTTGGTACCAACTTCAGCATGTAAATCAACATATTCCATCAACAATAATGCAGACACCATAACGACTATATAATATTTTGTTTTCATTTTAATCGCCTGGATTTCAACAAACACTATAGATTTATATCACAACCAATTACTTATGCAATAAATCGTATTATAACCGCACACTAACCCTTCCTTCATACTTTACTGTAGATAATGAAACTTAAATCATTAAATATAACTGGTTGAAATAATGATATTTGTACTTGGCTACTCACGCCCCAAGCACCCTCATTCCGGTAGTATTCCAGCCAGAACCCATGTCGTTCTAAAACTGCTGAACTCCCATCAACCCATGCTGGAATTATGAATTATGAAATCTGCGGATAAACAGTTACCTTTTTATACTGTCTATTTAGAATAGTGTATAATAATTGGGATAAACTGAAAATATCAGCAGGTATCCAATGTCCAATCAACAAAAAAGAAAGTTTGCCCGCTTAGTTCGGCATGCGAATAAAAAAATTCGAACGACATTACATGGTGTAAGACCATCAGGTATTCATGGCCGTTTTATCGCCCCGCGAATTCTATTAAATAGTATACCAAAGGCAGGGACACATTTACTCGAAAATGCATTAGAACAGTTCCCATTGTTGCGAAATGCAGGCCATCGCACTATTAATTGCTGGAGGTCAATTTCACCGGCGGCTCTTCAATCTGTACACTCAATTGGTAAAGGTGCATTTCTAAATGCCCACTTAACTGCTCAACCTAAACTATTTGAACTGATTCAAGAACGTGATATTAAGGTTTTGTTTATGATACGAGATCCGCGTGACATTGCTGTTTCAACTTTTAAATATATAAACAACATCGATCTCGACCACCATCTTAACACGTATTTTTCAGCATTACCCGATGACAACGCTCGCTTACTTGCCACCATAAATAAAATAGAGGATATTAATCCATCAATAGATGAAACATTTAAGCACTATGCAGCATGGCTTGATCAACACAATGTACTCGTTTGCCGTTTTGAAGACTTAATTGGCCCAAGCGGTGGAGGCACTAAATCGCAACAATTAATGACTCTTCAATCAATTTCTAATCATCTAAACATACAAATATCTTCTTCCCAACTTGAGCATATCGCCAATCGAACATTTTCCTCCAAAAGTTCAACTTTTCGTCAGGGAAAAACGGGGAGCTGGAGGAGTTATTTTAATGATTCACATATAAAAGCATTTAAGAAAATAGCAGGAAATGAGCTTATACTCTATGGCTATGAACAGGATCTTAATTGGTGAAACAAATATAAATCCATCAATGTTAAGCGTATAAACTTCTCTTGGGATTTATGCCTAACAGGCTATTAACAAATACAAAAATAAGCACTATATGTTACTGCTACACTACTATTAATCGTTGCAGAAATATTCGTATATGTTTTATCCCCCCTCTCCCCAACCTTCTCCCAAAGGGGGGGCTATGGTGCGAAAACTTATGCAACGATTAATATCTAAAGATTGGGTCACATCTCGCTAAGAAATTCTATTAGTTCGATTAAACGTTGATACACTAGTGACATCAAGTCTCTTTCTACTACTGACACTTACCACACACATACCCAATAACATCCAGAAAATGCTTGTCCCTGAGGGATTAAATTGTGTCGAGACAAACATGACTACCAACAACACTAAACTTGCACGAAGGTACGGAATTTGTGGATTATATTCAATACAACGAGCTATATTTTTCATTCCAATTACAATTAAACCAAATATAGCCAGCAAAGCTATTACACCACCCTGAACAAGCTCTTTTAGCCACATATTATGAATAAATGTTATTTCAAGTTCATATTTTAATAGTATTTTCTCACTAGCACCAAATAGGGAGTTGTTTTTCAAAATTTGCCATGCAAAATTGTATTGACTCAATCTTGCCTCAGCTGTTGCTTCTGAGGAATTTGTGCCCCCCATCCCTGATAATGAATCTGATATATATTGCCCATAGAAAAAGAGCCCCATTATTGCAATCAAAAAACCCGCAGCAATTGACATAAAATAAAATTTCTTCCATCTTGAAGTCAGCTTCTGAAGCCAAACTAAATATAATAATAGTGCGATTGCAATTACAACAGTTAAAAATATGTTTCTTGATTGAGATCCCATAAACCCTAAAATAACTACGACACACACTAGCAATATTTTAACAAAATTTTTCTTCCCAAATAATAACTGCTTTGTTGTCTTACTAAATGCCACTAACAATGTATACGACATTAGCAGTGCCATATCGCCATAGGTACTAAACAAACCAACGGTCTTTGGCAGCCAGGTGACACCGAGACGACCGGGGGAAAAACGTGCACCTTCAAGATGCAAAATACCAAGTGATGCTAAAAATGCAGAAATACAACCTATCATTGTAATAATCACAATAACGTCTACAGATCGTCGTCGTAATTTTTCATCACTTAAATACAAGATCGGTACAACAAAATACGTTAAATCACTTATAAGAATATAGGATGTACGCCAGGCCATCACTTGTGTCATAAGCAAACTGGCCATGTGCGCTAAAAAATAGATGAAGATTAAAATAAATACAATCGTATTATGTTTTAATCTTATATTGTATGAACAAAGATCATTTCTTCTTTTTACAAACAGCCATAATACTATCAGCAACGGACCTAATATATTGTCAACTGATAATGTCCCTACAACTGAAAATTGAGAAAACGGCAATGAGAAAAGCCATACCAAAACAAGAAAACCTGCTATTCCATTCATATTGTATATTCTGCCATCTAATTTTCTATATTATTCTATCTGTCTGCATAGTATAAAAATCCCCAATAAAACACTTTAAATGCATAATTATTACCACATTCGCAGCGGAGAACTCGGCCAGTTTTTCTGCCCTCAAAAATAGCCAAAATAACCCATTAACCCTGTACTAAAGGCATTATACGCTATCCCTATTTATCGTGCCCCTCGAGCACAAGTATATATATTATATCGCCAAATTTATTGCATTAAATAATTTTGTTGTCCTAAAATTGTTATCGCAAGATATAGTCGGTAACAAAATTGAAATAATGTAGATTCGCCACACCAACAATAATCATTGAATGATCCGGCTAGCTCACAAACGAAGCCATTTTGCTTCTGGTGAAATACATTTAATGATCTGGCCTCTTGCCTCTAATACTATTGCGTAACGTACACGTCTTTGCAGGCCCCCTCGACTGGAAAGCTGTCACACTAATTTATTTGGCTTTCCAGGAAAATTCGTGGGTAGCTCCTCATCCCAGCGGGAAAAGAGATCCGTCATTACAGGTTGCCCCAGTAAATTCTTGAAGGTCACGCTAAGTCGCATCCAGAAAACACGTCTAATTTTGTTATTATAATCATTGTAATATCAAAAACTTACAACAACAGCGTAGCTATTTTTACCCGTAAATTTTACTGACGAAACATTTATTTATGATGGTGATTTCTCAGAATGAGGTTTATTTGACAGTTACTGAAATAATTTTCCTGAAACCAGCAATATTCAATGCAAACTGCAAACTACAAACTACAAACTACAAACTACAAACTGCAAACTGCAAACTGCAAACTGCAAACTGCAAACTGCAAACTGCAAACTGCAAACTGCAAACTGCAAACTGCAAACTTGCACAAGGATTTCAGGCAAGGAAATCGTTTAATATATTTAGGCGCAATGATTTGTGCATCTAAATTTGGATTAATAAAAATCAAGGAATATTACAATGACAAGGTATAGTTTATCCGTAGTTTTTATATTATGTCTTCATTTGCTCAACTTTAATATAGCATCAGCAGAGGTTAGTTTTTCACCCACCCTTACTTTCGGACGCCCCATATCGAATGCTCCAGGCGAGTTTAACTATCCATCAGGTCTGGGAGTCGATTCGGTTTCCGGCGATGTTTTTGTCATGGATTTCAATTTCAAGCGTATTCAACGATTTGATTTGAATGGAAACTATATCACACAGTGGCCACTTAGTGGTGGTTTAGGCATAGCAGTTGATACATCCGACCATTCAGTATATGTAGCAGCACCGTCTCGGAACGCTCTCTTTAAATATAACCCTAATGGCCAAATCGTCTGGACAATCCAGGGTTTAGGTAGCGGCCAAAGCCAGTTTGATCGACCAAGAGATGTGGCGGTCAACCCCATAACTAGAGAAGTTTTTGTTCTCGACTCCTACAATAAGCGAGTACAGAAGTTTACATCTGACGGCAATTATGTAAGCGAGTGGTCTGACAATAGCTTTCTAAATCCTCATGGCATAAGTATCGACCCCACGGGTAATTTTATCTATATTGCAAACAGCCAAAGACACAGTATAAAAAAATACACTATAGATGGCACTTTCATCCTGCAGTGGGGAACACTGGGCAACAATCCTGGCCAACTGAGATGGCCTAGAAGTGTTTCTGTAAATAGCCTGGGGAATGTGTATGTGACGGATAGTGATAATGAACGAGTACAGGAATTTGGTGCGGATGGTAATTTCATCCAGATAATACAAGGACCTCATGATGACCTGGCGGGTCCATTTCACCCTCGTGCCATTGATATTAACCGGACGACTAATGAAATATATGTAGCAGCAGGATATGCCCACCGCATAGATCGATTTAATCCAGATGGGAGTTTCATATCATCATGGGGAAATCATGAAAAAGATGGTGCGGTATTTAATCGCCCACGAGGAGTCGCTATTAATCCAGCAAATGAAGACATCTATGTAGCCGATACAGATAATCACTTGATTAAACGATTCACTAGTGATGGCGTCTTTCAGGAACAGTACGGTAAAACAGTTATTATATCCCGTGATGATAGCGCCTTCCAGTTTCCTACCCGCATGGCTTTTGATTCAAACTCAAATCTATGGCTATTAAACAGAGGGCTGACCTATGCTGATGACCCGACATGGGCAAGTGACAAATATGTTAGACAATTCGATAGTAACTTGAATTTTCTCTCGGGCTTTGCACACCCTGATTTCAAAATGCGCATGAGCGGCCTCGCTTTAGATAATATTAATAATCGTATTTATGTTGTGATCCCCCAGCTCAATAAAGTAACTGTCTTCGATTTTATCGGCACTCCATTATTTGAATTTGGCAACCGAGGTGCTGGGCCAGGTCAATTTGATAATCCGGGTGGCATCGTATTAGATTTGCAGAACCAGGCCGCCTATATAATAGACAGCGGCAATAAGCGCATTCAAAAATTCTCTCTCAATGGAGAATTCATAATGTCATTTGGTAGCGAAGGTAGCGATCCTGGGCAATTTAAAATAGGCAACACCAGCGGTATCGCCCTTGATCGCTTTAGTAACTTATATGTTGCGGATACGGGAAACAAGCGCATCCAGGTTTTCGATTTAGAAGGGCAATACACTACCGAAATAAATTTACGCTCTGGCTTTCCGACTGATATTGCAATTAACAACACTACATTAGTCGTGGCCAATACCGGGCTTCAAAGAATCGATGTCTTTGAAATCATACCGGATGAGCTACCGAATAATGCGCCAACAATTGTCGGCCAACCGGAGACTGGTGTACTGGAAGGTGAATTTTACAGCTTTATACCTGATATATCAGATCTTGATTCTGGCGACCAATTGATATTGAGCATTGCTAATAAACCTGATTGGGCCAGTTTCAATATTGATACTGGCGAACTCTCAGGCACACCTACTACTGGAGATATAGGCACTACAAATAGCATTGTTATAACTGTTGATGATGGCAGCGGTGTAAGTAACAGTATGACTAGCCTGGCTGCATTTAATTTAACT
>VAPL010890377.1_pt1 | contig 13451 bp, 14 predicted proteins | sample 3395061 | NCBI WGS metagenome assembly VAPL01 (sample SAMN08290444, study PRJNA428436) | hydrothermal vent metagenome | isolation source: Deep-sea hydrothermal vent chimney 2 | place: Pacific Ocean: Juan De Fuca Ridge | depth 2182 m m | reverse complement strand
CAGGTTCATTTAAACTTAAGTATCAAATATGACTCCGACCCCTGACAAATAAAATATGACTCCGACCCCTGACAAATAAGACAATTGCATTCATCATTTACCCCATCTATATCAAGTAACTTAGCTGAAAATATAATATAATAGCGCCTGGTTTGAATATAGTTTGTTTTTATCCAGTAATATCCCCTTGAAATTCAGCGATTTAGCCCCATATTTCATGACACTTAAACACCCGAATAACCTGAAAATTATTTAGAGCACGTACCATGAGCGAAAACACATTTGATTTACCCCACAACAGCCCGGTTGAACCCACACGACTGGAATTAGAAGACACGATTAAATTTAAATGCCATAAAGGTATTTCATGCTGGAATGAATGCTGCTCACGTGCCGATGTTTCATTAGCGCCTTACGATATTATCAGGATGAAGAAAAGTCTCGGTATCGACTCATCTGAATTTCTAAATACTTATACTGTACCCTTTGAAATTGATGCGCATGGCATACCCGGCATAAAACTACGCACCACTAATGACGGCGCCTGTCTGTTTATGAAAGAAGAAGGCTGCTCGATTTATGAAGACCGGCCGACAGCCTGTCGTTACTACCCTTCTGGTTTATTATCCATGCGCGCACTAGGTAAAAGCGAAGATGAGCGCCACTTCTTATTAATCAAGGAACCGCATTGCAAAGGCCACGATGAAGACCGTGAAATCACCATTGCAGATTACCGTAAAGAACAGGTAGTAGAAGAGTTTGATGAACTGAATCGTGACTGGTACCGTATTATTCTTAAGAAAAAATCTACCGGGCCGACCATTGGTGCACCATCCGATATGAGCCTGCAGTTATTCTTTATGGCCAGCTATGATGTAGATCGCTTCCGTCGTTTTGTTGTAAGCGATAACTTTAAAAAAATGTATCAAATTACGGATGAAGAATTTGCATCTTTCGAAAATGATGACGTAAAATTAATGCAGTTTGGCTTTGCGCTGATGAAGCAGGTTCTATTTGGTGAACTTACTATTAAAGAGCGTGAAGGTGCATATGATACACGATCTGAAGAGCGTAAAGATATTCTAGCTTATCGCAAAGAAGTAGAGATTGATAAGCACAATCAGAAACAGGAAGACGCTCGCAAAGCGGCACTTGATGACGATATACCGGCTGATTAATTAACAAAACCGTTTCCAGCCCCCCCCCTTACATCAATAATTCATTCGGGGGATTTCTTTTCTTAAAGATGGGACTACACTTTAAGTTCTAGGAAACAACGTTTATTTAGCCGCCAGCTTGTCTGGCGGCTTTTTGTTACTTACGACCCAATTAAGACCTATGGACAAACACATGACCTCCCCCGATTCCGGCATTAGCAAAATTGCCATTGTTTCCGACACCCACAGCGTTATCAACCCTGAGATTATCAACAGCATCCGCCACTGTGACCATATTATCCATGCCGGTGATATCTGCGGCGCCCATATTCTTGAGCAGTTAAAACAAATTTGCCCGAATATTACTGCTGTAACCGGTAATAATGATGCCCCCAGTCTGTGGGCTGAAAGTGAAGTAGACATCGTCAGAGCCCTGCCCGCTATTACCGAAATCAGTGTTCCCGGTGGTATTATCGCCATCGAGCACGGCCATAAACACGGTATGCACCAGCCGGATCATAGCTCACTGAGAGCGGCTCACCCAGATGCACGGGTTATTGTTTATGGACACACCCATATCATGATTGTTGATGACAACACCACTCCCTGGGTGATTAATCCTGGAGCAGCCGGTGCAACACGTACAAACGGCGGGCCATCATGCATGATTTTAACGGCTTCAGCTGAACAGGAATGGGATATTGAAATGATTCGCTTTGAAAATGAGGCTGTTGCTTGAAGGTTAGGGGTCGGAGTCAAATTGAATACTTAGTTACTGACAGGTTTGATACAGTGTGTATTCAATTTGACTCCGCCCCCTAATAACATCGACCTCAGGCAATTATCACCTCGTTACCCCCTCTGCTAATCACCGCTCCATCTTCAATAAATACAGCGCCAGCTTCACAAAATCTACCGACGTCACTATCCCTTTTAACTGCTTATCCTCAACCACCGGCAAACAACTGTATTTTTTGCCGGTAAACAGATCTGCTGCCATCGCCAAATCCATATCCGGTGCGCCGGTATCACAATCTGTACTCATAATTTCCTGTACCTGGGTACGCTGCTCCCTTTTTTGCAGCCCGCCGAGACCGAATTTTTCGACAATATTAAATGCATGATTTAATAAACTGCGCTGGGTTAAAATACCAAGAAATTCAGCATTCTCACTATCTACAACCGGTAAATGGCGGATGCCTTTTTCCTTAAACAGCATGCGCGCTTTATGCACATCATCGGTATTATTAACACTGATCACATTACTGACCATAATGTCACTTATTGTGTTCATCTTTGCACCTATTAATTAAAACTATATCTAGTATAGCTTTATTTATAGAAGCTACCACTTATTAAGACGTTGAAATAAGCTGCAAAAAATACTTAATTTAAATTAAATTTACGGCATAATATGCCCAATACCTATATTTCTACCCATAAAAAGCAAATCTAAATTTGTTGAATAGTCAGCCGTTTTATGAAAATAAAAGTTAGTGATTTAATCGTTAAATATTTAGAGCGCATCGGCGTTGAATTTATTTTTGGCATGCCCGGTGCACATATATTACCGGTGTATGACAGCCTTTATGATTCAAGCATTCAAAGCGTACTGGCTAAGCACGAACAGGGTGCTGCATTTATGGCTGGTGGGTGCGCACGAGCTTCTAATAAAATTTCTGCCTGTATTACTACCGCAGGCCCCGGTGCAACCAATCTGGTCACCGGCATTGCCAATGCATACGCAGACAAACTTCCGGTTATTATTATTACCGGTGAAGCACCGACTTACATTTTTGGCAAAGGCGGTTTGCAGGAAAGCTCCGGTGAAGGTGGAAGCATAGATCAGGACGCCCTGTTTAAAGGCATTACCCGCTACAACAAAGTCGTAGAACGCACCGATTACTTAGAAAACGTATTAAACCAGGTTTCTAAAATATTACTCTCTGACAACTCCGGTCCAGTGCTATTAAGCTTCCCCTATAATGTTCAAAAAGAAATGGTTGATGACAGTATTTTAGATGCTGTTATTACCGAACGACATATTACCGCCATTCGCAATAATTCACTTGCGGTTGAAGATTTCACACAGCTAATTAACAATGCAAACAAACCCGTTATTATCGCCGGTCACGGTTGTATTAAAGCCGATGCACAGCAGGAAATTGATCAATTTAGTAAACATTTAAATATTCCTGTTACCACCAGTTTAAAAGGCAAAGGTGTCATCAGTGAGCAATCTAAGCTGTCACTTGGCAGTCTGGGTGTCACATCTTATAGTAATGCCCGCAATTACATTGTTGAGCAGGCAGACCTGCTAATATTTTTAGGTGCGGGATTTAATGAACGCACCAGTTATTTATGGGACAAAACATTACTCGACGGTAAAAAAATTATTCAGGTAGACACCAGCCCGGAACAACTAGAAAAAGTATTTAAAGCTGACTTACCGATACTGGGTGATATAAAACAGGTTATGGCCGGTGTACTTGATTTGTTATCCAGTCAGAAAATTGAGACGAAATCATTCGCAAATGTAGAGACAGCACTACCTGCTGAAAGTGATGCGCTTTTATTTAACCAGCGATTTTCCTTAATTAAAAAGTTCTTTGATGAACTGGAAAATCATTTTTCATCTGACATGATGATATTCGATGATAATATTATTTTCGCACAAAACTTTTTCAATGTGGCTAACGGTAATCGATACTATTCTAATTCTGGAATTTCCTCATTAGGCCATGCCATACCCGCAGCAATAGGTGCACGTTTTGCTATTAAAAAACCGACACTGGCTGTACTCGGCGATGGCGGCTTTCAAATGTGCTGCATGGAGCTAATGACTGCCGTTAACTATGATATTCCCCTAACTGTCATTATGTTTAATAACTCTACCATGGGGTTAATTCGAAAAAACCAATTCCAACAATACCAGAAACGCTTTATTGACTGTGACTTCATTAACCCCGACTATAAACTTCTCGCCGACTCATTCAATATAAACTATAAAAAAGTAGTTAATACTGAAGACTTAAATAATCTATTTGATAACATTAATTATAATGACTCAATTAATTTGATTGAAATAATTATTGATAAAGATATTTTTCCAACCTACACCTCAAGACGTTAATCAATGAAACACCCACTTCTTGATCGCTTTCTGAAAAAATATCAGAATAACAATTCGATTAAAACTCTTCGTGACTCGCTAACAGACCTGACATCATCAGACACTAAAAAATTAATCGAAATTTATACACAGGCCATTCCCTGCATCGAAGATTGTTTATGGGAAAACCATATATCCGCCTCTGATCTGAGCGCATATCAATCTTTGTTTCGTGAGTACGAAGAAAATATCAGCGCATCAGTCAGCGGTGATTCAAGATTTAATTTTATTATTACCATTCCGGTAGCTGATCGACCACAACATCTGAAAAATTGTTTGCACAGTATTTTAGCGATTTGTGAAAAGTATCAATACGGTGGAGCAACCAACCATACATATCATAAAATTTTCGTATTGATTAGTGATGACAGTCAGCATACCAAGAACATAGATAAAAACATTGCACTGACACAAAAATTTAATGAGCTGGGACTGCAATGCATATATTTTGGTGCACAACAACAAAAAGCGCTACTTTCTACACTGGATCAAAAAAAGTTAAAAAACATTACCGGCAACATTGATGCCGACAATTTTTTTCATAAAGGGGCATCGATAACCCGTAATATCAGTTATTTAAAGCTACAACAATTACAAAGCCAGCATCATCCCTGCCTGTTTTATTTTATTGACAGTGATCAGGAATTTAAGATAAACATTGCTACAGTTGATGGCAGTAAAAATCAATATGCAATTAATTACTTTTACCATCTTGATAAAATTTTTTCAAATAACGACATAAGCATGCTCACCGGAAAAGTCGTGGGTGACCCACCCGTTTCACCCGCAGTAATGGTCGGTACATTTCTGGATGACATTATTCACTTTCTGGGTAAAATATATCGACTTAAACCTCAGAAAAACTGCCAGTTTCACGACAATACCAGCATTAGTAGCGAAGATGCGGCTTATCATGACATGGCAGAGTTATTCGGCTTTAAAACATCAGCTGTTTCTTATAATTATCGATGCACCTTAACAAAACCACATAATCACACAGATTGCCTGAATCATTTTTCCACAACATTAAATCAGTTTTTTGATGGTGAACACCCAACACGAAAAAGCTATTACAAGCACCAGCCGATTGATAAAAGCATAAAACCGGCACGCACCATATACACGGGAAACTATATATTTAAACCTGAAAATTTAAAATACTTCATTCCTTTTGCCAATCTCAAACTACGCATGGCCGGACCGGTACTCGGCAGAATCATCCAGTCTGAATTAGGCAACAAGTTTGTCTCAGCAAATTTACCCATGCTACATAACCGCACTGTTGAATCCATGGGTCAGTCAGAATATCGATCAGGGGTAGATCATCATCACAGCAACATCGACCTGTCCGGAGAGTTTATTCGGCAGTTTTTTGGCGATGTTATGCTATTTAGTATTGTTGAACTGAAACAAAGTCCAGCCTTTGAAAAAGATATATCAGTCTCTGCTATACAGAGCATAGTTAATGCAACATTCCTGTCTATGAAAACAAAATACATAGATAAACAAAAAATAATATTTAAAAAAGCACTAGCCTTGAAAAAGCTATTTAATCATACCGATTGCTGGTGGAACAATCAGCAGGAGTCTGTACCTGCAATCACTGACTTTAAAAATTTCATGCACAATATTGAATATAATTTTGGTGAAAATGCGACAGTTTATACGTTAATCAGCACACCGGATCAAACTGAGCCCTATCTCCAACAAATAATACAAGCCATTTGCTCTTATCAAACTGACAGAGAAAACTGGCAATATATTTTATCTGAGAACAACGGCATTTCTATATGAATATTTTTATTCTTAACACTGGCCGCTGCGGATCCACTACCTTTATACAGGCCTGTCAGCACATAGATAACTACAGCGCCTCACATGAGTCACTTGCTACTCAAACCGGACAACAACGCCTGGCATATCCTGAGTCTCATATAGAAGCTGATAATCGCCTTAGCTGGTTTTTAGGTCGACTGGACAAAGTTTATGGCGATGATGCATTTTATGTTCATTTGCATAGAGACCGACAACAAACGATTGAAAGTTTCAGTAAACGAGCAAACTTTGGCATTATGAAGGCCTATAAAGAAGGTATTTTATTAGCCGCAGATCAGCAGACACCTGAACAGATTGCAGAAGATTATATTGAGACGATAGAATCCAATATAGAGTTTTTCCTAAAAGATAAAACCCATATAATGGATTTTTATCTGCATAATGCCACACACGATTTTGAAATATTCTGGAACAAAATTTCAGCCGAAGGAGACATCGACAAATCTTTAGCTGAATGGACAATAAATTATAATAAATCAATATGATTATTAACAGCTGAAGCGTAAGCTTCAGTTTTTTGAAAATGAAATTATACGTCATTACTCATTTTAAGAATCGAGCAACCTCGATCAGTATCAATATACTCATGACTCAACGCCGGAAATTGCTCCAGCCACATCTTAATGATTTGCTTTTCTTCATCACGCCCTGCATCATCCAAAAACACACATGCCCCGTCTTGTAGCTGCCTGAATAAAAGTGGGAGTGCAGGCAAGCGCGAATGCTTCTGTATAAAACCGGGTGGTCCATCAATAACCAGCATATCTATTTCTAACTTACTGACAGAGTCATACTGATACCAGTCATATTGCCGATGATTGATCTTATAATTAATTAATGGTGCATAAAATACATCTGCATAGTTTTGTAGTTGAAACTGCTTTAATTGTTGCAGGGTCTTGTGCTGGTATTGTTCACCATTTTCAAGGCTATACACATGACCGCTATTATTTTTCTGACAACAACCGGCTAAAATAAGCGTTGATAAACCGCTACTGCATTCAACAATGGTTTCTGGTTTTTTAGCTATGCAATGATCTTTTATCAGATGTAAAAAATCTGCCGCGGCTGACCAGTCCGGTGTCACCGGCAATGCCAGCTCAAAGTTTAAATCCTGTTGCAGTTGCTCATATGTTTGCATTCTTGCCCTGCCATTTGATCATCATATTATGACTACATATTACCATTGCACCGCTCAACAACAATGCTAAACTATGCCTTTATTTTCTGACCTGTTATGCGGAATTACTATTATGATGTTTCTGGTGCTGGATGTTCAATCAACTGAACACACTGATAAGTGCTCACAGATAAATGCCTGGGTTAATGTGCGTAATCATTTAGAAGCTATGCAAGTTTTACATGAAGAGCTATCCCTTGAAGGCTGGGTCCTGACAAACATGGTTGAATCCAGCAGCACCGATGAATCTGATTATTTCCCGCCCTGCCCATCACTTGATGCATACAGAGAAGCCCAGCGTGGCTTAATCGCCATTAGATTTATATAAAAGTCACCTCACACTTTTCAGGCTTTATCGGATAGTACAGCGCGCCAACTGACATCTCATTAATGACCCTTTACTACACAAAACCTACTTCTATAGGGTATAATCGCGACAATAATAAAATTTCGCGCTGTTTCAATCAGGAAGGTCCATGACAATTACTAGCATATTTCTCATTATATTTATTGTCAGTACTATTGTTACTACTATTTTGTGGCTTAAGACCTCATTAAAACTTAAAAATAATATGGTCATATTGACCGATGGACTGGAAAAAAATAGAGTCATCGAAAATAGCCTGAACTCGTCACAACGCGAATTAAAAGGCGTAATGGACAATCTTCAGGAGACCTATTACCGCACCGACCTTAATGGTGTCGTATTATTTGTTTCATCATCCGTAGAATTGTTATTAGGTTATACCTCCGAAGAACTTATCGGCCAGAAAACCACTGATTTCTATGTAGACCCGGAAAAACGCAATAAATTTATTGATGCTCTCACCGCCAATAATGGTTACGTTGAACAATACCCGTTTTCACTACAGCATAAAAATGGATCAACTGTCTGGCTCTCAACCAATGCACGGTTTTTACTGGATGAAGTCGGCAATATCATCGGTGTTGAAGGAACAGGCCAGGGCTTCAATGTCAGTAAAACAGAAGAACAAAATTTAATTAAAGCCAAAGATCAGGCGGAAAAAGCCAATAAAGCAAAGGGCCTGTTTCTCGCGAATATGAGCCATGAAGTACGTACACCTATGAATGGTATTGTGGGTTTTACTAACCTGTTATCGAAAACCCAGCTGGATAAAAAACAGACGGAATATGTAAGCACCATTAACACATCAATGAAAGATTTGATGACGATCATTAATGATATTCTTGATTTTTCCCGTATCGAATCCGGCAAAATCGAACTTAAATCTCAAATTATAAATATCAATGATTTTTTAGAATCGGTTATTCGACTCTATTCAGAAGCGGCAAAACAAAAATCACTGAGATTAACCTATCAGGCAGATAGCACTATACCTGACAATCTTATTTTAGACCCATTACGTATGCGTCAGGTTATATCCAACCTGATCGGTAATGCCATTAAATTCACTGAAACAGGCTTTGTAACGCTTACCGCGAGTATCGCGCATAAAGATAATACTGATTGCTTATGTGTTGAAGTGATTGATTCCGGTAAAGGTATTTCTACGAATGAACATATCCATATTTTTGAAGCCTTTAACCAGACTGATGACTCAATTTATAAACCCGATTCCGGCACCGGTTTAGGCCTGGCTATTTCTAAACAGCTGATTGAACTAATGCACGGGCAGGTTGGTGTAAAACAGAACTCACCCGTCGGCTCTATTTTCTGGATTGAGCTGCCCGTCACTATCACTGAAGAGCAGCCTGCCCCGACGTTAATTGAAAAAAACATTAATGGTCATGATGACAGTTATAGCAATATTCGCATTTTAGTCGCCGATGACAATGCAATTAACCGAAAATTAATCAGTACATTGCTCAGTCAGCACGGTGTCATTGTAGAGGAAGCTACCAACGGTAATCATGCGTTAGAATTAGCGAAGACACATAGTTTTGACCTGATATTAATGGACATTAGAATGCCCGGTCTAAATGGAATAGAAGTAACAAAATCATTAAGAGCCGAACAGCCCGATAACAAAACACCGATAGTTGCATTAACGGCTCATGCACTACCCAATGAGCAACAAACTTTCATTGATGCCGGTATGGATGCCTGTATTACTAAACCTATCTTAGAACACCAGTTATTTGAACTACTGGATAAATGGGTTATTGCCAAACGCGGATAAAACATCCTGCATCAACCCGGCCGCCATTACTGCAAAAGTAAAAGACACCTGCTATCAGGCAAACAACTTTACCACTATGGTAGACATTTCCTATCACATCACCATATAACACTTATGCATTTTGAAATTTTCAGATAATTTATGCTGCCTGCTGTTGATGCATAATAACCAGTAGTTTTGCTTCTGTTAAACTGATATGACACAGTTCAGCAATACTTTCCGGCGCTGTTGATTTCTGTGCCAGCTCAATCGCATAGGCATAAGGCGAATTGCTACTCACTTCTGATGAAACTTCATCAATACGGGCAGCCATTTGTTGCATTTGTTTTTCCAGTTTTATAAAGCGCTCACCCAGACCAATAGAACCGGCATTTAATGCCGTAATTTCACTATTTATTGGATTAGCAGAAAGAAGTGTCTGTATCGTTTGCTGAAACATCGCAAGTTTTTTTCGGGTATAAACAAAAAAAGCCAACGATATCAAAAACACAAGACTTGATAGCAGGATAACCAGTGCATTCATTTTACTCTCCCAAACTCTTTCAACAAGTTTGCTGTTATTAGCCCTGTATCGCAGGAGAGTAAGCTAAAAATTAGAAGCCGGACATCTCCGACCACTCATCTTCAGAAAGAAGTTTGTTTAAGTCTACCAGTATTAACAATTCTTCATTTCGACTTACAACCCCTTCAATATAACGGGCAGTTTCATCATTACCGACATTCGGTGCAGTTTCAATTTCATTGGCATAAATATCTACAACTTCAGAGACACTATCTACCACGATACCGACAGTCTGGTTTTCGGCTTCAATTATTACTATGCGGGTGGAGTCGTCCATTTCTTTGGTCGGCAGGCCAAATCGCATACGAGTATCGATTACCGTCACCACATTACCGCGTAAATTTATTATCCCAATGACATAACTCGGTGCGCCGGGTACGGGTGCAATATCGGTAACTCTAAGAACTTCCTGTACTGACATTACGTTAATGCCATAAATTTCATAATCCAACCGGAATGTTACACACTGTCTGTGGTCAACATTCTCGTTATCATCACTCATATCAGGTGCTCCACTATTTTTAATTACTGCAGTTTATGTGCCAAAGTATTTTCTGACTGACATAGTCAATTCAGTTGACGCATAATCAGCGCCAGTTTTTAATTACTTGCTAATTTTATTTTAGACCAGATCGTCACAAACGCCAGTGACTACAACATTTAAACCTCAAACAGACAATGATGAAACAGCTACTTTTAGTACGTTCAAGCCCTGAAGTAACTGTTAATAGCTGCCTGACATGTCGGTATAGCTGCAATCAGTTCGATTTTGTTAACATTTGTGCAAATACTTCTGTATCCATAATTGCACATAAATGCTCAAGTGATGTGCCCGATAACCAGGCCCGGCTATTTTTATTTTTACGCCACTTAACTTCATCCTGATTAAGCCAGATAACGTCGCCAATGCTGCTACAGGCTAAACCCCACTTATAATCATCCACCAGTAATATATGGCTGAGTCGGTTTTCCGTATCATCTTCTATACTACCGCGTCGGTTTTCCGGCATCACCAGCAATGCCGTATCAATAACTTTTATCTGATACTCTAAATGTTGCACCAACCCAAGATACCAGTCCGTTTGATTAGGTGTTGTAGTAATATTTTCATCCCATGGAATAACGCTGTTCAATTTCACCAGAGGCACCGCTAAGCTCAAGCCAGACACGTTAAACAGTAAACACTGAAATCGGGATTCAGCCCACTCAGGTATAACACTTTGTAGCAATGCGGGTTGCTCTACTTGCGCGGTGGTTACAGCATCAACCTCAACCTCTGTCACCACCTCAGGCTTAACTTCCGTTGGTGTTAGCACTTCGGTTGGCGCTGGTGTGATGACTTCCGGCACTTCCGCAACTAACTGTTCTATTCCCACCACCACCGGTTGATTTTTCGGCTCGGCAACCGGTTTGGCATTATCCGGCTTTATTTTAACTTCCGATTTTACAGCCGGCACAGATTGATCAGGTGATTTATGTGTCTGGAGTGCCGCTATATCCAGCTCAGTTTCTTCCGCCACCTCTGAGAGTAATGACTGTAAATACGCCTGAATAGCCTGATCCTGAGTTGAATTTTTTTTATGCGGATCACTCATGCGCGGGCATCACCGGCAGCAGATATATTAGCCGCTTCATCTAGCTCAAGTAAATAATCCAGCAAATGGGAGTACGCCCTTCCGCCACGACTGCTCACCCGTTCAATAGTAAGTGGAATGCCCTTTTGACTGGCTTCACGAAACTGCGTATCCACCGGAATCACGCCATCCCAGATGGTACTGGCATACTGTTTTTTTAAGGTTGCCAGGGTATCGTTTGATGCATTTAAGCGCTGATCGAAAAATGTCGGAATGATGCTGTAACAAACTTCCTGCTTACGCGCTTTTTGAATCATAGCGATAGTATGTAACATTCTCTCCAGGCCTTTAAGCGCGAGAAATTCGGTTTGTACCGGAATCAATAATCGCTCACAGGCCGCCAATGCATTCACCATTAACAAACCCAGCATCGGCGGACAGTCGATAATCGCAAGATCGTAATGTTCAGCCACCTGTATCAGTGATTTTTTTATCACCAGCCCCATGCCATCTTTGGTGCCTAACTGACGATCCAGAGTAGCCAGTGCAGAAGATGCGGGGATAAAATGCAGGCCATTAAAGCGGGTTTTATGAATCACCACTTTGGTATTCAGTGCCGCCTTTAAAGATTGTTGAAATAAATCATAGGCAGTATCATCAATCGTATCCGGATCGAGCCCGAAATAACTGGTAAGTGAACCATGGGGGTCCAGATCAATAAGTAACACGCGCTGACCGCGCTTTTGCATCACTCCGGCAAGATTAACTGCTGACGTGGTTTTGCCCACCCCGCCTTTCTGATTTGCCATCGCCCAAATTTTCATCAGGGAGCACCAAAAATAGATCGTGCAGGCTCCGCCGGTTGCAAACGGCTAACCGGCGGAGCGGGAGTTTTGTCTACCGCAATAGTTGAATTAACTTCATTATCTGCAAACGGGCTGGAACCACCAAACATATCTTCACCCGTCATCACCCGAATCACCACACGACGATTTCGTTGACGGTTAACCGCAGAGTCATTTGCCACAATCGGCCGGTATTCACCATAACCAATCGCACCCATGCGGGCCGGGTTTATACCCTTTTGCGCCAGCAATCTCACCACACTGGCTGAACGCGCGGCGGATAATTCCCAGTTGGTTGGATAGCGTCGATTATTGATAGGCACATCATCGGTGTAACCAGAGACATATAATGGATTTTTTGTGGTTTTAATCACTTCGGTTAACTCTGCTAAAATTTCTGCTGCTGCTGGAGACAATACCGCATTACCCGAATTAAATAACAGATTTGATTTGATTTCTATCTCCAGCCACTTTTCATTACCACTCACCGCAATCATGCCTTTTTTTACCCATTTTTGCAGCCGTTTATCCAGTTCTGCTGCGGTTTCCTGCATCGACACAAAACCAGTTTGCCCCACTAAACCCACCGCAATCGGCGCACGCTGCACCGAAATCCCCAGATCTGCCCCGACTGGAAACGGTGAATTTGACTGTGCGCTAAAAGCCGTCATGACTGAATCAGACAACACCCGGTACTTCCCCTGATTGACCGTCGAAATAGAATACATCACCACAAAAAAAGCAAATAACAGGGTTATAAAATCCGCATAAGAAACCAGCCAGCGATCAGTTGACTCTTCGGGTTCAATATTGGTGATGCCTCTGCGTCTCATTTTTTTATTCTACATTTTCCTTAAACATTAAAAAAAAGAAAACGCAAATTAACGCAAATATTTGTTGTGTGCCTACGGCACACAACATTAAATGCTGTTGCTTTTATTTGCGTGCATTAGCGTTCATTTG
>VAPL010042523.1_pt1 | contig 13458 bp, 15 predicted proteins | sample 3395061 | NCBI WGS metagenome assembly VAPL01 (sample SAMN08290444, study PRJNA428436) | hydrothermal vent metagenome | isolation source: Deep-sea hydrothermal vent chimney 2 | place: Pacific Ocean: Juan De Fuca Ridge | depth 2182 m m | reverse complement strand
GCACGGCTTATGCCCGTATCGGCATAGGGGCCGCTGGTCAGAGAAGTGGCAAAATCCAGTTTTTTATAGACGGAATATACAATCCTGCCAGTGTCTGCATCCACTAGAAAAATATCGTGATAACCGAATTTAGTAAGGAAATCACGAATATGAGGATGGTAACGTGTATGGAGTTGGTCGTAACGAGAGCCATCACCGGTTTTGATTAACGCATCTTTTGAACCCAGAGAGTTGCTGTTGGCTTTGATGTAGGTGTATTGCAGCGCCACAGCATCATCATCAATGTTGTCGGATATAGCCTGGGTATTGATGCTTTCCCCGTGGTTCTGATTTTTGTATTTATTGGCAAAGTCATTGGTGTAGTAATGGGTAAGCTGGCTGCGATATTGATTGATGTTGCCATTTAAGGTTTCTTTCCGATAATGGTAAAAGGCTGGCTTAAGGCTCTGCATGGCATCGATGATCATCTCATCGTTGGAGAAGGTTTTGATTTGGTTGGAAATAGTATTAAAGTAGTTTTCGATCTGGATTTTTTTGATTTCCCGGAGTGATACCAATTGGTTATCAATCTGTTTTTCCAGGGCATCTTTTGCTGTGCGGGTGGCGACTGACTCAATAAATAAACCGGCGAGGATGACCGGTACTGCAGCGAGCAGAGATGAACCGAGAATCAATTTGTTTTTGATGTTCATGTATATCCTTATCACATCTGTCCGTTGAACCAGGGTTTAACCATTGTTCATGTTCAGGATATTTCGGCAATGCGCAAAGCATCTTTAGGCAGCGTTCTTTAAGTATGTGAAATTTTTGCAGGGAAGGGTTTTGGCCTGCCAGCCAGTCGCTAGGTGTTTACGTTCGGCGTCGCAGTAAAACATACACTGCGCCCACACCCCCATCTTTTTTCTGTGCGGAACTGAAGGCCAACACGAAGGGTACATCCCGTAGCCACTGGTTAACCTGGGCCTTGAGTACCGGGCGGCCTTCGGAGGAACGATGGCCTTTGCCATGAATGACACGTACGCAGCGCTGCTGATTGCTTTGGGCATTATTTAAAAAGCTGGCAAGCAAAGCAGCGGCTTCCGTGAGGGTGCAGCCGTGCAGGTCAAGCTGGGCTTCAGGGCGTAAATTGCCGCGCCTGAATTGACGTAGCGGGCGGTGTTGCAGGCCGCCACGACAGAAAAACAGGGATTCTTCCGGAGCAACATCGGGCACATAATCACGTGGAATGAAGTCGGCTGTCGTGGTGTTTTGTCGGTTATCAGTACGTTGTTGTGGTGAGGAACGGGTCTTGTTGTTGGGGAGAATACATTTTTCTACAGATTTTTTATGTGACAGAGGTTTAACGTCTGACATCATTTGCCGGAACAGGTCGTCATCGTTATCAGGTTTTTTTTTGCTCATAAGGGTAGGTATTTTATGTGAGAACGAGGGTGATTTGTAAGGGGGGAAGTAATTGGTCGAAATACAGTTTTCCCCATGAGCCTAGATATACCCATAACGTTTGGGATTTAGATCTCAATGCGCATCATATTTATTGCAAGCCATTTTAACGCCGCCATGGAATCAATAGGGCGTGCAGTTAGGCCTAAATCTCAATCGCTATGGGTATATAATGCCCCCATGAAAATTTTGTTGAGCAATGATGATGGTTATCAGGCACCAGGACTGCTTTGTCTGGCAGCAGCGCTGGGCAAAGTAGCCGAGGTGCGTGTCGTCGCGCCGGATCGTAACCGCAGTGGTGCCAGTAATTCACTGACGCTGGAAAACCCCATTCGTGCGCATGAGGCCGACAACGGTTTTGTGTTTGTGGACGGCACGCCCACAGACTGCGTACATCTGGCCATTACCGGTCTGCTGAAACATGAGCCCGATATGGTTATCGCGGGCATCAATGCCGGAGCCAATATGGGTGACGATGTGTTGTATTCCGGCACTGTAGCAGCAGCGATGGAGGGGCGCTTTTTGGGGTTGCCTGCCATTGCGGTGTCGCTGGCGGGAGAAAAATTACGGCATTTTGAGACAGCGGCGCAAGTTGTTGTGTCATTGCTGGAGCGGTTAAAAAGTGATCCGTTGCCGGTGGATACCATTCTTAACGTCAATGTGCCGGATGTGCCATGGGCGTTACTGCAAGGTTTTGAAGTGACCCGCCTCGGGCGGCGACATAAATCTGAACCGGTGGTAAAAATGCAAGATCCGCGTGGTAAAGAAATTTATTGGGTGGGCCCGGTGGGTGCCGAACAGGATGCCAGCGAAGGTACGGATTTTCATGCGGTGCGTCAGAACCGGGTATCGCTCACGCCCTTGCATGTGGACCTGACCCGTTATACCGCGATGGAACAGGTCTCCGCTTGGGTGGCAGAGTTATGAGCCGTCTTCAGGGTATTGGCATGACCAGCCAGCGCACCCGTGATCGCTTGGTGCGACGCTTGCAAGAAGAAGGTATCAGCAACCAACGTGTGTTGGAGGTGATTCGCAGCACGCCACGTCACATTTTTGTGGACGAAGCCCTGGCCAGTCGCTCTTACGAAGATACCGCATTGCCCATTGGTCATGGTCAGACTATTTCCCAGCCCTATGTTGTTGCACGCATGACCGCCGCCCTGCTGGAAAGCGGCCCGTTGAGCCGGGTACTGGAAGTAGGCACTGGCTCGGGTTATCAGGCTGCGGTGATGGCACCACTGGCGGGCGAAGTGTACAGCGTTGAACGCATACGCCCCTTGCTGGATCTGGCACGGAAACGGCTTGAGGAATTACAGCTGCGCAATGTGCGCCTCAAACACAGCGATGGTAGCTGGGGCTGGCCTGAATTTGCACCTTATGATGCCATTATTGCCACTGCCGCCCCTGAACAAGTGCCAGAGGCATTGTTGCAACAGCTTGCGATAGGTGGTCGGCTAGTGATGCCTGTGGGCCCGCAGGGTGTGCAGGAATTGGTATTGCTGACGCGCACGCCGGAGGGTATCGAACGACAGGTGCTGGACAAAGTGAGCTTTGTACCCATGCTGGGTGGTACGCAGTAACGCCGCCAAAAATGACTGCATTATCGATATTACATCGAAAGATATCCTTGCGCCCTGGCGCTTTTACATTGAGTCTTTAAGACGTTGCCATAAAGAAAAACGAGGCCATTGAATAACACATGAAATTATTTTCCAGTTTGTACGAGCATGCCATGCGGTGGGCCATACACCGGCATGCGCAATGGTATCTGGCGGGTTTGAGTTTTGCCGAATCCTCTTTTTTCCCGATCCCGCCGGATGTGATGCTGGCCCCCATGGCCCTGGCCGACAATAAAAAAGCTTGGCGGTACGCGACAATGACCACGGTGGCTTCAGTGGCAGGCGGCATGTTGGGATACTTGATTGGTTATTTGGCATTTGATGCCATCGAACCCTGGGTAATGGATGCGGGTTACGGCGACAAATACCAATTAGCAGTAGACTGGTTTGAGCAATGGGGCATTTGGGCAATTCTGATTGCAGGCTTCTCCCCAATTCCCTATAAAATTTTTACCATCGCCGCAGGCGCTATTTCCATGGCTTTTTTACCCTTTGTGCTGGCCTCTTTGGCAGGGCGCGGTGCCCGTTTCTTTTTGGTCACGGCGCTCATTGTGTGGGGTGGAGAACGCATGGAACACACGATTAAAAAATATGTGGACTGGTTAGGCTGGGGGCTGGTGCTCGTCATCATAGTGGCGTTGGTCTGGCATCAGTTTTATTAGTCGGTTGCATTTATTGTATGAGTTGCGTTAACTGCACCTATGTTTTTTATGCCCCCCGGTAAAATATATATTCTGAGTTTTATCTTGCTGCTGCTCACCGCTTGTGGAGGGCATATTTTTCATCGCGTAGAACGGGGAGAAACCTTGTACTCCATTGGCTGGGTATACGGTTACGATTACCGGCAACTTGCCCGTTGGAATAACATTCAATCTCCATACACCTTGAGCCCTGGGCAACGCATTCGTGTTGCGCCACCGTCGGGAAAAAACATTTCTCCATCACAGGAATACCGCACGGCGAGTGCCCGAAAAAAGCCGAACTCCGCATGGCGTAAAACCCCGGCACCTGTTATTGAAGCTGGTGGTACAGATATTGCAATCATGGGCAAAACCATTAGTAACGTCAGCAAAGAGCAACGAACAGTGGTGCTGGATAAATCGGATGTGGTACGAACAAGTGAGACAGAAAAACACGACGTGCAAAGTGTAGTCGCTGCGGCAAAAACTGCAGTCACAAAAGTATTTAATCAAACCGGTATCACGTCTTCCAAGCCACTTACAGGCAAACCTAATTGGCGATGGCCAACCAAACAGCGGCGTATATTACGAACATTTTTAGCAGATAACCCTGCCCGGCAAGGTCTGGATATTGCGGGTGAAAAAGGCAGTCCGGTGTTAGCAGCAGCCACGGGCCGAGTAGTGTATGCTGGTAGTGGACTTGTTCGATACGGTCGGCTTATTATTATCAAGCACAGCGAGCGATATTTAAGTGCTTATGCGCACAACCAAAAGTTGCGGGTTAAGGAAGGCGATGTGGTGAAAACCGGTCAACGTATTGCCGATATGGGGCGCACGGGAAACCTGGGCGATAACTTTATCAATGATAACCGAGCAAAGTTGCACTTTGAAATCAGGCAAAATGGAAGACCAGTTGATCCTCTGCGGTATTTGCCCAAATGAAAATTTTCTCGAAAGCATGCCTGGGTCCTGATTGCTTCAGGTATATTATGACGACAGGTGTCTGACAGAATGTTAGGTGAGGATGATAAAAAGAAAATGAACGTGGACACGGATACACCAGAAAAAATAATACTGGATAATGAAAACGATATTCTTAATGATGATAATGAAAACGACAACGACAAAATAAAACCAGCTGCAGAATCCTGCGAAAAAAAGCCAGTGCGACGTAAAGAGCGACGCACTGCCAGTCGCAAAGACATTTCCGAGCGTGATCTTGATGCCACCCGTCTGTATTTGGGTGAAATTGGTTTTTCGGCTTTACTTAACGCGGAAGAAGAAGTCACGATTGCCCGTCGTATCCAAAAAGGTGATATGGATGCGCGGCGGCACATGATTGAAAGCAACCTGCGCCTGGTTGTGAAAATTGCACGACGATATTTAAATCGTGGCCTTGCACTGCTGGATCTCATCGAGGAAGGCAATCTGGGATTGATTCGTGCGGTCGAAAAATTTGACCCTGAGCGCGGATTTCGTTTTTCCACTTATGCAACGTGGTGGATTCGTCAAACCATCGAACGCGGTATTATGAATCAGACGCGTACCATCCGTTTACCCATTCATGTTGTAAAAGAAATCAATATCTATCTGCGTGCAGCACGACATTTAGCACAAACGCTGGATCATGAACCCAGCCCCGAAGAAATCGCCCACATGCTCGACAAACCCATCAGCGATGTAAAGCGTATGTTGGGTTTGAATGAACGTGTGACTTCGGTGGATGTGCCCATGGGCCGTGACAGTGATAAATCTGTATTAGACGGCATTGCGGATGAATACAACGTTGACCCTTCAGTATTATTGCAAAATGAAGACATGCACGACTGTTTGGAAATGTGGTTGGGTCAAATCAACGAAAAGCAACGTGAAGTAGTGGAACGTCGTTTTGGGCTGCATGGTCGGGATGTCGCCACGCTGGAGGAAGTTGGCAATGCGCTGGGTGTTACCCGTGAACGAGTGCGACAAATTCAGCTGGAAGCCCTGAAACGCCTGCGTGCAGTAATGGAGCGCGAAGGTTATTCTGTTGATACTATTCTGAAGTAGCTGTTTTTTTAACTACCCAGTCTAGCTTTTAGGTGCATGTAACACTATCAAGTCAAGTGTTGTAAACGCGAAGGGCGCAGAGACGCAAAGAGCGCGAAGAAAAACGTTACGCTCTTTGCGCCTTCGCGAAATTGGCACTAACGTGCAGGATTTACCCGCGTTTTTATGCTTGGTGTGCTTGCGCTAAAAAGGGGTATTTTGTGTGTACACGCCAAAGTCCCAGTATTTCCTCACAGACTTTTGTGGCCCTGACCAACCCAGGCGTAACAACTGTTTGTGTATAAGCCAGATGATAGCGCCATGGCCAACAAACAAAACTGACCCATGTTCTTGCGATAGCTTTACCAGTTGGTCAGTGCATTCCCTTGTGCGGCGCTTTATGTCTTTGTATGACTCAGTGTTTGATGTGTAACCCGCTAGCTGAAATATGCGAAACAATACTGACCATGAGGTTCCTGTTAATTCAGGGTATTTCCAGTTTGCATAGGGCATTTCACATTCGCGAAACAGAGAGCTGATGATATTCGGGGTTTCAATATTTAACGCCCATGCAGACTCGATTGAACGCGGTAAGGTGCTACACACAATAAATTCACATTTTTCGGTTTTTTCATAAGCCTCAGCTGTCGGTTGATGCTCAGCATCAATTCCTGATTGATCATAACTCGCAACCTGCTCGCCAAAACTAGCCGCACTCATTTTTCCTGAAAGATCGATTGTTGGTTTTCCGTGTCGTATCAGTACTATTTCCATTCATCGTTCCTTCATTAATATTGGGGGCGCTACCCAATGCTATTGAGTTAAATGTGAATTAAGCGCTGAAAACACGCTGTTTTTAAAAAATCACCGGGTATTTAACGCAAAGGGCGCAGAGACGCAGAGGACGCAAAGATTCTCGTGTTTTTCTTTATGTCCTTTGCGTCTCTGCGACCTCTGCGTTTATAACACGTCACTTGTCGGTATCTCGACAACATAATTTCCCAATGTGCTGAAACGCTTCTCCGGGAGTATTACCCCACATATGCATGATCAGATGCCAAATATATTAATTCTTCTTCAGAGCTGTCTCTTGATAAAATTATGTTTCGGTGCGGAAAGCGCCCGTATTTTTTAACAATATCTCTGTGATGTTTTGCAAATTTAATATTTTCCCCAAGGTTTGCTTCACTGTATAGCTTTACCGACATATTTTGATCATCGATGTCCTCACTATGCATAAACGGCATATACAGAAACGGCAACTTTTCTTTCTGAATTTCTTTATCCTGTTTATTCTTTATTGCCTTGCGCGATATTGTTAGTGCCAACTTTTCTGAACTGAAGCTTTTAGCCTGATTTCTAAACATATTTAGTGGGAATTGGTCGAGTATAATAACCAGCGCAAGACTACCGGCTGGACTTATGCTCCATTCCTCTAATTTATTTAAAGTGGCTTTGTTCCATAATTCCTCATATTTCCCCGCAATTTCTTTATCTAATTCTGGCGTAGAGGAAAACCACTGGCTTTTGATGCGATCAGAAAACCAAAAATCTATAATTTCTTTGGGGGTTATATTCACTCTATGTTCCTTCGTGGCACATAAAATTCTAACTAAAATATTTTTTGATGTTGGGATGCTACCCTTTATCTGTCATATTGCAGAATTTTAACGGTCAATAGTTGCTTTAATGTAGGCTTGATAGATCATCCGTACATCTTCTTCTGCACGATGTTTCCTGTATTTTCCGGATTCGCTAAGCCGTACTTTTTCTTGATCAAATTTTAGTATTTGCCTTTTTTCCAACAAGTCATAAATTGATTTAATCTGAAATAATTGTGTCGTATTGACGACAGAAAAAAGTGTTCCTATCCAGTCGGCATCCCAATGAACAGCATCGCTGTAGAATGCTCTGTTTGAAATTTCGACGCACTTCATAAATTCATCAACGACTTGTGCGGCAGTCAGTCCTAAATTTCGTTTTTCTTTTGCTTTTCAACACCGCAGATTTCAGTTTCACACAGCTACAGTACCAAAATTATCTTTGTCACGGGCTTGCCACATAGCTTTGGCTTGCTCCTCAGCCGAATTTGCAGTATCCGCACGTCCCATCATTTTCAGGGTGATGGCAATGGTACCAATAACAGCTCCGATGCCGTATTCATCATCGGCTTCACCCAGCCACACAGTACGCAGGCGTTGTACATCCAGGTTGGCATCTTTAACGTGGCGTTTGTTAAACATGGCTGGCCATTCTTCGTCACTCATTGTTCCGTTATTCACGCTTTGCACCAGACAGAGGGCATCCGGGTCACGTTCGATTTCGCCACCGTCGCCTTTTATCACCGCCAGATGTGGCTGCTCCAATAAGAGGGCGGCCTCCTGGTGCATAGGTCGGTAACCGGGGTGAAAAATACCCTGCATCATATATTGCGCATTGAACGGATTTAACATGCGTGAAATGGTGTGTACCGGTGAGCGCAGGCCGAGGATGGGGCGCATTTCTATAATTTTGTGCAACGTCGGGCTCAGGTACGCTAAATCCAGATAGGCAAAACCGGTTTCACGAATGCGGTCTGCGGATTCCTGCAAGGAGGTACAAGGGGGGATGCCCAGTGTGGTCAGTACGTCTTTGGTGTACAAACGTCCGGCGGTGTGGCCGCTGGCACCGTGCATGAAGGTGTTAATGTCGTTTTGCGCCAGCAGCAGGGTGGACAGAATAAACCATGGCAGATGTCGTCGTTTGCCTGCGTAGCTGGACCAGTCCAGATGTATTTCAGGGCTGTTTTCAGGAATGACTAATGTTTGTTTGACTGCGTGGATGAAGCCGGCCAGCTCTTCCGGTGTTTCTTCCTTGACGCGCATCAACATCAGGAAGGCTCCCAGTTGCTCGGGCAGGACTTCATCCGCCAGAATCATGCGAAAGGCATCGAAAGCTTCATCCCGGGTCAGCGGGCGTGAGCCGTTTTTGCCTTTGCCGAGGATGCGGACGTATTGTGCAAAGGGGTGTTCTGTTGTGTTCATGATGAAAATACCCGGTTTGATCACTGATTTCTGTGTGTGTTTGCGCTGAGTAAGTGCAGGCACCTGATGGAGTCAGACAAATAGTAAAAGCCGACAGTAATCGTCTGGTGATTTATAGATAGTACATCGTCAAAGTGATTTTGACGATGTACCAGGGGTATTCACATTTGCCGTCAAGCAATAGCGATATATTTTCGATATATCAGCCCTATACATGCGCAAGTGTAATAGCTATCAACATTATCAACGTTGATATTGCAGGTTATTTTTCCGGCAATGGTGTTTCATGTGGCAAATGCACTTCTTCTATCTGGCCTGCGGCAGGATCATTGAAGGTTTCCATGGATATTTTATTTTCGGCTTTTGCAACAATAGTGGTAATTGCGGCATCTCCCGTTACGTTAACGGCAGTGCGCATCATGTCTAGCAGACGATCAACGCCCATGATCAATGCAATTCCTTCCACTGGCAGGCCGACTTGGTTGAATACCATCGCTAGCATGATAAGCCCCACACCGGGTACTCCGGCGGTGCCGATGGAGGCTAGAACTGCCATGCCTATCACGGTGAGGTAACCGCTGATGCCCAGGTCGATTCCGTAGACATTGGCAATAAACACTGTCGCCACACCCTGCATGATGGCGGTGCCGTCCATATTGATGGTGGCTCCGAATGGCACCACAAAAGAGGCGGTGGAGTTATCAACACCCAGTCGTTTCTCCACAGAACGCAGTGTTACCGGGATGGTGGCATTTGAGCTGGAGGTGCTGAAGGCGAATATTTGTGCTGTGCGCATTTTTTTCAGGAACATTAACGGACTGACGCGGCCCAGCAGTTTCAGCAGTATCATCAGAGTGCCTGTCATGTGCAGCACCAATACCACTGCGACAACACCAAAATAACTGATCATCGGCAGAATCAGCCCCAGCCCTTGCAGGGAGAATGTTTTTGCCATTAGTGCAAATACCCCAATGGGGGCAACGAGCATCACCACGTTAACAACTTCCATCATTACGTCGTTCAGTTTTTCTGCGCCTTGCGCGATGGAGCGGCCTCTCTCTCCAATCATTAATACGCAGATAGCAAAAAGAATGGTGAAGAATATAATTTGCAACATGTTGCCGTCTGCATAGGCGGCGATGGGGTTGGTGGGTACCAGATCAATGATCACCTGGGTCAGCGGTGGTGCAGCAGGGGCGGTAAACTCAGCGTGTTCGGCGGTCTGCATGTCAAAGCCTTTACCCGGAGCCACGACGACGGCCACTGTAATGGCGAGGGTAATGGCCAGCGCTGTGGTTAACATGAACAGCAGAAATGCCTTGATGCCGACCCGGCCAAGGGTATTAACATCGCCTATGCCACAAACACCACAGATTAGGGAGAAGGTGACCAGCGGTACCACCAGCATTTTCAGCGCGCTGATAAATAATGCACCGACCACATGAAAAAGTCCGTTGACCAGATAGTCCTGGATAAAGGCCACTTCGCTGGCAAAAGCGTTGATCAGGCTGCCAACAACCAGACCGCAGCCCATCCAGATCAAAATTTTGGTTGTCATGCTCATTTTTTGTTGTGGCATTAATCAATCCCTGTGGTGTGCTTGCTGACGGAAAAGGGATACTACATTACATTGGTATCAAACCGGGAGGGCGGGGTTGCAGATATTTTCAGGAAATATGAACAGTTGCGAGGGTTTGCGTATAGAGGATGGAAATGCTGGTTGGGTATACTGCATATTCCTGACGCAGGTGATTAATAATATTATCAAATAATAATATGGCTGCATATTGGTTTAAGGTGTACTCTTTTTAGCCTACAGTTACTGAGCAGGGCATAAGGTATACCCTCCAGTTGTGAGTAAAAATGAAGCGGGCTTTTGTCTCGGGGATAATGATGGAATGAGAGCGCAGTCATCCACAATGCAAAGTGTCTGCGCTTCCGGTGTTGTGGCAGCGGGGCAAAACCCGTTTGCGCTGGATAATCATCGCGCTTATGCGCTATGGCGTGAGCAAAAGCTGAGGTGTTACCCGCAGCATCTGAGTGAATTGTTGGTGCCGGTTGTTAATCCCCATGCACTGACTGAGTCGGAATGTGCTGCCATTCGTTGGGCCTGTGCCCGTGCCAACATGGCGATTTATGTCAGCCAGCCACCAACGGGTGATGAGCTACCCGGTACACCACTGGTTGCGGATATGGGGAAGCACTTTGGTTTGTTGCATCTGGACCAGAATCTTTATGCTGATGACGATGGTATTTCCGCATTGCAGGTTTCTGCGCAACGCCGTCAATATGAATACATCCCGTATAGTCGATGTGGTATCAGTTGGCACACTGATGGTTATTACAATCCTCCTGAGCGAAAAATTCATGCCATGGTGTTGCATTGTGTGCGACCGGCAGCCGAGGGGGGTGAAAATGCACTACTGGATCATGAAATGCTGTATTTACAGCTTCGAGACAAAAACCCTGATTTTATTGCGGCCTTGATGCAGGATGACGTGATGACCATTCCCGCCAATATTGAAAGCGGCGTGGAAATTCGTCCTGAGCAGAGTGGCCCGGTGTTTTCGGTGGATGCACACAGCGGTGATTTGCACATGCGTTATACGGCGCGCACACGTTCCATTGTGTGGAAAACAGATGCCACCACACAGGCTGCGGTGAAATTGCTTGAGGATTTGCTGGCGGGGGATTCACTGTATTGTTTTAATCGGCGCTTGGCGGCTGGGGAAGGCATTATCAGCAATAATGTGTTGCATAGCCGTACGGCATTTGAAGACAGCCTTGATGCAGGGCAGGGGCGATTGATTTACCGCGCACGGTATTACGAGCGTATTCAATGATGATTTTACCGCGACCCTTGTATGAGAAATCATGATGATTTATCTGAGTGAATTATTGATACAAAACCCGGAGCTGGAGTCCTTTGAGCAGTTGTTACAAGTGATTGCTCAAAAGGCCCAACAGGGCGCAATTCATTTGAAAATCGACATCAAGCCTGCCTATCCCGATACTCCCGGTAACTGGGAAGATAAAGTGGAAGGTGCCTTCGCCGGTGTACATTCGATGATGGGTGCTTACACCGGTTGTACCGGGGAAGACTAGCTGATGTTATCTGACAGGTAGTATTGAACAGGAAAGCATAATGAAGTTTTTAGATGATGGCATGGGTATGCGTGATGCCGATAGTGGTGATGAAACAGAAGTGCCCGTAGCACAGCTGGAACAGGCGCTGGCGATAGCGCAGGAGGAAATGCTCGCATTACCCGCCGGTTATCAACCTGTGCAAAAGGCGCTGATACAAAACCGCATCGCTGAGCTGCTGGTGGATTTGCAGCGAGACGAAGAGGCATTTGATCGTGCTCGTGAAGCCTTTGATGTTTTTGTGGCAGCGCAGCAATGGGAAGATGCCGTGCAATCATGCAACGTGATGTTTCTTGCCGGTCAGGCAAACTCTCTGCCAGCCTTAGGGCAAGGTGTATGGTTGGCGGTGACCTTTCCCATTGATGCTGAATTATCCGTTGCTATGCTGCAACATATTATTGATGAAACTCCCGCTGACTCTGATGGTGCTGCAGTGGCTGCGGTTACGGCCTGTTATGTGGTGGAAATGCGCAGTGAAGGTAAACAGCGCGATAACCTTGCTTTGTTTACCAATCATATGCTGGGCACCGTAGCCCGTCGGCATAGTGATGTGAGTAAGCAGGAGCAGTTTGATTTCTGGATGGGAAAAATGGAGTTGACCGATCCTGCAAAATTCCTGCCGCGCCTGCGTAATGTGGTGGACGTGTTGGTACAGGAAGACTGGTGGGTGGATCGTGAGGCGATTTGGGCAAGTCTGCCGGATCAATAAGACAACATGCCTGTTAACAAAATGATCTATTCTGTTTTTGTAGGGTGGGTGATGTCCACCCGCTAGGCAGCCGATTTTTTAGAAATATGTAAAATAATTTATTGAATATGAATGATGTATTGGCAAGAAAACACTGAAAATAAAACATTGCACGTTACTGACGACGTGGTGGATCTTGTCTTCACCTTGCGTTGTCAATGTTTGCCGGTGGATCATGTTTATTCTTTGTTTGAAGCAGTGCAAATCGTGTTGCCCTGGTTGCAGGAAGAACCTGCGGCTGGACTGCATGCAATAAATGTTGCCGCGTCAGGCAATGGCTGGATACGCCCGAATGATCCTCGTGCGTTATTGCATTTATCAAAACGTACCCGTTTTGAATTGCGTGTCCCCAGGCATCGTATTGCTGATGCTGAAAAACTGGTGGGAAAAAAGCTGGATGTTTGTGGTTATGTTTTTGAATTGTGCTCAGTCAGCGAACGTCCTTTAAGCACGATTACCACATTGTTTTCACGTCATTTGGTTGCTGAGCAGGAGCTGACGAAGGAAGAGGACGTATTGAACTGGGTGTCTGCACAATTAACAGAGCAGGGGATAACACCACGTAAAATGTTATGCGGTACCAGGCATTCCATTAAAATACCCGAAAAAAATATCGGCACACGCAGTTTGATGATTGCTGATCTTGAAGTTGAAGAATCGTTATGGCTGCAACAGCATGGCCTGGGTCCCTATCGGCATTTGGGCTGTGGTTTATTTATTCCACACAAAAATATTACTGATTTAGGCAAAGAGAAAGACTGATTTTTAGAATGTTTTGT
>VAPL010088840.1_pt1 | contig 13459 bp, 12 predicted proteins | sample 3395061 | NCBI WGS metagenome assembly VAPL01 (sample SAMN08290444, study PRJNA428436) | hydrothermal vent metagenome | isolation source: Deep-sea hydrothermal vent chimney 2 | place: Pacific Ocean: Juan De Fuca Ridge | depth 2182 m m | reverse complement strand
GGTAATTGTAGCCAGACCTGTATCAACAGCGAAGTTAGCGGCATCGCCGCCCAATGAAATAAAGTAATTGTTCCAGTCCATGTTCCAACCGGTAAAATCCAGCTCCTTGGTCGCATCCAGATCATTAACAAGGGTAACAGGGCTTGTTGTTAGATGACCACCTGTATTGCCAAAATAATCCCATGGCAGATCAATTTCACCAACTGATTGAATCTGACCAAGAATAATTCCGCCATCAGTGCCTGGAGTCATCAGCGTTATTTCACCTGATGAGATAGTACCATCACCATCACTATCTGTAGCAAAATAGGAGCCATAATACCCAAGGGTACAATAGACATCTGGCGGACAATCTGAACCGGCATCAAATGCCAACAAGGTATCCGTTATCAGTGCAGCCTGCGCACTGTATCCAAAGGCACTTAAAGCCAGTGTTGTTGCTGTATATAATGCTGTTTTTTTTAGTTTCATTATAACTCTCCTTAGTTTATTTATATTCTTTGCGGAATTGAATTCCTGCTGTTTACTACAAGAACTGTAGGAGCGGGCTTGCTCGCGAATGATTCGAAGCACGTTAACCCGTTCGCGGGCAAGCCTGTTCCTACAGTTGATCTTCCGTTTGCTTGCACGGGGTAGTTCATTAACCTCCTATTGAAAGTATTCCAATGTTGGAGTTAGTACAATTTCATATCCACTTACATCATAAATAGTTGAACTGGTTATAGTGAACGTCGGATCACTTGCAAGACCTTGTGGATGAATAATATATGCCATCAGATAGGCCTGATTGATTCCCTGGGGTGCAATAATATCAATATAAAGTTGTAGCCCGTCCTGATGCCAATAGACCATACGCTGAGTTTTACCAAATGCACCGGGGTCAACAACTGAACCTCGCACATTTGATTCAGGCACATAGACATTAATATCATCGGGATTCAGAATTGTTTCATCAAAATCAATCACCAATGATGCCGCACCAATGGTCACACCATCGGTAACTCCAAAATTGATTTTTGCATGGGGTGCTGGCTCAAGGCTGTTAAAGTCGACAGGCAGTTGTCCAGACGTGGCGGTGTCGCGAAGAAATTCATCCGTATTCCCCAGTCCATCAAGAATTTCTATATTGACCGAATGCGGCGATCCGATACCAGAGCTATCATCATCAACGAATGTATCAATCGTGAGTGTGGAGAAACCAATTGGAACGCCGGCTGGAATATCAACAACCAGAACGGCCTGTACGGGTTCATGGCCTTCAGACCATGAAATATAACTATCTAGATAGGGGGAATAATGTGCGCCGACTGATCGTCCATCTGCTCTTAGATTAAATACTGAGCGCACCAGCCCCAGAGCCTTCAAGTCCCAGTCAGCACCAGCGCTATCCGTTAGTATAACGCTGACGGTATCTTTTCTGGCTTTCTCGGTACCGCCGATCATGATGTTAACCGTATCGCCCTGTCTGGCGACAGTAGGAAAGGTATTTACACTGGCGCAACCTTGCAATAATAAAAATGCAGAAATAAGACCAACAATATATTTCATTTTATTAACCTCATGAGGTTGGATTTATCCGACCGTGTTTGGCGGAGTTAAATTTCCCACTGCTTGCAGCAAAAAGCTGTAGGAGCGGGCTTGCCCGCGAATGGGGTTAATGTACTCTGAATCGTTCGCGAGCAAGCTCGCTCCTACGATTTACCACCCCATTTCTCGCTCCCCGATGGGGAGAGGGAGTTAACGGGACAGCAGTGATTTTATTTATTAACCCCGTAGACGGGATTCATCCCGGCCAGCATTGGTCGGATAAATCCGACCCTACAATTAATACCCAAGATCTTTCCTTAGCAGTAATGCGTCTCGCACATCAAGAAGGCCATCACTATTTATATCTCCCAATACCGTATCTCTGGCATCAGGTGTGTCAAGTGTTTCAATAAATCGATACAGAACCAGCAGATCAGCGGTGTTAACTATTCCATCTGGTGAACCCAGTGGTGCCAGATCACCTTTGTCAGAAGTCAATGGATCGGTACCATAAATATAGACTTCTTCTCCATCAGTAAGTCCATCAGTATCGGTATCAGAAATAAGTGGATCGGTGTTATAAATGTTAACTTCATCACCATCAGTAAGCCCGTCACCATCGGTATCAGCAATTATTGGATCCGTACCGAGTAAGTCTTCCTCGCTATTTGTCAAACCATCGCCATCAATATCATCATCACAAACATCACCAAGCCCGTCTCCATCAATATCAGATTGAGAAACATTCGATATTAATGGACAATTATCATCATCATGATTAAATCCGTCCCCATCTGCGTCCAGGCTAATACGTCCATACCCTGTACGATAATCAAAGCCTGTGGTATTGACATCATGGGATGATGTTATTAATGAATCACGCAACTGAACGGTTGTAAGTGTTGGATCCGCTGAAAGTAATAATGCTGCCGCACCGGCAACATGGGGGGATGAACCGGATGTTCCGGCAAAGCTGCTACTTAATGATGTTATGGTTCGATTCGTGGCTGAAACTTCCGGTTTGATACGACCATCTGTTGTTGGTCCTTCAGAACTAAACCATTCTACACCATCAATCAGATCAACGGCCCCTACACTTAATACTGAATTACAATCAGCCGGTTGTACAATACTGCTGGCAAATATTTTGGTACCCAGACTGGGATCGAGAGAGAACAGGGTAAAAGGAATGTCAGCAGTCGTACTGCTGTCCTTGGTTACCACTATATAATGTGTAGCCGTAAGTGCTGGTGTATAGGTAATTGCTTCATAGGGAGTATCTCCCAGCCCTACACCATTCTGTGTATCTGTTGAGCTGGCTACCAGAGTGCCTCCAGCATCCGGATCACCGTCATACAGGTAGAAGTTATAGTCAATATCCGTCGTTGGATACGCATCCCAGTTCAACACCAGCGTCACCGTTGTCCCCGTGGTGAGATCAACCGTATTATAGTTCTGCGCATCTGCAAATTCATGTCTGAGGTCACCATCGGCATCGGAGAAGGTACCCAGAAAGTGATCGGGGCGCGAGTTTCCTGCTGCATTAACCCACTGCATACCACCTGCTTCAGCTGCATCCGTAACACCACAGATTTCCCCCGTGCCATCATAAAATGCCGCACCAAACCAGGCGACCGAGTGATTGATTATTTTGACACCCGCTGCCAGCATGTCATTCATGGCCTGCTCAAGTTGAAGGGTCGTCCCTATTTTTGCCAGATAAAATTCAGCGCCGGGCGCCATGTCATAAGCAATTTCGGCAACATTGGTTCCGTGAGTGGTCCCGGCCGTACCTGTTCCTGTGTAATCCGTAATTGTCAGGTTAGCCGGCAAATCGCCCGTAGATTGAGAGGTGGTATAACTGGTAAAACCAAGATCAATAATACCTATCTTAACGCCTGCACCAGTATTACCCAGTGCCTGCACATCGGTAGCACCCGTCAACTCAACTCCCTGAGAAGTGACTGCAACTGCCTTGTGCGGATAAGGCAAACGAACGTAAGTATTATTTGGCAAGCTTTGCAGTAATTGTTTTAAACGGTTGGCCGGTATCCGAATCTCATAGCGGTTGCCCGAATGATAGCGAAATTTTCCATTATGGCTGGTGACAAGGTTACGAGTTGCTGTATTTAGATTTTTGGTATCAAGAATTACTGTAACGGGTTGTTGCGCAAGGGCAGGGTGTTTTGTTAGCTGTTCGAGATGTTGCCGTAAACGATCAGAATGCGGTGAGGCTTCAACGACCGAACTTGTTGCAAGTATAATCAACAGGTAGCTTAATATTTTATAATTTTTATACATCATATTTTTGTAGGCTCGGTTTCAATCGACCTTGTTTGGTGGGGTAAATATCCCATTGACTGTAGGAGCGAGCTTGCTCGCGAATGATTCGGAGTGCGTTAAACCATTCGCGAGCAAGCTCGCTCCTACGATTTACCAGCCTGTTCTTTTCGTGTACAGCAAACTAAATATGGGAAACAATATGTCTCCCTTTTTTAGTCTTATCGCTTCACGTACATAATTTGTCTACATTCTCTGTGTCATGCAGCTTTTTTACGTTTGGCAATACCGGCCAGGCCAAGTAACCCTGAACCAAATAGCCACACTGTAGCTGGGACAGGTATCGTGCTCACTGTACCCGCCAGGTCGGTCTGTACATCGCTGGTGGTGGAACACCCCCCGCCTCCCCAGCACACAGCCATGGGTCCACCCCCACCCCCGGTATTATTGGGAAGGTCCGTAGTCCAGCCATACTGAAATACATTGCTGTCTGAGTCATAAATATTGGTGTCAATCACGGTGGTGGTGTTATCCCACAGCACAATACTGCTCAGGGTATCGCCCCCCAGGTAAAAATCACCTCTCAAGGCAGTAAAATTCATGTCAACCAGCGCACCGAGAGTGCCATCTGTGCCTAATAACGAGTCATCTACCTTGCCGCCAGGAGCGGGGTTAGCATCAACATCGGTAGTATAGAACGTGACCGTATTGCCGCTCCCGTCATCAAGGAAAAGGATGCTTCCCTGATATTCCCCCATCAGGATACTGAGCGGATCAGTTGTCGAGAAGTTATAAAGAGTTCTATGTGTATTCAATTTCTATTGACGTGCTAGCCATATCCAGGCTGACGATATCCATCGTAGTGGCCTGTGTCTGTCCGGCAAATGCGGCGGCTGCCAACATAAGACCGTATGGCGCCAGTTTTTTTCTGATTACTACGCACATCCCCTGATGTTTTTTGCTTGCGTCCATTTCCATGCCCCCCTAATTATTGTAATAATATTTTTCCATTATAGTAATCTGGTAGGAGCGAGCTTGCTCGCGAATGCTATTTCCGTTTCGCGAGCAAGCTCGCTCCTACGATTTCCTGCTTTAGCTTTTTTTCCTTCTTGCAATACCAGCCAGACCAATCAAGCCCGAACCAAACAACCAGACGGCGGCAGGCATGGGAACGGCAGCCAAATCCTGCACGACAATGGTTGAGGTGGTATTGGTAAGATAATCATAATCGGTACTATAAACCGTATCGCCTTCATCATAGATCCCATTACCATTGACATCGTCTTTAAGCAATACATTACTAATATCCGAGTACAGGCTGAAATCCAGTCCTTCTACGATACGAATACCATCTGCTCGCAAGAGGAAGCCATAGCCACCAAAGCTATTTTGGTGGTAGGTAATATTGGGATTATTATCATCCACACCGTCACCATCAGCATCAACAATGTCTGCAGTATCCAAAACCGCAAGAAGATTGTCATTGCTCTTTGGTGCATTGGGGTCAGCCCATTCGACCCAGACTCCCGGAGGCACGACGCCACCACCCATAAACGAAACCAGGTTATTGAAATTTGCATCCACGCCACTAGCACCGACTTCCATTTGTGGCACCAACTGAGTTCGTGGATTACCATCGGCATCCAGCGCAGGTGACCCATCCATGTTGAGCACGGGCACTTCAATCATGACGGGGTCGCCATTGGCATCGAGGGCGACATAAGGACTATCCATTGGATTGGTGTTATTGACCACCGCATCGGACTGAAAATAAGTATCAGCTAAATCCACTTCCAGTGAGCCATAGCTGCGCATCTGGAAATCCTGCACAATCTGCATCGAGCCTTCACCCGGATCCCAGACACCGTTATCGCCTGTGCCCGTCGTGGGTAGGAAGGCTTCAAAACCAAAATCAAATTGAACCTGACCAGCAATGGCCTCCAGCGCCGTCGGGTTAGAAGCTAATACCGAGCCACACCAGCCTGTTGCATCGGATAGCGCATAGGGTTGGAACTGGATATTGGTGTCATATATACCATCGGCTACTCCCGCATACAGAGTTGTTGCATCGGTTACGGTAGGATAGGTCGTGGCTTCATATTGATAATCAAACGAGCCATACCATTCAAAAGCCATATCATTACGGCGAATAAGATAATCGCCATCTTTATCAATTTGCATATTGCTAAAAGTTGAACCCGCTGGCGAAGTATAACCCCAGTCATAAAAATTGGTTTGGGAATCCATATTGGCATCCCAATATAAAGTTGAGTAATTTAGATCTTCGGGAATGGTTGTGGGGGCGTCAGGCGTCAAACGATCAGGAGCCAGGGTGACAACCCGTTGGATCTGCTTTGCACCATTAAACCCATTAATGGAACTAAAGTCTGCCGCAGTACGTGTACCCGGAGTCCCATCCAGAGCCGGGCCAGTATAGCCCCAGTCATAAAAGCGTACTTCGCCGCCGGTGACTTCCTGCATCCAGACTGCAGGCTCCGCCTGTGCGTTTGAAATACTTCCCATTACCGCTGCGACGGCCAGAAACACCGAGGTTTTTCTGAAAACTGCCATAACTTCCCCCTAAATTAATCGAATATAAACCGGATACTTATCATGACATCGTATTTTTTCGCTGCCGGTAACAAAAACCAACCGTAGGAGCGGGCTTGCCCGCGAACGGGGTAAGGTATTCCGAACCATTCGCGAGCAAGCTCGCTCCTACGATTTAATATTTATGCCATTAAACGTGGTCGGATGAATCCAACCCTACAATAATCACGATATAAAAATTTCTAAAAAAAAGGGCGAGACCCGTTTTCACGCGTCCCGCCCAATTTTAACTGCGATTTATCGCTATCAGCGTATTGATATAACCTGTTTTTGCTTATCTGTATTTCTATTCATTATCCAGATAGGCCTAAGCAATATCAGCTGATATTAGTGATAAAAATACTTAGGCAGTTTTTTTGCGACGGGCTACGCCAACCAGTCCAAGCAGACCGGAACCGAACAACCATACGGCTGCAGGTACAGGAATAGCTGAGGCTGCAGCAATAGTGCCTTCCAGATATACGGTATAAGCTACGCCACCGAAACCGGAAGCATCACCCAGAGGTACATGAGCCGCATAGTCCAGTACGTAAGTATCACCAATAGCGCAATCTACTGCACAGGTCATAGTTGCAATACCGGTATCAGCAGCGAAGTTGGCAGTATCACCACCCATTGGGATATCGGCAATACCATTCCAGGCTACACTCCAGCCAGTGAAGTCAATAGTTACGGTGCCGGCGCCATCGTCAGACAGGATAGTAGTGTCTGAGGTAGTCTGGTGCATACCCGTGTTACCGAAGAATTCCCATGGGTTATCAATGCCTGGGTTTTCAGTACCATCAATACCCAGAGAATGAGAACCTGAAGCCAGCTGAGTTGAGCCCAGAATAACGCCGTCGTATGTTGAAATAACGGTTTTTTCTGAATCAGCAACAGTGCCAGAACCGTCAGCATCCATAGAGAAGTAGCTGCCAACAGTAGTGGTTACACCATAGGAACAGCTATCAGGAGCCGTTCCACCAAGAACACATTCTTTTGCGCCTGCAGTAAATTCCAAGACATCGCCTGCAACTGCGGCGTTTGCTGACATGCTCACACCAGCAGTTAAAGCCAGGGCAACGGCTGAACCAATTACACTATTTTTCATTATATTCCTCCTAAAGGATTTTTTGTTCAGTAGCGATATAGACTATGTTAATTCGTTTATTCACTACCTGTTACAGTACTGTATTTACAGTACCCGGTAATAAAGCAAACAGTGTGCCATCTTTATTATTTGCAATATCTTCAATCACTTACAACGGGCATAATATTATTTTTGAGGCTTATAAGCTTTTTTGTAAAGGTTACCGACAAGGACGGGTTCACAAAAATACGGTGTTACTTTTTTTCTTAAGTAAAAACAGTTGCTTATATTGTCTTTCTAGTTTTTACTTTTGGACTTGGAATAAATCCTTCTTTTATTACTCGGATATTAATTCGCAGAAAAATTAATTTTTATTACAACATTAACTATAAATAACAATAACTTGGAGAACAATTGCTAGTGTTAAAAATCCCGACAATATGGTTGAAACAATCTTGTTTCTCGTTCCCATGCTCCTGCGTGGGAATGCATATTTCAGGTATGGGTTCCCACGCAGGAGCGTGGGAACCAGAGAAGGGCGGGTTCCAACCCGCCAGTGTCGCTGATAAGCCTTTGGCATGGGATGACCAGCATGCCTGCTTGAAACACACATGCTTTGCATCTAACTTTTATTTAACGATTTCATTTGATGACCATTAGATAACGGGTAACATGAACTCGGGATAACAGGATAATGAGAAAATATACTTTCATTTCTTACGTAGGAGCGAGCTTGCTCGCGAAGCCTTTGGTTCTATTTTTCACGAGCAAGCTCGCTCCTACAGTAGAAAATATCTTTTTGTTACGATTTTCAAATAGAGTTTGCTGTTTTTTCCTTATCCCGAGTTCAAGTTAATCTAAGTGCACTGCTAACCGGATCAGGTATGGATACAAAAACTAAAACCATCAGGTACTACTCACATAGCGATTATCATGTATGTCCAAGCTTTATATATAGTCTTTACCCGTATAAAAATGTTCAAACAAAAAAACACTACCGCGCACAAACAAATTTGTGTATAAATAACGGGCTTGTGCTGGATGATAGTAAAGAACATAAGAATATTCTAATGTCCGCTATAGAGCCACAGGTTCAGATTTGCACCGCAGTTAAGTTTCAGTTTGAAACTTTCGTTTACCGGCAACCACATACTGAACTGACTGATGCCAGCACGAAACAAAAAATCCGGCAGCAAATAATGCCGGAATTCAGAAACACAAAGTACAACTCTTGGGAGAGGAAAAAATGGGTAAATCAATCAAGCTGCTATCTGCAGCTGTGGCTGTCGCATTGCTGTCATCCAATGCAAGTTATGCAACTAATGGGATGTTTATGATCGGCACCGGCGCCAAGGCGCGTAGTATGGGTGGGGTCGGTATTACCATGAATCATGATGTATTCACTACGGTCGCTAATCCAGCAACCATGACCCAGATCGAAGGCAATCGTTTTGATATTGGGGCTGATATTTTTAAGATTAACGCCGAAGCCAGCATGGGAACAGGTGCCAATAAACGCACAGCGGAAAGCAAAACAGATTTTATGACCATTGTCGAGGGTGTCTATGTGATGCCGGCGCTGGGTGCGACCTGGAATGATGGTGGCGATCTCAGCTATGGTTTTACCATGGTGCCTGTTGGGGGTGGTGGTAGTCGGTATACCTATAACTTATTTAACTGTACAGACGGAAGATTACCGGATAATGATCCAAAATGTAGTGATGAACTGGGTGTAAACCTGATGGTCATGAACATCAACCCAACGATTGCTCTAAAGTTAGATGAGCAAAACAGCATTGGTGCCACCCTGATAATTGGCTTTCAGGTATTCAATGCCTCAGGTCTGACAGAATTTACCCAGTTTACTACGACTCAGAATGACACAGCTAAGCTGACTAACCAGGGTGAAGATTATGCCTATGGTGCGGGTGTGCGTTTGGGTTGGCTGGGGAACTTCATGCAAGACACCTTAGTCTTAGGCTTTTCCTATACCAGCCAGACCTATATGAGCCGTTTTGATAAGTACTCCGATCTGTTTGCCGAACAGGGCAAAATGAATACTCCTGGAAATGTTGGCATTGGCGCATCCTATAAAATCAATAAGGCCCTCACCGTGGCCATGGATATCAACTACGTCATGTATGAAGATGTTAAAGCCGTTTCTAATCCTGGGCCCGATCCGCGAGGCAATATGTTTCCAGTCGATCGTGAAACCAATGCCCTGGGTAAGAATCAAGGCCTGGGTTTTGGCTGGGAAAATCAGACTGTCTTTAAGGTCGGCGTGATTTATGAATACAATCCGACCTGGACCCTGCGTGCAGGCTGGAACTATGCGAAAAGCCCCATTGATGAAGAATACGATATTCTCTTTAGTCTGGTTGCCCCAGCTATTACTCAGAATCACCTGACTATGGGCACCACCTGGCAGATGAATAAAGAGATGGAGCTGAGCTTCTCTTATGTGCATGCCTTTGAGTTCGAACAGCAAGGCCCCACCTACATTAACTCTGAAGCCAGTTATAAGATGTCGCAGGATTCCCTTGGTGCCAGCTTTGGTATGCGCTTCTAAGTGTTAATAGCGAATTGAAACAAAACAGAATGAACAGAGGTGAAATATGATGAACAACAGACAAAAAATAGTTAGCAGTGCGGTTATAATGGCCTGTAGCGCCATGTCATCCCAAACGCAAGCTCTTCCTAACAATGCCATATTAAATTTTGATGCCGGTGGTAAAATCTGTGCTATTGGGGGTACAGCGCCGGATAACTGTGATTATGGAGTCACAAGTGCCACTGGTAGCTGGTTTTCTATGGATACCAATGGCGATGATACCGTCACTGAATCAGAAAAAACCTTACTTAGCAGTAACGCCGGTGTAGCGATAAACGCAACCCAGCCGGCAAATGGTACTCATGCAGGTGCCCCCACAGGTATTGAATCACCGGGAATCGATGATGCCTGGACATTTTTTGGTAATACGGGACTGCACCAGACGACTTCCAGCGTGGCTATTTTAAGTGACGATGGTGTCGGTACCGTCACATTGGATTTTGGCGGTTGGAATGTTACCTGGAATGGTATTGACAGTATTCCTATGGGAGGCGATTCCGCCAATTTTGCAACGGATAATAATATTGCTAATGTCACCTGTTACGCGGATAGCACAAAGGCAACCGTAGCGGATTGCCTGAATGGCACTTTTTTTGTGCTAGATCATAATAATGTTCATGTTCCTCTGGGCGATGCATCCAACTTCGGTGGAGTTGGTTATACCGCACATCTTGAGGGTACGATTCTTGTACCGCAAAGTCCTACGCCAAGTGCCGGAGCATTTGCAGTCGGCTCAATTGCCGCAGGTGCAACCCTTTCATCAGCCGTTGATGGCAGGATTAGCATGAGTGATATAATTGCTAATGGTTTGACTACCGATTCGGATGATGCTTACACGTATGGTAGCGGACTCTTTGATTTTACTATTACTGGACTCGCTAATGGTGCATCCGTACAAGTTGAGCTCGCTCTTTTAGCCCCCATTCCTTCCAGCCCTGTTTATCGCAAACTTACCCCTACAGGTTGGGCATTTTTTGATACATCGGGCAGTGACACGGTAGAGTCTGGTCTTGGGGCAGCGGGAACCTGTACAGGTGTTACTTATACCTCTGGACTGACTGAGGGTAACTACTGCGTCAGGCTGACTATAACCGATGGTGGCAGCAACGATTATGATGCTGTTGGAGATGGTACAGTTACTGATCCAGGTGGTGTAGCCTCTGGAGTGCAGACTTTTGTCGACACCCGCACCTCCAGCACTTCCGGTTGCAGCCTGAGCGAAACCCCGGTAAATCCCGGTCAACGTGCTGACTGGTGGCTGGTAGCCGGTTTCCTCGGTGCCCTGGCCTGGTTGCGTGGCATGCGTCGTCGTTCCGCCAATCAGGGATAACACCTGTTGTATACCTACCTGTAGGAGCGAGCTTGCTCGCGAAGGTTCTTTTTCGCTGGCAAGCCAGCTCCTACAATGGTTGCAAGCGGAATACAGCGGGGCCGGATTTATCCGGCCAACATCGGAAAAATCAAATGGGTAAGAAACATTTGTTGCCCTTCCTCTTCGGCGCAACCTTAACCGGTTGCGCCGTTTTTATTTACCCTCAACGTACCTTCGTATTAACAGCACTCATGCTGTTTCTCCCTCTGTTCGACAAATCCTGGCAATTAGCGCCAACTAACATACGCAAATACCGACTCACTATCCTGAGTCTTTGTTGTATTGCTATCTGGGTATTGGTGGGTGTAAATACCGACTATGCTAATGTTGCGATAATGACCTTACTCACCGCAGCTTTGCCTGAAGAATGGTTTTTTCGCGGCTTATGATGCGCATTGAAAGGATAGGGTTACTGCCTTATCAGGCCAATGTTGTTACCTCCCTGTTCTTCGCCTTGCTTCACCTGCCTACACAAGGTGTGTTTGGCCTGAGTGTATTTATACCATCGTTAATCTATGGATATATTTATCAACGCAGCCGTGACATTGTGCTGGTTGTGCTTTTGCCTGCGATATCGAATATCGTGTTTTTTGTTTATATCAAGGATATGTTGGTGGGTTGAAATCCGCCCTACACGTTGACGAGCGACCTTAATTTGGGCTATATATTTTTTTGGGTAATTAACTAGACGGAATCCAGCTATGAAGCTATCCAGCCAAATCAAACCCATTAGTTATCTTAAAGCCCACGCCGCTGAGGTTATCCGTCATCTTGGTGAACAACAGGAGCCATTGATCATTACTCAGAATGGTGAAGCAATAGTCATTATGCAGGACATACACAGTTATGAGCAGCAACAGGAGAGTATGTCTTTACTGAAAATCCTGGCTCCAGGTAATCGCCAGATTGAAGAGGGAAAAGTTCAGGCCGTTTCCAATGCTGTTCAGGTTATCCGCGAACGCAGGAAGAATTGCCGATGAATTTTACAGTCCTGCTCACGGATGACGCCATGCGGGATCTTGAAGATATTGACGACTATATATCGGAGTATGATTCACCACAAAATGCCGATTGCGTACTGAGCAAGATGGAGGAGACCTTGCTGCCAGATCGCGGAGCCTACCCAAAAGAACTGTCTACGCCAGGCATAAGAGAATACCGAGAGATTTTCTTCAAACCCTACCGCATCATCTACCGTGTACCTGGTAAAAACGTTTATGTTTACGTGATAGCTGATGGCAGACGGGATATGCAAACCTTGCTTACCCGGTGGTTGTTGAGTGCATAGCGAAGATTCTTTCGCTGGCAAGCCAGCTCCTACAATGGTTACAACGAAATGTAGTGTGCGTAGGAGCGAGCTTGCTCGCGAAAGCTGTTCGCTGGCAAGTCAGCTCCTACAACCACATTGCATCCCATAAAGGATAATCTCCAATATGTTCAACCAGCCCTGCACGCATTGGGTTAGCTACTATATATCGTGCAATAGATCTTATATCCTCATCTTTTCTTACGGCATGATCATGGTAGCCTTTTTGCCAAAATGAGCCATGACAGCCGGTATACCTGTTAATGGCAATCGCGCTACAGGATTTCACCTGCCGTATAATGACGGCAAGATCAGCCTGAATCGGTGTCATTAACCAATGCAAATGTTCGGGCATAATTACAAAACAATAGGTGTCAGCTATTCCTGAGCACATTGCCTTTTTTATCTCTGATACAAGCAATCGTCCTGCATATAAATCATGAAATACTGGCTTGCGTTTTGATGTAACGGTTGTGATGAGATATGGACGTCCTGCTTCCGAGTAGCGTCCTTTGCGAAGATTTTTCCCATGATAGTATGGCATGTCCGTATGCTCAGTTAATAAAATATTTGCGTAGGAGCGAACTTGCTCGCGAAGGCTGTTCGCTGGCAAGCCAGCTCCTACAATGGTTACAACGAAATACAGCCTGCGTAGGAGCGAACTTGCTCGCGAAGGCTGTTCGC
>VAPL010201385.1_pt1 | contig 13460 bp, 10 predicted proteins | sample 3395061 | NCBI WGS metagenome assembly VAPL01 (sample SAMN08290444, study PRJNA428436) | hydrothermal vent metagenome | isolation source: Deep-sea hydrothermal vent chimney 2 | place: Pacific Ocean: Juan De Fuca Ridge | depth 2182 m m | reverse complement strand
TCATCAGAACTACTAATCTCATCAGAATCATTAATCTCAACTGAAAGCTCAATATTATCATCACCAGAATTATTATCTGGTTCATCAACAGGGCCTGCAGGCATTTCTAATTCCAATTCTGCATTAATAGAATCAATATCTCGAATTTCACTTAAAGGAGGCAATTCACTAAGATTTTTTAAATTAAAGTAATCCAAAAATTCTTTCGTTGTTGCATACAACCCCGGTTTGCCAGGAACATCACGATGACCAACAACTTTAACCCAGTTACGTTCTAATAATGTTTTCATTATATGAGAACTAACACTAACACCACGAACTTGTTCAACTTCACTTCGAGTAATAGGTTGTCGATAAGCAACTAAAGCTAATGTTTCTAATAATGCTCTAGAATACTTAGATGGGCGTTCTTGCCATAACTTGGAAACCCATTCAGTATAATCCTGTTTTACTTGCAACCTAAAACCACTTCGAACTTCTTTTAATTCAATCCCCCGTAACTCACAGTCTTCACCAAGAATACTTAAAGCTTTTAAGATATCATCATTTGAAACATCTTCATCTTCTGTGAATAACTCCAATAACTTTTCATTTTTCAACGGCACAGCCGATGCTAATAATGCAGCTTCAATGATATTTTTTAATTGTTCAATTTTCATGGCGTTTCTTAATTTATCTAGTTAATTATTAAATTAAATAATTTATAAAATCATTCAGCAGGTTCAACACTTGAAGAATTAGCTTTTACATGTATTGGACCAAAAGTTTCAGTTTGAATAAATTCAATTACAGATTGCTTAATTAATTCCAAAATAGCTAAAAGCGTCACTACGATTCCACTTTTACCTTCCTCTGGATCAAATAGATCAACAAAATTTGTGAATGTTTTATCATTCACTCGATCTAACACTATTGACATACGTTCACGAACAGAAAGCGGTTCTAACTCAATTTTATGATGAGCAAATGTTTCGGCTCGAACGATAACATCTTTTAATGCTAATAAAAGATCGCGCATTTCAACTTTAGCTTGAAGTTTTATTATCTTTTTATCTTCAACTATAGCATTAACTTCAACATTATCTCGCCCCATTCGAGGCATTGCATCTATATCTTCAGCCGCTTTTTTATAGCGTTCATATTCTTGTAAGCGTCGAACTAATTCAGCTCGAGGATCGTCAACTTCATCATCGTCATCTTGTATTCTAGGTAATAACATTCTTGACTTAATTTCAGCTAACATTGCTGCCATCACCAAATATTCAGCGGCTAATTCCAACTGTAAATCATCCATCAACTCAATATACTCAACGTATTGTCGTGTAATTTCAGATACAGGAATGTCTAAAATTTCTAGATTTTGTTTTTTAATTAAATACAATAGTAAATCTAGCGGTCCTTCAAAGGCTTCTAAAAACACCTCGAGTGCTTCAGGTGGAATGTATAAATCTTTTGGAACTTCTGTTATTTCAGTACCTTGAACAATAGCAAAAGGCATTTCCTGCTGTGAGGATGTAACATTTTCTGTTTTATTTTCTGTGTTCAAAAGATATGCCTATAAATAAATTCAATAAATATTCGTTAAAGTTAATAAGATAAACCCATTACTTGTCGAACTTCTTCTAAGGTTTGTCGGGCAATATCGCGGGCTTTCTCCGTCCCTTCATTTATGACCGATCGAACCAGCTGCTTATCAGCCTCATACTCTTTCGCTCGTTCACGAATCGTTGCCACTTCTAATTGTATTGCTTCTATTATAGGCTGTTTACAATCAAGGCAACCTATACCAGCAGAACGACAGCCTTCCTGTACCCAATCTTGAATGTCATGCGTTGAATATACCTGGTGCAAATTCCATACAGGGCACTTCTCAGGCTCTCCCGGATCATTACGGCGAACTCGCGCCGGATCAGTTGGCATTGTTCGTAATTTTTTATCAATATCAGACGCGTCTTCTCTAAGAGAGATAACATTATTATACGACTTAGACATTTTTTGACCATCTAAACCCGGCATTTTTGAGGCATCTGTTAATACAGAGTTGGGTTCAACTAAAATAATTTTCCCCCCCCCCTCTAAATAACCAAATAAGCGTTCTTTATCGCTTAATGCAATGTTTTGTTGGGATTCTAAAAGTGCCCTTGCCGTTTCTAATGCTTCATCATCACCTTGCTCTTGAAATTTATTTTGCAGTGTTTTAAATAATTTAGCATTTTTCTTACCCATTTTTTTAATAGCAGCTTCAGCTCGTTGCTCAAAATCGGGTTCTCGACCATAAATATGATTAAAACGTCGTGCAACCTCACGGGTTAATTCGATATGAGCAACTTGATCTTCGCCCACAGGTATCAACCCGGCTTTATAAATAAGGATATCTGCACTTTGTAATAATGGATAGCCTAAAAACCCGTGTGTTGCTAAGTCTTTTTCTTTAAGCTTATCTTGTTGATCTTTATAGCTTGGCACACGTTCTAACCAACCTAATGGCGTGATCATCGATAGTAATAGATATAATTCAGCATGTTCAGGAACTCGGGATTGAATAAATAAACAAGCTTCTCCCGGATCAATTCCGACAGCCAACCAATCAATCACCATGTCCCAGACACTTTGCTCGATTATTGAAGTATCAACATAATGAGTCGTCAGCGCATGCCAATCGGCAACAAAAAAGAAACACTCATACTCATGTTGCAATTTTAACCAATTTTTAAGAACACCATGATAATGTCCTAAATGCAGCGATCCGGTTGGACGCATTCCTGATAATACCCTCTGGCGATTGTTTGGTAGAACACCCACGTAATATTTCCCTGATGTTGAAAATTGAAACTGTTAACATATTAAAAAGCACAATAATATATTATTATTAGATAGTTACATTCACAGTTTAATGTTAATTATTATATATTTAATTGCCTATTATACTGATATAGCCCACACAACAATAGTACGCTAAGGCGTAATTTCAATTTTAATTAAAATAGCTTATATCACCTTTTCCTTCACGCACAACCGTAGGACATTCTTGAGTTAAATCCACAACAGTTGTAGGGTCAATACCGCAATGACCACCATCAATAACCAAATCGATATCTTTATTTAAAACATCACTAATATCACTGGCATCCGTTAGTGGCATTATTTCATCGGGTAAAATTAAAGTAGAACTCATTAAAGGCTCATTAAGTCCAGCTAATATCGAATGAACAATGACATTATTGGGTACCCGTATGCCAATGGTTTTACGCTTAGGGTGCAATAACCTTTTAGGAACCTCACGTGTACCTTTTAAAATAAAAGTGTATGCGCCTGGCGTACATGCCTTGAGCAATCGATAAGTTGGATTATCAACAGATGCATAACTTGAAATTTCAGCCAAATCTTTCACAACTAAGGTAAAGTTATGATTTTTATCGACTTTTCTGATATTCCGAATTCTCTCTAAAGCCTGTTTATCGCCAATATGACATCCTAAAGCATAAGCTGAATCCGTTGGATAGGCTATTACCCCACCTTCTTGAATAATTTCGATGGCCTTTTGAACAAGTCGTTCTTGGGGGTGAGTTGGATGAATCTGAAATAGTTGCACAGCTAATTAAATTCCATAAATGAATAGTGAGTAAAATGATAATGTTATATGAAAAACTGGCTTAATTTCAAACATGCCAGTCGGGATGCGTCCAGATTACTTTACACTTATCTGGCAATACCGGTATATTACCCAAATTTATGTATTGATTATCAGGGCTATGAAAATCAGAACCACAGGATGCATAAAAATCATATTGTTCAGCCAATTCAGCCATATATCGGATATCATCTTTTGAATGACTGCCTGAAACCACCTCAATCGCAGAGCCACCCAATTCTTTAAATTCAGATAATAACTTTCTAAGGCGAGTAGCTGTAAAACCGTATCTGACAGGATGTGCAATAACTGCAATACCACCGGCTAACTTTATCCACGATAAACAATCCTCTAAGGTCGCCCATTTACCTGGCACATGTCCAGGCTTATTTGGCACTAAAAAATGCTTGAAAACATCGCGTATTGATTTTGCTTGCCCCGTTTCAACTAAAAAACGTGCAAAATGTGTTCTGCTAAAAATTCGACCACTACGATACTTGTTAGCACCTTCAAAAGCCCCAGATATACCCGCTTTATCCAAACGCCGTGCAATTTCAGTGGCTCGCCAATCACGATATTCCATCAGATTTAACAAGCCCGTTTGCAAAATTTTATTGGAAGAATCGATACACAATCCTAATATATGAACCGTTTGCTTACTCCAAGTAACCGAAATCTCAATCCCCGGGATTAAACTAAGATCATAGTCACTTGCCGCGCTCAACGCCTCATTTAGGCCACTGGTATTATCATGATCCGTTAATGCCAAAAATGAAACCTTCTGCGCCACTGCATGTCGTACTAGTTCAGATGGCGAAAATGTCCCATCTGAAGCAGTTGAGTGAGAGTGTAAATCATAATTATTTGTCATTTAAAGCATATATCCTAATTCTAAATATGAATTTAACCTGATATTTGGCTAAGTCACAGCAACGATCACTCAAATATTACACCAGCAACACTGAGAATAAATATTAAGTAAGTTTAAGGTAATATGGTAAAATACACCAAGTAAATATGACCAAGATGAAACTACATTATGAAGCTATTATTTGATTTTTTCCCTATAGTACTATTTTTTATTGTTTTTAAAATCAATCCTGACGAAACTCAAGGAATGATAAATGCCACTGCAGTTCTTATTTTGGCCACACTAGTTCAAGTAACTGCGAACTGGATTAAAAACCGAACTGTAAATAAAATGCACGTTATTACTCTGGTATTAGTCCTTATTTTTGGTGGAGCAACCATCTACTTTCAAGATAAGATGTTTCTAATATGGAAAGTAACAATATTATATTGGTTGTTTGCTATTGTATTTGTCGGAAGCCAATACATTGGAAAATCATCAATCATTAAAAAGACAATGAGCCATGCAATCTCACTACCCGACAATATATGGCTTCACCTAAATTTTGCATGGGCAAGCTTTTTCGTCTTTGTTGGAATTGTAAATTTATACATAGCATACAATTTTGACTTTAGTACTTGGGTCAATTTTAAATTATTTGGAGTCTTTGGGTTAATGTTTGCTTTTATAATTATCCAGGCTTTGTATATTTCAAAATACATAAAAGAAGATCCAGTGGATACTGGATCAGAAAATAAATCAGAATAAATTAAAAGATATTAACTATGTTATATGCAATCATGTGTCAAGATCACGAAGATAGTCTTAAAAAAAGATTATCAGCCAGACCCGAACATCTGCTGCGCTTAGAAAAACTCAAACAACAAGGCTTATTAATTTTAGCTGGACCACATCCTGCAATTGACACTGACGATCCAGGAACAGAGGGTTTTACCGGCTCACTCATTATTGCTCAGTTTGAATCATTACAAGCCGCTCAAAAATGGGCAAACCAAGACCCATACATGACAGCCGGTGTTTTTAAATCCATATCGGTAAAACCGTTTAAACATGTTTTACCCTAAATTTTATAAATCACAAATTAAGGAAAATACTATGAAACTTAAAACTTATTCATTAGGTATTTGTGGATTATTATTAATCTCAACTACCGCCATCGCAGAAAAGAAAATTGTTGTTCAAGTTAATGACACCAAACTTGATTCAGTGTTTTACGGAAAATATAAATTAATGCGGAAACAACAAAACCCGTCATTACCTGAAGCCCAACTTGATAAAATATTAAAAGAAGAATTAGTCAATCGAGAATTACTTTACCAAGCTGCATTAAAAAATAAACTAGAAAAAAATAAAGATGTCGCATTTAATTTAAAAGTATCTCGACAAGAAGTACTAATCAACGCAGCAATGCAAAAAGCATTACAAACTAATCCTATTACTGAAGCCCTTGTAAAAAAAGAATATGAAGTTAGTGTTGCTAGTAGTGGTAACAAGGAATATAAAGCACGACACATTTTAGTAAAAACTGAAAAACAAGCTAAAGAAATAATTGAACAATTAAATAAAGGTGATGATTTCGCCAAGCTAGCGACAGAAAAATCAACTGGACCTAGCAATAAGAAAGGTGGTGATTTAGGATGGTTCCCCGGCGGACAAATGGTTCCTGAGTTTTCAAAAGCAATAGCAAACATGAAAAAAGGTACTTATAGCAAGACACCAGTTAAAACACGTTTCGGCTGGCATATCATAAAACTTGAAAATGATCGTGACTCAACACCACCTGAATTTGCACAAGTAAAAGACAAAATTAAAGTCCATTTACAAAATAAAATCTTATCAGAATATGTAGCTAAATTACGTAAGACTGCAAAAATTGATATAAAATAGTCCTATAAATTTATATTGTGTAACGACCTATTATTGAATACTCTGAAGTACAAAGAACTAAAATAATAAATAGCGTTATGAACAATAAATCCAGAAACGTCTAGAGATTCCCGCTAAGATCACGCGGGAATGACGTGTATAAATAAATGTCTATGAGTTTTAATAAAACTGTGGTTTGTACAAAGATGATGCTATTTACTAATATCCAAAATATAAAATGACCGTCATTCCGGTCGTGTTTTAAGCCGGAATCCAGAGTTTAAATATCAACAAATATCGTTATAAATAATAAAATCAGAAATTTCTAGAGATTCCCGCTAAGATCGCGCGGGAATGGCGTGCAGTAAATAAATTTCTATGAATTTAATAAACCTGAGATTTACATAAGAACAACGTTATTTTTTATTTAATACCCAAAATATTAAATAACCGTCATTCCGGTAGTTTTTTGAGCCGGAATCCAGAGTTTAAACATCACATTACCAAATTATATTTTACGTTAAAATAATGAGTATCGTTATAAACAATAAAGCCGGAAATTTCTAGCGATTCCCGCTAAGATCACGTGAGAACAACGAGAATTAAATTAGCAATTCCTGAAACTTATCTTCATCCAAAACTGCAACACCAAGTGATATCGCCTTATCATATTTTGATCCAGGGTTATCGCCATATAATAAAAAATCCGTTTTTTTAGAAACGCTACCGGTAACTTTAGCACCTCTCAATTGTAATTCAGCCTTTGCATCTTGGCGACTAAAATTAATTAGTGTTCCTGTGATAACAAAAGTTTTGCCCAATAAAGTTTGTTGCGTTTTATCTACAGGCTCAACATCAGGCCAAACAACTCCCGCCTTTTGTATTTTTTTAATAATATTATTATTGTGTTTATCACTGAAAAAAACCTGTAAACTATTAACAACAACAGGACCAATATCTGAAATTGATATTAATTCTTCTTCAGTTGCATTTATTATTGATTCCAAATTTCCATAATGATTAACCAAAGTTAATGCCGTGGTTTCACCAACCTCACGAATTCCTAAAGCAAATAAAAATTTAGCTAACGTTGTTTCTTTACTATTATTAATCGATTTAATTAAATTCTCTGCCGACTTCTCAGCCATTCGTTCAAGTTTTAATACCGATGACTCTGTTAATGTATAGATATCAGAAATATCATGGATCAAACCTTCATCAACTAACTGCTCAATTAATTTATCTCCAAGACCATCAATATCCATTGCCTTGCGCGAAACATAATGCTTTAAACCTTCTTTTTGTTGTGCCGCACAAAATAACCCTCCCGAACAACGAGCAATAGTTTGACCTTCTACGCGTATCACTTTTGAGTTGCAAATTGGACACTTGCTTGGCAATTTAAATTTTCGAGCAGATTTTTTTCGCTTGCTTTTAACAACACTAACAATATCTGGAATAACATCACCTGCCCGGCGAATAATAACAGTATCACCAATTCGTACATCCAAACGATCAATTTCATCTTGGTTATGCAAAGTTGCATTACTCACAGTCACACCACCAACAAAAACCGGCTCAAGCCGAGCAACAGGAGTTATCGCCCCCGTTCTACCAACTTGTACCTCAATGGTATTAACCAGCGTAAGTTCTTCTTGAGCGGGAAACTTTCTGGCGATTGCCCAGCGCGGAGCTTTAGCAATAAATCCAAGTTTTTTTTGTTGCTGCAAGTCATCTACTTTAAAAACAATACCGTCTATATCATATGCTAACGAATTTCGTTTTAATCCAATTTTGTTATAATACTCAATACACTGTTCAACAGAACTGACTTTAGCAACTTCATGGTTAATTCGAACACCCCACTCTTTTAACTTTTGCATTTGAGCACTATGTGAAGTAAATTCAAACTTTCCTGCTACAAAACCAATGCCATAACAATAAAATTCTAACGCACGCTGCGCAGTAATCTTTGAGTCTAGTTGGCGTAAACTACCTGCAGCAGCATTTCTTGGATTCACAAATAGTTTTTTATTTTCTGCTAATTGTTTTTTATTAAGTTCTTCAAAACCTTTCTTAGATAAAATAACTTCACCCCGAACTTCTAAAACAGCAGGATAATCATCACCAACTAGCTTTAAAGGAACACTCGAGATTGTTCTCACATTTTGAGTAACATCTTCACCGCTTACACCATCACCACGTGTAAGCGCCTGTGTTAATACCCCATGATCATACAAAATGCTAATTGCAAGGCCATCTAATTTTGGTTCTGCCGAGTATTCTATTAAATCTACTTCTAAACGTGATCGTGCTCGCTCATCAAACTCAATAATTTCTTCATCTGTAAATGCATTACTCAGTGACAACATTGGTAATTGATGAGAAACAGTTTTAAATTGTTCAGACACCACACCACCAACGCGTTGTGTTGGTGAATCGTTTGTGATTAATTGAGGATAGTCTTTTTCTAAACGTTGTAATTCTTGCATTAGTCGATCATATTCGGCATCGGGAATTTCCGGATCATCATTAACATAATAATTAACATTATGTTGCAGGATCAACTCGCGTAACTTAATACAAAGTTTTTGGGCTTTAATTGGAACAGACATAATTTACATTTGTTGCGATGTTTGCAACATTCGGTTTTTAAATTGGAAGGCTTCTATCTTTTCTTCGATATGGCTAACTGTTTGTTGCGTTAAAACGCTGCGCGTTTCATCGCATAATTCAGCATTAAGGTTTTTAGCAATATTTTTAGCTCGGATAATTATATCATTAAAGGCTGCCATTTCAGCATCAGGGCCAGGCAAAAACAACAATAAGGTTATTGCTTTAGTAGCAAAATTTTCAAAATCAGAATCAAACGTACCTGGTTCAAAAGAATTAACAATACTCGCCACTGGCCGTTTATCTTTGAAATTAGTATCTGAAAATTTTTCATAGATATTTTTATCACTAAATTCAAAACCATTTGAGGTACATATAGAATTTATATCATTACCATTAAAATGGTGTTCACCTCGAGATATAATATATAACACAATAACCATCTCTTCACCGAGTGAAACTGATATTTCATTCGTTAACTCAACGATTTCTTTTTCTTTTGTATCTAATTCTTCATGCGCATACGGGGTAGCGACAACACCATTCATTTGATCAATTTGCTCTAAAATTTCGGCATCATCATTGATTTCAGGCTCATATGTATGTGTATCTTCTATATCGTTGTTTTTAGTGAAATACTTTTGTCGTAACGTGTTAATAAATAATCGAATTTTTTTATTGGAATCAAACAAATAAATTCCTAATAAAACTGAAACACCAACAACAATTAAACTTATTCGGAATGCATCCATTAATTTTTCCACCAATCAAAGGGCAAATTTATACCCTTTAATTATTTAAGTGCTATATTGCAGCAAGCTTCACAGCCTCTTGCATATCCACCGCAACAAGATGTGAAACACCCGGTTCATTCATGGTAACGCCTGTTAGATGTTCAGCAATTTCCATTGTTATTTTATTATGCGTAATAAAAATAAACTGCGTTTTATCCGACATTGCACGAATAAGATCACAATATCGCCCTACATTAGCATCATCAAGTGGTGCATCAACTTCGTCTAACATGCAAAACGGTGCAGGATTCAACTGGAATATTGAATAAACCAAAGAAACCGCTGTTAGCGCTTTTTCACCACCAGACAATAAATGAATAGTACTATTTTTCTTACCTGGAGGACGTGCCATCACCGTAACACCGGCTGTTAATAAATCTTCGCCCACCAATTCAAGATAAGCATGTCCACCACCAAATAATCTTGGGAAGAATTCTTGTAATCCGGTGTTTACCTTATCATATGTTTCTTTAAAACGAGTTCGTGTTTCTTTATCAATTTTTCGAATAGCGCCTTCAAGTGTCTCAAGTGCTTCGACTAAATCATTATCTTGCTTGTCGAGATATTCTTTACGTTCAAATTGAGTTTGATACTCTTCAATAGCGGCTAAGTTAATAGGACCTAAACGGCTAATTTTTCGATCTAAAGACTGAACATTTTCTTCCCATGCATCAAGCATAGCGTTTTCAGGCATTTCTTCCAGTAAAATTTTCAACTCAAAACCAGATTCAATAATTTGTTCGTCAAAGGTCTCTAAACGAACTTTTGATTCTTGCCATGATATTCTAACCGTCTCTAATTCTGAACGAATAAGTTGTACCGTTTCTTCAGATGCATGACGTTGTTTTTCAAATTCACGCATATCATGATCCAGCGACTCTACTCGCGCACGAACTTCAATCAATTCATTTTCGATAATAATGCGTTTTTCTAACATTTGCTCGAGCTCAGCGGCCATTTTATCAATGGGTTCAACGCACTGTGTTAACGATGATTCAAGTTCTGATTTTCGTGATGTCAATTGCTCCAACTGCGCAGTCATTCTTTCTAAAGCATTTTGAGTTGATGACAATTCGGTTCGAACAGTTTCAAAACGAATTTTCAATTCAGCTGAATTATCGCGATCAGCTCTAGCTGTTTGCCGAATGGTTTCTAATTCAGAGTTAATTTCATCACGTTTTTTTAATTCAGCAACACGTTGCTCTTCCACTAATGAAATTTCATCAAGAGCTTCTTGCAATTTTATTCTGGAGTCTGAAATTTTCTGATTATCTTGAGCAATGTACTCTTTAACTTCTTGAACATCGGCTAATAACTTCTCGTGACGCGCTTTAACTTGATCACTACGTTGGGTTAATGATTTACTTTCAGCCTGAAACTCTACCAACTCTCTATTTAATTGATTTAGTTGCGCCTGTTCATTTTCACGTTCAGATTCTAAGTTTGATAGACTTTCTGATTTAGCCGCATGTGATTCTTCAAACTCATTAATTTGAGATGACAACAAACTTTGGCTTTCATTAAGTTGTTTAATTTCTTGTTCACGCTGCAAAACACCGGCTTGAGCATCATCATCTCGCACAACCTTCAACCAATTAACTCCAATCCAAATACCATCTTTAGTGATAACGGACTCATTGGTTTTTAGTTGAGTACGTAGTTGAATTGCTTGTTCTAATGTTTCAGTACAATAAACATTTGTTATCAACTCATGTATCGACCATGTAGAATTTACTTTTGAAGCAAGTAAATCAGCTTGCAACGAACGAGTATCAGAATGTTGTTCAGCATTAGCTGGTGTTTTATCAATTAGCGTAATACTACCGCTTGTTAAATCAGCGAGATTAGCCGTGATTGAATTAATTTCGTCAACACAAACCGCTTGCAAATTTTGACCTAAAACACACTCCAGAGCACGTTCCCAACCTTGCTCAACATCCATCTGTTCAGCCAAACGAGATACTTCATTTAATTGATTAGACTCCAGCCATTTGCTCACCGCACCAGACTGTTTACCAAGAGCTGCTTGTTGCAGCGCTTCTAAAGATGATTTTCGTCCTTGTAAGTTTTGTAATTCGCCACGTTTGGCATTTAATTCATCATTTGCTAATACGATAGACTCTCGAACCGAACTAATGTTATCTAACTTTTGTTCCAAACGTTGTTTGTTTTCCGTTATTTTTGCTTCACTAGTGGCTGCATTTGTTTGAGCAATGAGAATTTGTTCCGCCAAAGAATCAGGTGATTGTTCATTTAATTCAGACGTAATCGTCTCCAAGCGTTTCGATTGTTGCACTGTTTGTTGTTCTAGGTGCTGTATTCGAGTTCGTTCAACTTCGACATTTTTAGCCGGATCAGCTGCTTTTAAATTAAGTTCTTCCCACGAAACTTGCCATTCTTTCATGGCTTGATCCGAGCTAGCTAACGCTGACGTTGACGTTTGTTCTTTTTTTTGTGCAATTTGCAAGTTAGGCTCTAATTCGATTTTTTGTGCCTGCAAAATTTCAATTTTTTCTTTATCGGTTGATAAATGAATTTTGGCTTCTTTCCAGCTCTCTTCAAGTTGCGTAATATCTTGCTCTAATTGCTGGCGACGTTCTTTGGCATGTTGAATGGATTGTTCCAAACGGCCAATATCACCACCAACACCATAAAAACGACTTTGAACTTCGTTAAACTTATCGGTTGCTTCAATATGAGATTCGCGGTGTTTTTCGATATTCGCTTCAATTTCACGCTGCTGCGCAATTGCTGCTTCTAATGCGACTTCTTTATCACTAATTTGTTTTTCAGTATCAGCAGAAGAATCGTGTAATGACTTCCAGTGCAAGGCTAATAATTGAGCTTTGAGGATTCGTTCCTGCTCTTTTAATACTTTGTATTTTTCAGCCGTTTTGGCTTGTCTATCTAAGTGAACTATTTGTTTTTGTAATTCATCACGTAAATCACTCAAACGTTCAAGATTTTCTCGTGTATGTTTAATTCGATTTTCAGTCTCGCGGCGACGTTCTTTATAGCGAGAGATACCAGCGGCTTCTTCGATAAATACTCGAAGCTCTTCCGGCTTAGCCTCAATGATTCTCGAAATCGTGCCTTGTTCAATAATCGCATAACTTCGAGGCCCCAAACCAGTGCCCAGGAAAATGTCGGTTATGTCGCGACGACGGCAACGCGCACCATTTAGATAATAAATAGATTGGCCATCACGAGAAACGGTTCGTTTAATTGAGATTTCGCTGTACTGAGCATATTCCCCCCCCAAACGACCTTCGTTATTATCAAAGATTAACTCCACCATCGCCTGACCTACCGGCTTTCGAGAGGTTGAACCATTAAAAATAACATCCGTTATGGATTCACCTCGAAGGTGTTTTGCAGAAGATTCGCCCATAACCCAGCGAACCGCATCAATAACATTTGATTTACCACAACCATTTGGGCCAACAACTCCGATTAAGTTGCTAGGCATTAAGATGGTTGTCGGATCAACAAATGATTTAAAACCGGCTAATTTTATTTTACGTAATCTCATGGGGTGTACGATACAAGATTGGGGTCTAGTGATACAAGATTGACATCGAATAAAATGACCAAATCTTCAAATTATTTTCACTTTTTGCCCGTTTAAACAAAGATAATTTTTTCGCAAAAAGCTAGAAATCACTTTAACTTTAGCCTAATTACT
>VAPL010544712.1_pt1 | contig 13464 bp, 10 predicted proteins | sample 3395061 | NCBI WGS metagenome assembly VAPL01 (sample SAMN08290444, study PRJNA428436) | hydrothermal vent metagenome | isolation source: Deep-sea hydrothermal vent chimney 2 | place: Pacific Ocean: Juan De Fuca Ridge | depth 2182 m m | reverse complement strand
TGCAATTCCAGTACCAAGAGCATGGAGCAAACCGCGTCCACAGTCAATCCACTTCTTTCGACGACTTTGTCCACCGAGGTGGGCTCATAGCCCACGTTTTCTAGGACTTTACAGTAATCTACGTCCAGTTCAAACTCTGTGACAAGATTATCATCCGGGGGTTCCAATGCCCCCTGGGCAACAAAATCCGGCAACTCTTCGATAATATCCTGCACCGTCTCCACCAGCTTTGCCCCCTCGCGAATCAGGGTGTTACAGCCCTTTGCCTGGGAATTGCGGATCGATCCCGGCACGGCGAACACCTCGCGTCCCTGTTCCAGCGCCAGCCTCGCGGTGATCAGCGAGCCACTGCGCAGCGCCGCTTCCACCACCAGCACACCCTGTGAAAGACCGCTGATAATGCGATTGCGACGCGGGAAATTGCCCGGCCGGGGCGGGCTGCCAAGGGAAAACTCAGAAATCAGCAGGCCGTTTTCGGCGATCTCGTGCGCCAGTTCACGGTGGCGAGCAGGATAAACCCGATCCAGCCCGGTGCCAGTCACGGCAATACTCCTGCCGCCAACAGAAACGGCCCCCCGATGGGCGGCAGCATCGATGCCGTGCGCCAGGCCGCTGGTCACCACCAGTCCCAGGGCCGCCAGCTGGGCGCCGAATTCATGCGCGGTTTCCCGACCCATCGGCGTGGGCGTGCGACTGCCGACTATGGCAATCTGCTGAAAACGGAGCACTTCGGGATCACCAAAAAGGTAAAGTACGGGCGGGGGATCCGGGATCTGCTGCAACAGGGCAGGATACGCCGCGTCACTCAGCACGCAGATGTGCGCCCGCTCCTGTTCCTGCCAGCGCAGATCGGTTTCCACTGCCGCCCAGTCGGGTGTCAAAAGACTATCACGCTGACGGCTGTTCAGCCCGCAGGCTGTCAACTCGCTGGCGGAAGCGGCAAAAATGTCCATCGCTGAGGGATAATATTCGAGCAGGCGCCGGATGCTGCGCGGACCCAGATGTGGCGCACGATTAAGCGCCAGCCAGGCAGAGAGACGATCTGCTGTTTCAGTCATGGGCCTGACTCCATTATCTCCCTGCTATTGTGCCCCTGACCGTAAACAGGCTTCCGCTTTGCGCAGCAAAAAGCGCGCGCAGCCGGATTCGAATCAGGGATTCGTCACCCGATCATGGATATGCAGGGGCCGTTGCGCTTCCATCACCAGAGCATAACTCATTTTTTCATACACCCTGAAAACCATCAGGATACCGGCGCGTTCATCGGGTAATTCCACCTTGTCCCAGCTCCAGATTTTAGCGGGATCACGCACCTCTTCACCACGCTGGTAAATCGCCAGCACATGACCAGGCTCGACACCTTCCCGTTCACCCACGTTGAGAACGACAATATTGTACTGGCCGATTTGCGCCACCCCCTGGAAGACCGAGATAATTTCACCCGACACATCGTCAATCGGTGGACGCGGAGTAAAATTAAATTCGAGTTTCTGCTCTTCCTTGGGCAACAGCATATCTTTGTTAAAAATTTCCTGATGGGCCTGGCTGACATCAAGAGTCGCAGGATCTTCCTTGCCTGCGCCAAACCGCACCAAACGCGCATCCGCCACCCGTGCCACCTCGTAACCCAGCATCTCACCGGTTTTAGGATCCCGGTATTCCCCAACCGGGCGCACCACGTCATAGGCACCAATACTGCGATCCTTGATCCCAAGCACATAAATCCTGTCACCGGATCCCGCTACCAGATGCTGTTCATAGCTGGAAACAACATACGGGGCATGTTTCAGATCCTGCTCGGAAATAACCCTGGCCCCCCCCAGAAAGGGCGCGATAGCCGAGCGGGGAATAGTATTGATGGATTTGTCCAGCGTTTCATAACGGACTTCGGGTGACAGTTTCACCGTTTTCACCCGAGAAGGCGGCGCATAACCACCGGCACCGTCCAGGGTAATAAAGGGTTTGCCATTTTCGTCGAAATACAGAACGATGACATCGCCCGGGTATATCAGGTGGGGATTACGAATTTTAGGGTTGATTTGCCAGACTTCCGGCCATAACCAGGGATCTTTCAGGAAGCGTTTGGAGATATCCCACAGGGTATCGCCGCGCTTGACCACATAACGCTCCGGGTAGTCACGCTGAACCACGACTGGCGCAGGAGGCGCCGGTTTACGCACCTGTACAACCGGCTCCGATTTGGCCGGTGCAGCATCATGCTGTTGTTTTTCCGGTGTCTGGGCGCAGGCTGCCAGACTGCCCAGCAGTAGAAGCGCAAGAAGACGTATTAAATTTTGAGCGAACACTTTATTATTTATCATATGCATCCTTTAGCCGAAGCCAGGCCTGTATTCCAAACCCTGTGTTCCAAACCGGGGCCGGTTCGGATAATCGCCTACTATCAGTTCCTGTTATCCAGTAGTATCATAATGTTAGCAGCTTTTTTTACCCTTGTTACTTAAAGATATCAATATCCTATTAATTCCATGTCCATGCTCACAATTTTGCGCTATCCCGACGAACGTCTACGCACCATTGCCACGCCCGTCGAGCATTTTGACTCTAAACTCCACCGGCTAATCGACGATATGCTGGAAACCATGTACACCGCCCCCGGCATTGGTCTGGCCGCCACCCAGGTAGATGTCCACAAACGGCTCCTGGTGATCGATATTTCCGAGGGAAAAAACCAGCCCTTAGTGCTCATTAACCCGGAAATTCTGCAGCGCGACGGTTGCCAGAAATTTGACGAAGGCTGCCTGTCCGTTCCCGGCATCTACGAAACGGTGGAACGCGCCATGCATATTCGCCTGCGGGCCAGCGACCAGAATGGGCAAAGCTTTGAAATGGAAGCCGAGGATCTGCTGGCCGTATGCATTCAGCATGAAATGGATCACCTTCTGGGCAAACTGTTCGTTGACTACCTTTCCAGCCTGAAGCGTCAGCGAATCCGCAAAAAACTCCAGAAACAGGAAAAACAGGCCATGTAAGTGCTGGTTTTTCAAACAGATAAGCCATACTATCGCCAGTAAGGATGTAAATCTTTAATCTCTCGGTTCTTCATGACCGGATCTTAATTCCAGAATTACCAACACCATGACTTCAGCTCTTCGTCTTATTTTTGCCGGTACTCCGGAGTTCGCCGCCGACTCGCTGCAGGCACTGCTTGATGCCGACCACGACGTTATTGCCGTCTATACCCAGCCGGATCGCCCCGCCGGACGCGGACGTAAACTGCAGGCCAGCCCGGTGAAAATACTGGCGCAGGCACATCATATCCCGGTCTATCAACCGCAAAACTTCAACGAGCATGCCGATATCGACGTCCTGCAAAAACTCGACGCCGATCTTATGGTCGTCACCGCCTATGGCCTGCTGCTGCCCCCAGCCATACTCACCGCACCACGCCTGGGCTGCATCAATGTCCACGCCTCCCTGCTGCCCCGCTGGCGCGGCGCCGCCCCCATCCAGCGCGCGATTCTGGCCGGAGACAGGGAAACAGGCATTACCATTATGCAAATGAACGAAGGTCTGGACACCGGTGATATTTTATTGAAACAAGCCTGCCCCATTGAGAACAACGACACCGGCGGCAGCCTGCACGACCGGCTGGCGCAACTCGGTGGACAGGCTTTACAGCAGGCGCTGGAAAAACTGAAGCGGGGCGAACTGTCGCCGCAACCCCAGGATGACAGTCTCAGCACCTACGCCCGCAAGCTCCACAAACAGGAGGCCATGCTCGACTGGCAGGAGGATGCTGCTGCCCTGGCACGGCGGGTACGCGCTTTCAATCCCTGGCCGGTGGCGCAAACGCGTATTAATGATCAAATTCTGCGCATTTGGGCCGCCGAAGCCATTGATGGCGAACAGGCAGAACCGGGAACCGTACTGGCCTGTGGCAAGGCGGGCATCGACATCGCCACCGGCAATGGCTGTCTACGCCTGAAACAACTCCAACCAGCCGGTAAAAAAGTCATGGACGCACCGGCCTTTCTCAATGGCTACGCCGATCTGCTACCGATCGGCAGCCGTCTGGAAACATAACCCGGATCAGACACATGCCAGACTTCTTTTTAACAGCTTACCCTGATACTCGCCTATGAATCCTCGCCTCGCCGCCGTGCATGTGTTGCAACAGATTTTTGAACAAGGCCGTAACCTGCCTGACGCACTGGAAAGCGTACATGCGCGCATACCGGATCAAAAAGGACGCGCGCTCACCCAGGCACTGAGCTATGGCGTGCTGCGCCACGGTTTCAGCCTCGATGCTATTTTGCTGCAACTGCTGAAAAAACCGCTGAAAGACAAAGATTCCGATCTCCGTTGCCTGCTCTTACTGGGTCTGTATCAGATTATCCACATGCGGGTGCCAGATCACGCGGCAGTCTCGGAAACCGTCAAACTCACCCCGGCGCTGAAAAAAAACTGGGCCAGGGCGATGGTCAACGGAGTGCTGCGCAACTACCTGCGCCAGGCAGAGCGCTTGCAGGCCGAGGCCGAAAAAGAGCCCGTCAACCGTTTTGATCATCCCCTATGGCTGCTGGAAAAGCTGCAGGCAAACTGGCCGAATGACTGGCAGGCCATTGCGACTGCCAATAATCAGCCCGCACCCATGACCCTGCGGGTCAACCGGCAGCAGATCAGCCGTGAAGATTATCTGGCGCGACTACAAAACGCTGGCAAGCCCGCCGAAACCTGCCATTATTCGGAGGATGGCCTGCGTCTGCTTGACGCGGTAACGGTAGAACAACTGCCCGGTTTTAAAAAGGGCCTGGTTTCGGTGCAGGATGAAGCCGCGCAACTGGCCGCGCCCCTGCTACAGGCGGCAACGGGCCAGCGTATTCTCGATGCCTGCGCCGCACCCGGCGGCAAGACCGCACACATACTGGAAATATGGCCGACACTGGCGCAACTAGATGCACTGGAAAAATCGTCGCCGCGACTCGATTATGTACGCGACAATCTCCAGCGCCTCAAATTGAAAGCGAGCTTGATAAGCGGCGATGCGTCGCACCCAGAGAGCTGGTGGAATGAGCAACCTTATGATCGGATTTTGCTCGACGCACCCTGCAGCGCCACCGGCGTGATTCGTCGTCATCCGGATATCAAATATCTGCGGCGCGCGGATGATCTGGACAGGCTGGTGCGCAGCCAGCAACAAATACTGCAGGCTCTCTGGCCGCTGCTGGCACCGGGCGGACTACTTTTATATGCAACCTGTTCTGTGCTGGCGGAAGAAAACCACCTGCAGATTGAAGCGTTTCTGGGCAAGCATGATGATGCCCAACTTGAACCCCTTGAACTAAACTGGGGCAGAGCAACCACGGCAGGCCGACAAATCCTGCCCGGTGAGGAGAATATGGATGGCTTTTTTTATGCCTGTCTACGCAAGGCATAAATCATTAACGGCAATGACCAGGCTACGCGTGGGTATGCTGGCTACCGGCCTCTGCCTGCTGAGCCTGCTTGCCCCCGCACCGGCACAGGCGGCCGAGGCCTTTATCATCAAGTCACTGGAAACCAGTTTGCGCGACGGCGTCTACTCCTTCAGTACGCGCATTGAATACGGCTTCTCAAATGAAGCGCTGGCAGCCTTGAAAAACGGTGTCCCCCTGATTATTCTGCTGAATATCGAGGTGCAACAGGAGCGCTGGTACTGGAACAAAAGCATCGCCCAACTGGAACAGGGCTATTTGCTGATCTACCATGCGCTGTCGAGAAAATTCATTATTCACAACCTCAACAGCGGCACCCAGACGGACTATTCCAGCCTTGACAGCGCCCTGCATGCGCTCGGCCATATCGAAAACCTGCCACTGATCGATGCCAAGCTGCTGCACCCCGACGCACGTTATATCCTGCGTCTGCGCAGCGAGCTGGATATCGAATCCCTGCCGGCGCCGATGCGCCCGCTGGCCTATATTTCCTCCGACTGGCGACTCCAGAGCGACTGGTACACATGGCCATTAACACCCTGATCAAGCGCTTTTTCTCCGGCAGCACGCCGATTATTCTGGTCTTCCTGCTGCTGCTCAACTCGCTCTATATGATGAGCGGCGCCACCCATAACTCGGCGACCTTTGGCCGCCTTTATTCCCTCCTGCTGGGGATTAACATTCTGGCCATTTTTCTGTTTCTGGTACTCATCGGCAAAAGCCTGTGGCTACTGGTGCAGCAGTACCGGCAACAGGCCACCGGCTCGCGTCTAACCGCCAAACTGGTGGTGATGTTCGTGATCCTTTCGGTCACCCCGGTCACTATCGTTTTTTATTTTTCCCAGGACTTCATCAAGCGCGGCATCGACAGCTGGTTCGATGTACGGGTGGAAAATGCCCTCAATGACGCACTGGAACTGAGCCAGGCGGCACTGGATGAACGTATGGGCGAACGACTGCAACGCACCCGTCAGGCTGCGCAGCAACTGGAAGGCACGGAAAACAATCTGGTGGCGCTGAAGCTCAATGACCTGCGCATGGAACTGGGCGCACTGGAACTCACCCTGTTTTCAAAGAACGGTCAGATCATCGCCTCCAACAGCACCGAAACCTCGCGCCTGGTGCCCGTACATCTGGATGACACAACCCTGCATCTGCTCCACCAGCGCGCCTACAAAGTGGGCCTGATTCCAGTCAAGGATGCCGGCCTGCATATTCGCACCGCCGTGGCCGTGCCCGGCACCGGCATCATCAGTGAAGGCCGCATTTTACAGGCACTGTTTCCTGTCGCCGAGCACATGAACGAGCTGGCTAACAGCGTGCAGTCCGCCTTCGGTCAGTACCGGGAGATCACCTATCTACGCACGCCCCTGAAATACAGCTTTATTCTTACCCTGTCACTGGTGTTGCTGCTGAGCATTCTCACCGCTATCTGGGCGGCTTTCTATGCGGCGCGGCGGATGACTGCCCCGATTTATGATCTGGTCGAAGGCACCCGCGCTGTGGCCGCCGGCGATTACGACAAACGCCTGCCCCTGCCCGGCAATGATGAGCTGGGGTTTCTGGTCACCTCCTTCAATGATATGACCTGGAAAATCGCTCAGGCACGGGAAGAAGCCAGCGACAGCCAGCGACAGTTGCAGGCCCAGCACACCTATCTCGAAACGGTGCTCGCCAACCTGTCCTCCGGCGTGCTGACCCTGGACAGCAAACTCAACCTGCGCACCTGTAACCGGACCGCCAGCCAGATCCTCGGACTGGACATTGACACCTACCTGCAACAGCCGCTGAAAATGCTGGCGAAAAAAAATTCAGGCCTGCAGGTGTTTATCGATACCGTCAGCAGCCAACAGGCGGATAACAAATCCGCCTGGCAGGCGGAAATCAGCCTGCTGGGGCCAGGCGGACACAAGGTGCTGATGTGCCGAGGCTCCATTCTGCCCGGCAGTGACGATAGCCCCGAAGGTCTGGTCATCGTCTTCGATGACATCACCACCCTGTTGCAGGCCCAGCGTAATGCAGCCTGGGGGGAAGTCGCCCGGCGTCTGGCGCACGAGATCAAAAATCCGCTGACCCCTATCCAGCTTTCCGCCGAGCGCCTGCGCCATAAATACCTGCACAGCATGCCGAAAAAAGATGCCGAAGTGCTGGATCGCGCCACCCACACCATTGTCCAGCAGGTAGGCACCATGAAGGAGCTGGTCAAGGCCTTCAGCGAATACGCACGCATGCCGGTGCTGGAACTGGAAGCACTGAACCTCAACCGTCTGATCGAGGAAGTCCTGGATCTGTACCGTGGCACCGGTTCCCGGCTGCGCTTCGAACTCGATCTGCAGCCAACCCTGCCCCCGGTAGAAGCCGATGCCGGTCGTCTGCGTCAGCTACTTCATAATCTGGTGAAAAACGCCCAGGAAGCCATGCCTCAAACAGAGAATGGCAATATCAAAATCCTCACCCGCTGCGTGGAAGAACAGGCCTGCCGGTTTGTCGAGCTGCGTCTGAGTGACAGCGGCCCCGGCATCCCCCTGGATATGTTCGATCACCTGTTCGAACCCTATGTCACCAGCAAGCCGAAAGGCAGCGGCCTGGGTCTGGCTATCGTCAAGAAAATCGTCGAAGAACACGGCGGCGTATTGTGGGCGGAAAACAACAAGGGTGCCGGTGCCAGCATAGTGATACGATTACCTGTCACACTCGGCAACAGCGCCGGTGACCGATCCAGCCCGGAAACACCTGAACACAATGACAGCCAACAGCATGCAAGCACGTACAACTGAGACCATCGAAACCAGAACACACGGCGCGCCCTACATTCTGGTGGTCGATGACGAACCGGATATCCGCCATCTGGTGCAGGAGATTCTCGAAGACGAGGGCTATGAAGTCAACGTTGCCGAAAACGGTGAAGCCGCACGCAACGCCCACCGCCAGCGACGCCCCGATCTGGTGTTGCTGGATATCTGGATGCCGGATCTGGACGGCATCAGCCTGCTCAAAGAATGGTCCGAGGATGGTCATCAACCCATGCCGGTAATCATGATGTCCGGTCACGGCACCGTCGAGACCGCCGTCGAAGCCACCCGCCTGGGCGCCTATGATTTTATCGAAAAACCCCTGTCCCTGGCCAAACTGCTGCTGACCATCGAGCATGCACTGGAAACCGAGCAGCTACAGCAGGAAAACCGCGGCCTGCTCAGCCAGACCGCCAGCATCAAGGAACCCATTGGTAAAAGCCCACTGATGCAGAAGTTGCGCGCACAATTGCAACAGGTTGCCGAACATGACAGTTGGGTGCTGCTTGATGGCGAACCCGGTTGCGGCATGAACGTGGCCGCTCGTTATCTGCATGCTATGAGCAAACGCAACCGGCGGCGGCTGATTGAAGTCAACATCGGCAGCCTCTCGGAAAAACACTCGGCGCGTGAACTGTTCGGCTATGAAGATAAGGGCAAAGTCCACTACGGTCTGCTGGAACAGGCCAACGGCGGCAGCCTGCTGTTATACGACATTGCAGAAATGGATACTGATACCCAGCGTCGTCTGCACTCCGCCCTTTCGGCCAAGTCCTTTGTCCGCATTGGCGGTGAACAACCGGTGCAAATGCATGCCCGCATCATTGCCGCCAGTTGCCATGATTTGCAACAGCAGGTCAGCGCCAACCATTTTCGCAAAGATCTCTATTATCAACTCAACGTAGTGCCGATACACATTCCTGCTTTGCGAGAACACCGCGAAGACATACCCGAGTTACTGGCCTACTTCAGTCATTATTTTATCGACCAGGAAAACCTACCCTACCGCCATTTCAGTCTGGCCGCCCAGAACCGTCTGCGCAACTATCCCTGGCCCGGCAATATCCGAGAACTCATGAACCTGGTACAACGGCTGCTGATTATAAGCAAGGGCGAAGAAATCACCCTGGAAGAGGTCGACATGGCGCTGGGCAAACCAATGGTGACCAGCCCGGCTACTAATTCGGATGAACCAACAACGGAAACCGATGATTTTGTCCGCCCCCTGCGCGAGGCAAGGGAAGAATTCGAGCGCCGTTATCTGCGCCATCAATTGCGCCTGAATAACGGCAATGTCAGCAAGGTGGCGCAGGTAGCAGGACTGGAACGCACCCACCTGTATCGTAAACTGCGAAGCCTGGGAATTGATCCGAAAGACAACAAGAACTGAGCACGACGCAGAAAAAGAAGCGCACACGCCTGGCTATCGTTCACGTCTGACTTTCGGGAAAAAAGTTTAGGTTTTTTCTCGGGCAAAGATCGGACAAACACGAATTAATTCCGTTCGCCCTAAACCTGTCGAAGGGTATAGTATATAACATTATAAGGTTCACTCTATTCTCTATTCATGCTTCGAGCGGCCTCACCTGAGCCGGCTCGAACAGAGTACATTACAATATGGAAGAGTTAACCCGATTTCACCCAGATAACAAACGGACGCTATGAAAATCATCATCCTCGGCGCAGGCCAGGTAGGCAGCTCGCTGTCAGAAAACCTGACCAGTGAAGCCAACGACATTACCATTGTTGATAAAAACGAGGCCGCCCTGCAGGCATTGCAGGACCGCCTGGATCTGCGCACAGTCTACGGCCACGCCTCACATCCGGAGGTGCTCAGCCGCGCCGGGGCGGATGATGCAGATATGCTCATCGCTGTCACCGATAGCGACGAAACCAACATGATCGCCTGCCAGGTGGCCTATACCATTTTTCACACGCCCACCAAGATTGCCCGCGTACGCTCGGTCGAATATCTGAAACACAAACGATTGTTCAGCCAGGAAGCGCTGCCCATCGACGTGCTCATCAGTCCGGAACAAATCATTACCGATTATATACAGCGCCTGATCCAGCATCCCGGCACTTTGCAGGTACTGGACTTCGCCAACGGTCAGGTGCAGCTGGTGGGCGTGCGCGCCTATTACGGCGGCCCGATGGTCGGCCATGAGCTGCGTGAAATTGGCGCCCATATGCCGCGCGGCGTCGAAACCCGGGTGGCCGCCATTTATCGTCAGGATCGCGCCATCATTCCCGAAGGCCACACGATTATTGAAGCCGATGATGAAGTTTTCTTTATCGCTGCCACCGAACATATCCGCACCGTAATGAGCGAATTGCGGCGACTGGATACGCCCTACCGGCGAATCATGATCGTCGGCGGCGGCAATATCGGTAAACGCGTCGCAATGGCGCTGGAAAACGACTACCAGGTCAAATTGATCGATCACAACGCCGCTCGTACGCTTGTGATTTCAAATGAACTGGATAACACCATGGTGCTGCTGGGCGATGCCGCCGACGAAGAACTGCTGCAGGAAGAAAATATTGAAAACATCGATGTCTTCTGCGCCCTGACCAACGATGACGAAGCCAACATCCTCTCCTCCATGCTGGCCAAGCGACTGGGCGCGCGTAAGGTGATGACCTTGATCAACCGTGCCGCCTATGTTGATCTGGTGCAAAGCGGCGACATCGATATTGCTATCTCCCCGCAACAGTCCACCATCGGCAGCTTGCTCACCCATGTGCGCCGCGGCGATGTAGTCAAGGTTCATTCTCTGCGCCGCGGCGCAGCCGAAGCCATCGAAGCCATCGCCCACGGCAGCAAAGGCTCATCCCGCGTGGTTGGCCGCAGCATCGGCGAACTCAAACTGCCGCAGGGCGCCACCATCGCCGCTATTGTACGCGGCAGTCAGGTGATCATCGCCCACCACGGCGTGATCATCGAACCGGAGGATCATGTCATTCTCTTTCTGATCGACAAGAACCGTATCTCTGAGGTAGAAAAACTATTCCAGGTCGGGATTACGTTTATATAGATTTAAGTGGCTAGCTAGTGGCTAACAATTATGGGAATGAAGAAATGCATATAACAACAATCAGAATTTTGAGTAACCTTACCTATCGCTCATTGTTCCCAGCCACTAGCTACTAGCCACCAGCAACTCTTAAACCTATGCAATTCCTCGTCATCCAACGCATTGTCGGACTCCTGCTGATGATTTTCAGCTCGACTATGCTGCCGCCTATACTGGTCTCGATCATCTATATGGATGGCAGCTTTGAGTCTTTCTTCTATGCCTTTGCCGTCACCCTGATCACCGGTATCGTGCTCTGGCTGCCGGTAAAAAACCAGCGCCGGGAACTGCGCCTGCGGGACGGTTTTCTGGTGGTGGTAATGTTCTGGACCGTGCTGGGGCTGTTCGGTGCGATTCCCTTCATACTGGTTGAACATCCACACCTTTCCATTACCGATGCAGTATTCGAATCCCTCTCGGGCCTGACTACCACCGGCGCTACGGTACTAGTAGGTATTGATCACCTGCCCAAAAGCATCCTCTATTATCGCCAGCAGTTACAGTGGCTGGGCGGCATGGGCATCATCGTCCTGGCCGTAGCCATCATGCCCATGCTCGGCATCGGCGGTATGCAGCTCTATCGCGCCGAAACACCCGGCCCCATCAAGGACAGCAAACTCACGCCACGCATTACCGAAACCGCCAAGGCGCTCTGGTTCATCTACCTGAGCCTGACCGTTGCCTGCGGTCTGGGTTACTGGATGGCCGGCATGGATGCCTTCGATGCACTGGCGCACAGCTTTTCAACGGTGGCTATCGGTGGCTTTTCCACCCACGATAACAGCATGGGCTATTTTATCGACAAACCTATGGTCGAAGCCGTGGCTATCATTTTCATGTTCCTGTCCGGTATCAACTTCGCACTCCACTTTAGCGCATGGCGAACTCGCAATCTGCGCAATTATTTGCTCGACTCCGAATTCAAAACCTATTCAGCCCTCATGCTAACCCTCTGTGTTATCACCACGAGCTATCTTTATTATCAGGGTCTGTTCCCCAGCCATCGCGAAACCCTGATTCACAGTATCTTTCAGGTGGTGTCCATCGGCACCACCACCGGCTTCACCACCCATCAGTATCATCTCTGGCCAGGCTTTCTTCCGGTCATGTTGCTGTTCACCAGTTTCATCGGTGCCTGCGCCGGCTCCACCGGTGGCGGCATGAAGGTCATTCGCTTCCTGCTGCTGCTGCGCCAGGGCATGCGCGAAATCATGCGCGTCATCCACCCCAACGCGGTAATCCCTATCAAGGTAGGCGGCAAGGCCATGCCGCCACGGGTAGTAGAGTCGGTCTGGGGTTTCTTTTCCGTTTATGTCGCCGCCTTCGTCATCATCATGCTGATCATGATGATGACCGGCCTGGATCAGGTCACTGCCTTCTCAGCCGTTGCCGCCACCATGAACAATCTTGGCCCCGGCCTGGGTGATGTGGCGCTCAACTACGCCTCACTGAAAGATGCCGCCAAGTGGGTGTTGTGCTTCGCCATGCTGCTCGGGCGACTGGAAATCTTCACCCTGCTGGTATTGCTGACGCCCTCATTCTGGCGCAAATAATCACCGAGCATTATCTCCCGGCCTGCGCCTATCCCAAATCAGATGAAACAGACGCGAGCGATTTATTTGCTCCGCCACCGAACAGCCTTTGCAATCCTGAAAGGTGGGTTTCTTGCGGCATCCAAAACACTGTTCGACCAGTTGCATAGCCGCTGAAATCTGTTGCTGCGCATCTTCACATTCCCGTTTTTTATTCTCTACGTCGGCACGCAACGCATTCAACAATTCAAACACTTTGTGACTGGCCTCATCACCACTGTGACTGTCAGGCCGTGCCACGGCTAGCTCACGGACTGTGCGTAAAGGCACGTCGAGCCGCACCAGATGCTGAATAATCTCCAGGCGGGCAATATCATCGTCTGAATACAGCCGCGTTCCTTTCGCGCTTCGAAATGGCGTCAACATGCCCTGCTCCTCATAAAAGCGCAAGGTCCGTGGCGTGGTGTTCAATCGTTCGGCCGCCTCACCAATCTTATAATCGCATCGGTTCTGTTCAGCGGTACCGGTTTGCTGCTCTTTGTTCCGCATCGATAATGTCCTATAACCCCACCAGCTGAGCCTGATGACCGAGTTCACGCATTACGCTTAGTAACTGCACCGGCTTAAT
>VAPL010529853.1_pt1 | contig 13471 bp, 13 predicted proteins | sample 3395061 | NCBI WGS metagenome assembly VAPL01 (sample SAMN08290444, study PRJNA428436) | hydrothermal vent metagenome | isolation source: Deep-sea hydrothermal vent chimney 2 | place: Pacific Ocean: Juan De Fuca Ridge | depth 2182 m m | reverse complement strand
TTCGTTGAATAATGCCCGCTATTCGCCTCAAACGATCGAAAAACTGTCCTCGATCTCCCGCTCGCCTCGCTACGAACCCCTAAATCCGACAGGCTGCTAGAAGAGGCGGTCCTCGCTCGTCTCAGAACGCGAGGGTTTCGTGTTGACGTAATAGAAACTTCGTATTACATTAACACGCATTATAGGAATATGAAGTTTCCATTATGCCGACACCGTATCACCCTTCACTGTCAGTTCGCCATACGCTGCGCAAGCTCGGGCTCGACATCCGCGATGCCCGCCGACGTCGAGGTTTGCCGGCTGAAGTCGTGGCCGAACGCGCCCTTACCAGTCGACCGACGCTACGACGGATAGAAGCCGGCGATTATCGTGTCGGCATCGGCATCTATGCGGCCGTGCTTCAGGCCCTGGGACTGCTCGAGGGGTTGGGTCAACTCGCAGACCCGGCCAAGGATGAAGTCGGGCTCGCCCTTGCAGCCGAGAGGCTGCCCAAGCGGATGCGGATTCGCCAGCCTCGAGGGCCCGGAGATGCCGAGTGATATCGAGGTCCATATCGATTTCGCACCGGGCTTGAAGCGGGTTGGGACACTATACCGGCATGTCCGGCGTGAGTGCGAAGTCACTACCTTCGAGTACCACCCGGATTGGCTTGGCGATCCGGCGCGTTTCTCTCTCGAACCCGCGCTTACCCTCGCCCGCGGCGTATTCACCCCTGCGGCGGGACTATCGGTCTTGGGTGCGATTGGCGATTCCGTCCCGGACACCTGGGGCCGGCGGCTGATGCAGCGTGCGCAACGTCGCCAAGCGCAGCGTGAAGGCCGGGCAGTGCGCACCCTGATGGAGGCCGACTATCTTCTCAGCGTATCGGATGTCGCGCGTCTCGGCGCCTTGCGCTTTCGCAGGAGAGGGGAGAAGGAATTCCAGGCACCTGCCGACAGCGGCGTGCCCGCGATGATTGAGCTGGGTCGCCTACTCCATGCGACCCAGCGGATTCTGCGGGACGAGGAATCGGATGAGGATCTTCAAATGATCTTCGCGCCGGGTTCATCCCTCGGTGGCGCCCGGCCAAAGTCCTCGGTGATCGATCAGCAGGGTCGTCTCGCCATTGCCAAGTTCCCGAAGGAAACCGATGAATACAGCATGGAACTCTGGGAGGCCGTGGCCCTGCGGCTGGCCAAGCATGCGGGTATTCGCACGCCGGAGAACGAACTGATTCGGGTTGCCGAAAAACCCGTGCTGCTTTCACGTCGATTCGATCGCGAGGCCGGCGCGCGGATACCGTTCCTTTCGGCCTTGGCCATGCTGGAACTGCGGGATGGTGAGCAGAGCAGTTACCCCGAACTCGTCGATGTGCTCACGCGCCACGGATCACAGGCGACGATCGATGCCCGTGAACTCTATCGACGAATGGTTTTTAACGTATTGATTTCGAACGTCGATGACCATCTGCGCAACCACGGTTTTCTATGGAAGGGCCGGGCGGGCTGGACCCTGTCGCCGGCCTACGATCTAAATCCAACGCCAAGCGATATTCGCCACCCTATCCTGACCACCAACATCAGTCCGGATGAGGCAACCTGCGATCTCGACCTGGTCCTGTCCGTCGCCGAATATTTCGGGCTTGGGCAGACTGCAGCCAAGACCATCGTCAAAGAGGTCGCGGCGGCCACAGCGACTTGGCAAGCGGTGGCCGGAACCTTTGGAGCCCGGCCCGCTGAGATCCGCAGAATGGACAGCGCCTTCGAGCATGATGCTTTCGCCGCTGCGAGAGCGTTGTGATGGGGAGTATTTCGATTTCCGCGAAGGGGTGTTCGTGGCCCCGAGGGTGATGGTAGTGCCATCACTTCGATATCTCCTTCCCAACCTGTAGAGCTTGGTCAGAAAGTTTCAATCAGCCGCATATTAAAGCTACAAGTAGACGGTACATAACCTTGCAATCGGCCGATCATTAAGGTTACGATTGGCCGATATAGTCAATCCTGAAATTTACCCCCGTTTGGTGGAGGCGCGCCTCGATGAGGCGCTGGCCGATACACCTGTCGTACGGAATCCACCGTCTAAATCGACTTATTGGGTGTGCAAGACTGGGTGTCGCTTGACACCCGCCTCATGTCTCCGACCCGTTCTGGTGAATCGGAAAGCTGCAACACACCCGTGTGCCCCCTTCCGTCGCCTGGTCGATCACGAGTAGGCCGTCGATCAGTTTGGCGCGGTAGCACATGATGCGCACGCCCAGCCCGGCCTTCCAGCCGGCCGCCAGGCCGCGGCCGTCATCCACCACACACAAGTGGATGCGGGATTCATCCGCTTCCAGGCTGATGTCGATATGCCGCGCCCCGGCGTGTTTGACGGCGTTGTTCACGGCTTCTTGGGCGATGCGGTAGAGGTGCGTGGCGGTGAGGGCATCGCCGATGGCTACGAGCCGCGGAATGTGGGTGCGGCAGGTGATTCCTGTGGCATGGGTCTCGCTGTCGACCAAGTCGCCCAGGGCGGTGCCCAGGGCCATAGGTTCGATCTCCAGCGGGGCCAAGCCGCGCGCCAGGGCGCGCGCCTCGGTGATGGTCTCCTGTAGTTGTTTTCCCAACTCGGCGGCGGCCTCGGATTCCCGATTGCCGGCGCGTTGTAGCCGGGTCTCCAAACTGGAGACCAACATCCCGAGTGCGGCCAGTCGCTGACCGAGGCTGTCGTGGATCTCGCGCCCGATGCGTTCCTGCTCCACCGTGGCGGCATTGACGACCTCCTGTTCGAGGCGGCGCTGCTCGCTGAGATCGCGCATGAGGAGGACAAACAGGGCGAGGTGATCAATCCGGCTGATACGTACGTCCAAAGGGAATTGGGTGCCGTCGCTACGTTGCCCCATCCATTCCAGGTCTTCATGCCCAACGGCGTGGCCAGCCCGGCGGAAAGCGGTAATGAGGGGGGCGATCATGCCTTCGGCATCGTCCCCCCGGATGAGCCGATCGGCGTCCCGGCCGATCACCTGCTCGGCGGAGAAACCGAACATATCCTTGGCGGCTTGATTGAGATCCTGAATACGGCCCTGAAAGTCAATCACCATGATGGCTTCGGCGGCGTTATCGAAAATGGTACGCAGGCGGTGCTCGCGCCATTCCAGCTTGCGCTCCAACTGCTTACGCATACTGATGTCGGTGAGGGCCACAAGCACGCGTTCCAATTGTCGCTCATGCCCGGGCATGACCACCCACTGGACAAGCACCGGGGTACAGTCTCCGGACGCCCGCTCTACGCAACTTTCTCCATTCCATGTCCCTTCACCGCGCGCGACGGCGGCAAGCAGGGCGATGAGTCCGCAGGAGGCTTCTCGACCGAAACAGTGCGCCGCCATGGTCGTGGGTCCGGACTCCTTTTCGGGCCCGAAAAGGGTTCGAATGGCCTCATTGGTCTGGGTAATGCGGATGTGGGCGCGACATTCCTTCAACGCCTCGGGATGGGACACGAAAAAAGCCGCGGTGTCCTGAGGGGGAGTGCCGATCCCGTCCAGATAGGTCTTGACCTCTGACCAGTCCTGCTCGCACAGGAGCAGGGGGGATTTCTCGAACAGGAGGCGAAAGCGTTCCTCGCTTTCTCGGAGGTGTTGCAGCGCCCCTTTGTACTCGGTAATTTCAGTGAAGGTGACGACTACCCCGCCGATATAGTTGTCGCCGGTACGGTAGGGCAGTACCCGGCGCAGATACCAGCGGTCCCCGCTTTGCACCTCTTCCTCCCGGGGGCGCAGGTTATCCAATACTTCCCCGACCACGGCGGCCAAATTGCCGTCGTGGTGTATGGGTACGATATTGGCGATAGGGCGGCCGATGTCTCCTGGGACCAACTTGAAGAGGCCCGACGCCCGCGGAGTGTAGCGCTTAAGGTGTAGATTGGTGTCCAGAAACAGGGTGGCAATCTCGGTGCTGCCGATGCAGTTAGTGAGGTCGTCGTTCAGCCGTTCCAACTCCTTCACTTTATCCAGCAATTTCTGGTTGAGCGTATTCAACCCCTCGTTCAAAGATTGTAGTTCCTCCTTCGAGGTCTTCAGTTCCTCATTGATGGACTTGAGTTCCTCGTTCGAGGCTTTGAGTTTTGCGTTGGAGGTCTCCATCGCTCAGCAGCGCTCTGCGACTCTTCGCGTGCCACGGTGAGTCATGTTCGAGCCGTTGCGAGGGAGGTGGAGGAAGAACTGCTTGAGCGCTTCCAACCTCCCTGCAGAAGCGCCGATGCCGGATGCCGGAAAGCGCGGTAGTGCTTGCGGCTTCGCGCAGGCCATTGTCTAACAGGGCGAAGCCGGATCCTTGGACTCGGCTCCTTCCGCCGCTTCCATGATCCATTGCATGGCTTGGCGGTACAGATCCCGGCTCGATGGCAACCCTAGTTTTTGTTTGATCTTATGACGATGTGTTTCGATAGTTTTCACACTCAGATTGAGGTATCCGGCGATCTTTCCCACCGACATCCCGCGTCCGATCATCTCGAACACCTCCATCTCGCGATTGGATAGGCGGGCAAGGGGAGAGCAGGGGAGGGCATCACCTGTGGTCGAGGCCCTCAACAGCAGCCGCTCGGTCATGGCCTCGCTCAGATAGATCTTGCCCGCCAGGACCCTGCGGAGGGCTTTCAGCACCCGCGAAGGAGGCTCTTGCTTGTTGAGGTAACCCCGGGCGCCTGCCTGGAGTGCCCGCTCGGCGAACAACGTTTCGTCATACATGGAGAGCGCCAGGATCGGGAGAGAGGAGGCATGTGCCTTGATTCGCTCGATCAGATCGAGGCCGCTGCCCCCGACCAGGGAGAGATCCACAATGGCTACATCCGGCCTCGTGCTTTTGATTTGCTGAAGCGCGGATCGGGAATCGGCGGCTTCCCCGCAGACATCAAGATCGGACTCGGTCCGAATCAGCGAAGCGAGACCCGCTCGTACCAACGGGTGGTCGTCCACGACGAGGATGCGATGCACGCGGCCTGTTTGGTTAGAATCCATCCCGCCGCTCTCCATAAGATAAGCATCAACGATCCATCTCTCAGCCTGTCCGTAGCGCAGGCCGACGCCGATGAAGTGCCTGATGCATGTATCAAGAATCCCCCGATAGCGCAATAGTTACACAAGCCCCATATTCGAACAAGGAGTTTTGAGTGCCCTTTGGGTCCGGCGGGAGACGACTTCCCCGGCTGGAGACGCCGATCGTCGTAGCGCCCGCAACCATGGGAGATCACACAATGGAAAATCGCTTGTGTCGGAGAAAGCCGTTCACCATACAGGTGCGCCTGTATCGCCACGGCCGCTATCTGGGAAGCTTTCCCAGCATCAACGCCGGCCGCTGCGGAGTCTTCCTCAGAACGGGTGGCAGATTATGGCTACGGAAAGGGGAGTCGCTGGAGTTGGCGATACGCAGCCGCAGAGGCGTTCTGCGTTACTCTGGAGTCGTCGCGCATCAGGCGGCCGGGGGACTCGGGATTCAGCTGGACAGTTCGAGCTTCTACGGGATCGTAGCCCCTCCACTACGGGCTGCCGAGCCTCTGGCCTGATCGGCGATCCGCCGCTTGACGTCCCCTCCGGCGTTGCGCGGACGAGCCCGGGTGATTTGGTAATCGGACGTTCCGAATCTATCCCGTAGATCCTGCACCTGCGCCCCGGCCTTTTCCGGCCCCGCAACTGTGCCAAGCGTCGCCCTGAAGTCCGAGGATCGGTCGATCACATCCATTGGCTCAGGCGCTACATTCACCACCGAACGTCCCTCCCGGCCGGGAGGCGGCAGGACCCATCGTCGCCAGCCGGGCCAGGGCACGCGGATCATGGAGGCGCACCCACCGGCCGTCGACGGCGATCCAGCCGGAGCGGCACAGAGCGGCGAATGAGCGGCACACGGTTTCTTCGGCCAGCCCGAGGTAGGTACCAATCTCGCCACGTGACAGGCTGAGTTGAAACTCGGTCGGCGAGTGGCCGAGCGAATAGTGGCGCCGCGCGAGGGTAGTCAGAAAGCCGGCGACCCGCGCCCGGGGGCGCCTCCGGAGGCGTAGCACGAGGTGCGCGCGACCGCGCAGCACCTCGCACGCCATGAGTCGGTGCAGCCAGCGGTGCAGCGAGTACTCGCGCCGGGCACGCGATTCCAGGGCTGCGAACAAGATTGCGCACACCGTGCTCGCCTCGAGCGCCACGGCCGAGCAGGGATGGAATCCGGCGTGGATCGACGCCAACCCGAGCCAGTCGCCCGGCAGGTGCAGGTCGATAAAGGCCGCGGCGCCACCGGCCCCGATCTCGCTCTTCAGCGACCCCGAACGCACCACGTAGAGGTACCGAAGCGGGTTTCTATCCCGGAACAGGGGCTCTCCCCGACCCAGCATTCTGGACATATGCATCAAGGTCGCCGGTACCGCCGAGTGCCCGGCCCCGGCGCCTGCCGGAAGACAGTCGCACGCCAGAGCGCACGACGCGCAGGGCGGGATTATCCTACGCGTCGTGCGCTCCGCGGCGTCTTGGTTCACCCAGGGCATCCGGTTGTGCGCGGCGCCAAAGTCGCCGATTCGATCGGCGACCCATTCTCGTCCTTGGGCCTGGGTGCTGGTTTCAGAGTCCGAGCATACCCAACATTCTTCCCCCGCCCGCGGTGGCGAGGAAGGAAAGGGCCCCCGTCGTGAGGATGGCGACCAGCACCAGAGAAACGGAGATGGACGGGTCAGCGTATTTGGATACCGCGAGGATCCCAAGTACGAGATCTGCCGCGCCGATGAGAAGCAGGCCGGAAGTCACATCGGAAAGGGCTTGCGCGATCACCATACGTCCTTCTCCGCCTTGCTCGATTGCAGCCTGCGCCGTACGGGCTTGGCTGCTCGCGGATAGTATGAATGCGGCGCCAAAAGCAATGATCGCCGCACCGGTCAAGATCGCGGGCACAACACCCAATAGAGTGAGAATACCGAGGACGACTCCACCTCCGCCAGCAGCGCTGTGCGCACTCAGGCCGGTTCCATCCGATACCCCGGCTTCGGCAAGGATTTGGCGGGTCGAACGCGAACTCTGGGCCCCGACGCTCATGAACAGCAGCCCAACGATGATGACACCGACCCCTGCCAGTACCCAAGGCGCAAGTCCCGCGAGACCGATGATCCCTACGGCCAAAGCGCCCGCACCCAAAACGCCACTGGTAAAACCAGAGACAGCGTTCGGCTTATCCATTTTCTGAACCCCCTGTTTTATTGGCTATTGGCTGAACTTGTCGGGAATGGAGCGGATGAAGCCTTTCCTCATCCGCCGCCCGCCGGTATCCGACGGAACGAGACAACTCGGACATGCGATCCCCGACTCGAGGTGCTACGTATACCGCCCGGCAGTGGGATGCGTTTCTGGCGGCGCGACGTCCAAGTCGAGCGTGCAGACCAAACACGCCCGCTGGTTTGTGCTCAAAAAAACCTGGGCTGTTCATCGTTCGTCCGTCGGACCGTGGCCGGCACGGCCTTCCGCGGCCCAGATCCGCGCGAACCCGTCGGATTCCCCAACCGCCAGCTCCTCCATCAGAAAGGCGGCGTAATCCAGATCGTAGTCCAGCAGCATGAAGCCCATGGTGCGCGAGACGCGAGTGATGAAGGCCCGTATCGGAAACCGTCTCGGACCGGAGTCCCTGGGACCGGAGTACATGAGCAGATGGACGATGGTGTTCGGGGAAAGGCGTGTCGAGGGTCGCTCGATCCCCATTCCGGTATAGCTGATATCATGACCGCTGCACCGGCCCAGGGGCCGCCCGTCCAGGAATAGGTCAACGCTGAACGCGATCGCCTTGCGCCGTTCGTAACGGTGCTCCATGGTTCACCGCCTCCGGTTGGTCTGATGCCCTGCCCCTGAGCGAGGATCCTTGTGCAGTTCCCATTCACTGGAGAGCAAAGCATGGACTACGATCGGATGGTTGCCTATCGGGATTTTTCTGAGGAGGGCATCGGGTATTGCGGGCAGTTGTAGCCGCGTGATGCACGAGAGTCGTCTGCTGGAGGAGGGCGGGCGGGGCCCACTTTCTGACCCGGCGCTTCGATCGCGAGACTGGCGAGAAACTGCGCTTGCAGTCCCTGTGCGGCATCACCCACTACGACTTCAACGCGACCGGTGCGTATGGTTACGAGCAGGCCTTCGAGGCGGTCTATGCAAACAACCCCCAAGGAGTGTGGACGTGCCGGCACCAGATGGCCATCGACGGCAAACGCGAAGGCCGATGGCCGGTGTCTGCGACCCGCTGAACGAGCCTCCAGGCATGGATATCCGGATTAGAACCAGATCTCCGGGTAGCGCCGGGTCGAGGGAATGTTGTTCACCAGCAGCGCTACCGCCAGCAGGATGAGCGGTCCCAGGGTCGCGGGGACCAAGACATAGTAATAACCAAGCCAGTGGATCTTCGACGAGCCGATCACCGCGATCAGGGCGGTGGCACCACCGGGCGGGTGCAGCGTCCGCGTGGCGTGCATTAGCGCGATCGCGGTGGATACCGCGATCGCCTCCGCCGCCCAGGGGATATGCCAGGGGGCATAATGAAACAGCTTCCATACAGTCACACCGACGATGGCGGAGACGATGTGGCCACCGACCAGGTTGCGCGGCTGCGCCAGCGGGCTGCGTATCGCGCCGTAGGCCAGTACCGCCGAGGCGCCGAACGAGCCGATTATCAAGGTCAGGTCGCGACCGCTGAGGAAAAGCTGCGTCAGCGCGCCGCAGGCGCCGATGCCGAGGAAGGCGCCCACCCAGGACCAGGCAATCTCGCTGTTGCTGACCCGCGGCGGGCTGCCCCGGGTCGTGCCGCGCATCTTGGTCAGATACGCCCGTAGGTTCACAGCAGATCCTCCAGATGGCAGGCATCGAGAAAATCCTTGCGCAGTAGCAGCCCGCGCAGGTGGCCGCCGGCGTCGACCACCGGCATGCTGCGCCCATCGTGACTATGAAAGGTCTTTATGATCGTAAAGAAACCGGCGTTCTCCTCGATGGTGACAGGCGCCGCGCACATGGCCTCGCTCACCGGCGTCTCGTGACAGCGATGGCGGAAGCTGCCGATGTCCTCCACCAGCCGCAACAACAACTCGAGAAAGGTGTCGGCCTGGAGCCGGTGAAGGAAGTCGCTCTCGGTCAGTATCCCGACCACCCGGTTCCCGGCGTCCACTACCGGCAGGCTCTTCAGACCCTGGCGGGCCATCGTGGTGATCGCCTGTTGGAGTATCGTGTCCGGATGCAGGGGCTCGATGCCGACGCGCATCAGGTTGCCCGCCCGGATGCGCCCGAACAGGCGTTCCAGCGCATGGCGATGCGCGTAGTGGTAGATCTCGCGAAAATCCCTGGTACTGATATCCAGAAAACCCGGGATATGCTGCATGGCATCGAGGATGTCCTCGTCGGAGAGTTCCAGTTCCGGGAGGTCATCGTCACCAGTGTGCGGTGCCTTGGGGTCGAAACCGTGGTCTTCGGTCATCGGGTCCCGTCCAGAGTAGCGGTGGGAATGGAGCATCCCGCGGCGCCGCCCCATTCGGAGGGGCGGAGATGGCACGAAAACCGTACACGGTGTGCGTGGTTACGATCGGGGCCAATCGCGGCCGGGCGATCTTACCGTGCCGTGCCCGCTTGGGCAATCAATCCCGGCCAAATCTTCAATTTGACATAATATACATTATACGAACTATAGTTTGCGGGTGATTCGTTCCTCTTCGGGGCTGCCCTTGGTCTCCCTAGTCGCTACCATGTCCCAATTCCCATCCCACGCAGGAACGGAGTCCGGGCGCATGGACTACCACGACGAATTCCTTCTCGATCCGACCGTGATCTACCTGAACCATGCCGCCGTCGCACCCTGGCCGCGCCGTACCGCAGCCGCGGTTACCGCCTTCGCCGAGGAAAATGCCCGCTGCGGTTCGCAACATTATCTGCGTTGGGCCGAGACCGAGGCGCGCCTGCGCGGGCGTCTGGCGCGCCTCCTGGGTGTCCCCTCGAGCGACGACGTTGCGCTCCTCAAGAGTACGTCCGAGGGCCTGTCGGTGGTGGCGTACGGGCTGGATTGGCGGTCCGGGGACAACGTGGTGAGCGCGCGCGAGGAATTCCCCTCCAATCGTATCGTCTGGGAGTCGCTCGCCGATCAGGGGGTCGCGCTGCACCGGGTCCCGCTCTCGGGGGCGCCGGATCCGGAGGGTGCGCTGCTCGATGCCGTCGACGGGCGCACGCGGCTGCTCAGCATCAGCGCGGTCCAGTATGGTGACGGGCTGCGGCTCGATCTCGAGCGGCTCGGGCGCGGCTGCCGCAAGCGTGGTGTGCTGTTCTGCGTCGATGCCATCCAGGCGCTCGGTGCCGTGGCCTTTGACGCGCAGGCGGCGCAGGCGGATTTCGTGGCGGCCGATGGTCACAAGTGGATGCTCGGCCCGGAGGGGCTCGCCGTATTCTACGTGCGGCCGGAACTGCGCGAGAGACTGCGGCTGCGTCAGTATGGGTGGCATATGGTGGAGGCCGTCGGCGACTTCGATCGACAGGTCTGGGAGCCGGCACGCAGCGCCCGGCGCTTCGAATGCGGCAGCCCGAACATGCTCGGGATCTATGGATTGGAGGCGAGCCTGGCTTTGATCGAGACCATTGGGATTGCGTACATAGAGAAGAAAATACTCGAGAATACAAGATACTTGATTGACATAATTCAGGGATTACATTACCTGGAATTGCTTTCTCCGCCGGACGATTCGCGACGCGCGGGGATCGTGACCGCCCGCCCGCGCACGGGGACGACCGAAGGGCTGTCCGCGTATCTGCGCGGGCACGGGGTCCAGTGTGCCCTGCGCGGCGGCGGTGTGCGCTTCTCCCCGCATTTCTATACACCCCGCGACCAGTTGGACGCACTCGCGCAGATGCTCGCCGACTATCCCCGGGCCGTTTCCGGGGGGACGTAGGCACCGGTCGGGAACGGTTCAGACGGTTCAGACTGCGGTGAATCCGATCACCAAGTATCGTTCCGAGCACCTGCGCATCTGTCGTTGCGCAGAAGGTCATCTCGCGGGCCACCGCCAAGCTCGGTTCCGACGCGGTACAGTTCCCGATCCCGATCATGCCGATCGTGAAGCGGCTCCCAGGCGGCGGCGTGCGCCTCTCATCGGCGCGATTCCCGGCTGTTCACTCCGCGTGATTTCGATTATTCTCCTTACTTCCCCGAGGCTGCACCCGATGAGTCATCCGGCCTTTTCCACACGCAAGAAACCGGAAGAATAGACGATGGGTGCGGCCGCCTGGTTCATCAGCCTCCTGGTCCTCTGCGCCGCCCTCGCCTACCTGCGCATCCCCCTCCTCTGGTCCAGCCTCGCAATCGCCGGCTGGCTCACCGGCCTGAGCGTATCCGGGGCGAGCCCCTGGCTCCTGGTCCCGCTATGGGTGATCCTGGCCGGCGCGGCGGTGGTGCTCAATACCCCGAAACTGCGCCGACGTTGGATCAGCGACCGCGCGTTCACGCTGTTCCGGGCCGTGCTGCCCACCATGTCCGTCACCGAGCGCGAGGCGCTCGAGGCGGGCGGCGTGTGGTGGGACGCGGAACTGTTCAGCGGGCGCCCACGCTGGAAGCGCCTCCTGGAGACCGATCCGCCGCGACTCTCGGAACGCGAGCAGGCCTTCCTCGACGGACCGGTGGAGGCGTTGTGCCGGATGCTCGACGACTGGCGCATCACCCACCACGACCACGACCTGCCGCCGGAGGTCTGGCACTTCATCAAGACGCAGGGGTTCTTCGGGATGATCATCCCGCGGGCCTACGACGGGCTGGGGTTCTCGGCGCTGGGCCACTCCGCGGTGGTGATGAAGGTGGCGAGCCGCAGCATCACGGCGGCCACCACGGTGATGGTCCCCAACTCCCTGGGTCCCGCGCAGCTGCTGCTGGAATACGGGAGCGACGAGCAGAAGCGCTATTACCTGCCGCGCCTCGCGCGCGGCGAGGAAGTCCCCTGCTTCGCCCTCACCGGTCCCGAGGCCGGCAGCGACGCGGCCTCCATGCCGGACACCGGGATCGTCTGCCGCGGCACCTTCCAGGGGGGCGAGATCACCGGGATCCGCCTCAACTGGGACAAGCGCTACATCACGCTCGCGCCGGTCGCGACGGTGCTCGGGCTGGCCTTCAAGCTCCATGACCCCGAACACCTGCTCGGCAAGCAGGAGGAACTCGGGATCACCCTCGCACTGATTCCCACCGACACCCCGGGCGTGGTCATCGGCCGGCGTCACCTGCCGCTCAATATTCCGTTTCAGAACGGCCCCACCCAGGGCAAGGAGGTCTTCATCCCGCTCGATTGGATCATCGGCGGTGTGGACCGTGCCGGCCAGGGTTGGCACATGCTCATGGAGTGCCTGGCCGACGGGCGCTCGATCTCCCTGCCCGCCCTGAGCACCGCCTCGGGCAAGGTCGCGGCGCTCGCGGTCGGTGCCTACGCCCGGGTGCGCCGCCAGTTCAAGCTGCCGATCGGACGCTTCGAGGGCGTCGAGGAGGCGCTCGCGCGCATCGCAGGCACCACCTACCTGATGGACGCGGTACGCCGCGTCACCGCCGGCGCGGTCGACAGCGGCTGCAAATCCTCGGTGCTCTCGGCCATCGCCAAGTATCATCTGACCGAACGCATGCGCACGATCACCAACGACGCCATGGACGTGTTGGGCGGCGCCGGCATCTGCCTCGGGCCGCGCAACGTGATGGGGCGCGGCTACCAGGGCGTGCCGATCAGCATCACCGTGGAGGGGGCGAACATCCTGACCCGCAACATGATCATCTTCGGTCAGGGCGCGATTCGCTGCCATCCCTACGTGCTGCGCGAGATGGAAGCGGTGGCCGAACCGGACGCCGAGCGCGGGGCGCAGACCTTCGACCGGGCGTTGTTCGCGCATGCCGGCTTTGTGATCAGCAATGTGGTGCGCGCCCTTTTTCTGGGCCTGACCGGGGCGCGCCTGGTACCGGTACCCGGTCCCCGCGAGACGCGCCGCTGGTACCGGCAGGTGACGCGCATGAGCGCGGCGCTGGCATTGGCGACCGATGCCGCGATGATCGCGCTCCGCGGCGGTCTCAAACGCCGCGAGCGCCTCTCGGCGCGGCTCGGGGACGTACTGAGCCATCTGTATCTGGTCTCCGCGTGTCTGCGCCAGCACCGCGATCAGGGCGCGCACCGCGAGGACCTGCCGTTGCTGGAGTGGGCCTGCGCGGATTCCCTGGCCCGCACGCAGGAGGCCCTGCTGGGGCTGCTGCGAAACTTTCCCAACCGCCCCGTGGCGTGGATGCTGCGGGTGCTGATCTTCCCTTTGGGGGCGCACTACCGAGCGCCGAGCGATGCACTCTGCCACCGTGCGGCGTCGCTGCTCCTGGAACCCTCCCCGGCCCGCCATCGCCTCACGGAAGGGATCTTCGTGCCGGAGGATCCGCGCCAGAGGATCGGGCGACTGGAGTAGGCCCTGGCCCGGGTGCTGGAGGCGGAACCGATCGAACGGCGCCTGCAGGAGGCGGTAAAG
>VAPL010802326.1_pt1 | contig 13472 bp, 14 predicted proteins | sample 3395061 | NCBI WGS metagenome assembly VAPL01 (sample SAMN08290444, study PRJNA428436) | hydrothermal vent metagenome | isolation source: Deep-sea hydrothermal vent chimney 2 | place: Pacific Ocean: Juan De Fuca Ridge | depth 2182 m m | reverse complement strand
TGCTTCAGGCAGTCAAAAACAGGGAGTCTGACCCTATGATAGATGAGTATGAGAAGGAAATTCCTTCTCACATGCCAATGAATAAAGCACTAATGCTGCTGATCTCAGGCATTGTATTTTTACTTATTAGTTCAAAAATACTGGTCTGGGGCGCAATAAACATTGCCACAGCTTTTGGCGTGAGTGATTTAATTATCGGTCTAACCATTGTCGCTATTGGCACTAGCCTGCCTGAGCTGGCTGCTTCAATTATGAGCGCTAAAAAAGGTGAGCATGATATTGCTATTGGCAATATTATTGGCTCAAATATGTTTAATACTTTAGGCGTGCTGGGTGTAGCCGGTTTAATTCATCCCGCCGCTTTACCCGACGGTGTTTTAACTCGTGATTTACCATTGATGCTTATTCTGACAGTATTGCTGTTTATTATGGCTTACGGCTTTCGAGGACATGGGCGAATCAACCGTTTTGAAGGCGGTTTTTTATTAGCACTATTTTTTGCTTATGAGACTATTTTGTTCTTTTCAGCATCAAGTTAACAGGAATTTAAATTGAATCCAGATCATGTAAAACAGCTCGGCCTGGCCGTTATTGATACAGAGATATCATCTATTGAGGCACTCAAATCTCGTATTAATAATGACTTTGCCAGTGCCTGCGAATTAATGCTCAACTGTCAGGGACGTGTTGTCGTCACCGGCATGGGAAAATCTGGACACATCGGTAATAAAATTGCCGCAACACTTGCCAGCACAGGCACACCCGCTTTTTTTGTTCACCCAGGCGAAGCCAGCCACGGTGATCTGGGCATGATTACAAAAAGGGATGTGGTTCTGGCACTGTCTAATTCAGGCGAAACCAGCGAAATCCTCACCATTGTGCCCATTATTAAACGCCTGGGCGTACCTTTAATCAGCATGACAGGTAAAGCACAATCAACGCTTGCCAGAGAAGCTAATTTCAATATTGATGTCGCCGTTGAAAAAGAAGCCTGCCCTTTAGGATTAGCCCCCACATCCAGCACAACAGTTGCGCTGGTTATGGGCGACGCACTTGCAGTTGCGTTACTGGAAACACGCGGCTTTACTGAAGAAGATTTTGCCCTGTCTCATCCCGGCGGCAGTCTGGGGCGACGTTTGTTACTGCATGTGTCTGACATTATGCATAGCAATGATGAAATACCCCGTGTCACAGAGGATGCCAGTTTAAGTGAAGCCCTACTGGAAATGACACGTAAAAACATGGGCATGACAGCCATAGTTGATAAAGATAACAAGGTACTGGGTATTTATACTGACGGCGATCTGCGCCGCACGCTGGATAAAAATATCAACATACATAAAGCCAGAATCACAGAAGTAATGACACCATCCTGTAAAACAGCAAGTTCAAATATTCTTGCCGCAGAAGTTTTAAAACTGATGGAAGATTACAAAATAAATTCTATTTTAGTGGTAGATGAAAATAATATATTAACGGGCGCATTAAATATGCATGATTTACTACGTGCAGGCGTGGTTTAGAAATTAAACACGGGATATAACAATGCAGGATATTCTGGAAAAAGCAGCAAAAATTAAACTGGTTATTTTTGATGTCGATGGTGTACTAACAGATGGCTCTTTATTTATCGGCGATGATGGTCAGGAATACAAAGCCTTTAATTCCAAAGACGGTCACGGCATTCGCATGTTACAGGATGGCGGCGTAGATATCGCCATTATTACTGGCCGCATTTCTAATGTTGTTGAACACCGAGCTAAAGATCTGGATATTAAATATGTGTATCAGGGCAAGCGAGAAAAACTTCCCGCTTACAAAGAACTACTGGAAGAAACAGGCTTAAACCACGAAGATATTGCTTATGTTGGCGATGATGTTATTGATCTTCCTGTGATGAGCAAAGTAGGTTTGGCTATTTGCGTTCAGGATGCACATCCTTTTGTAAAAAAACACGCTCACTGGATTACAGAACATAATGGTGGCCGCGGCGCAGGCCGTGATGTTTGCGAAATGATTCTGGAAGCTAAGGGAAAATTAAATGCCATGCTGGAATCATATGTTAAATAATCTTTTGATTCTGCATTAGCTAACTCATATATGAAAACCTATATCCGACTGGCCATTGTTTTAGCACTTGCATTAGTTAGCTGGTGGTTTCAGGATTTTTTACAGGATACACCTATTATAAAACCTGCTGCAGATGAACACTTCCCTGATTATTTTATGGAAAATTTCGCTATAACCAGCATGAACAAAAAAGGCCAACCCACTTACATATTAAAAGCTCAACGCTTACAACATTTTGCAGACGATGACAGCGCAGAAATCTTCTTGCCTATTATTGACTTCAAAGAAGTAAATGGAAAGCTAATTATTACTGCAAATAAAGCAACCATACTTAAAGATAAAAATATTATACATCTTTATGAAAATGTAAATATACAGCGCACCCTTTTAAAATCAGGCAAGCCACTCAACATTAGTACACACTATTTAAAAGTAGATACAAAAAATAAAATAGCAGAAACAGATCAGCAGGCACATATTAAATCCCAGAACTTTGAACTGGATACACTGGGCATGGTCTTTAAAGCCAGTCAGGGTATACTTGAACTTAAATCAAAAGTAAAAGGCATTTATGAAACGGCACAATAATTTTTTATTTATTTTTTTATTTATTATAAGTTTTTCAAACTATGCAAAAACATCTGATGAAAAACAGCCTCTTCATATTGAAGCTGATTCTGCAGAAATCAGGGAACAGGAAGGCATTAGCACATATAAAGGCAATGTAAAAATAACCAAAGGCAGCTTGCGCATACAGGGGCAGCTTATTCATATCATTTCAAAAAATAATGCATTGCAAACCATTCGTGTTGAAGGTGAACCCGCCACATTCAAACAAACAAATGATCTGGATGAAGAAATCAGCGCACAAAGCCAGTACATGGAATACCAGTCAAAGTCTGGAATTTTAATACTAAAAAAAGATGCTATTCTGATTCAAAGCAGCAATCGTTTTACCAGTAATCATATTATTTATAATACGCTGAAAGATATTATTCAGGCAGGACAGGATAAAAATAAAACAGATTCTGATAAACCTCAACGCGTCACTATTACTATAGCGCCAGAACAATCTACCACAAAAAAAAATCCGCAAGAAAATAAATGAATATTCTACGCGCAGAAAATCTGGTTAAAAAATTTGGCTCACGAAAAGTTGTTGATCAGGTATCCATGACTGTTAAAAGTGGTGAGGTAGTGGGTTTACTCGGCCCTAATGGCGCAGGAAAAACCACCAGCTTTTATATGATGGTGGGTTTAATCCCCGCTAATCATGGAAAAATTTATTTAAATGATCAGGATATCACCTGTTTTCCTATGCACTTACGTGCGCGCCATGGCATAGGCTACCTGCCGCAGGAAGCCTCTATTTTCAGAAAGCTCAGTGTTGCTGATAATATTCTGGCTATTCTGGAAACACGCGGTGAACTGAGTAAAAAAGATCGTCAACTATTGCTCCAGGAATTACTTGATGAGCTACAGATTGATCACATCCGTGACAACATGGGTATCAGTTTGTCCGGTGGTGAACGCCGCCGAGTTGAAATAGCCCGCGCGCTGGCAACTGAGCCTCGATTCATTTTACTGGATGAACCCTTTGCGGGAGTCGATCCTATTTCGGTACTGGAAATTCAGCGTATTATTCGCCAGTTAACTGAAAAAGATATTGGTATTTTAATCACCGACCACAATGTGCGAGAGACACTGGGTATATGTCAACGCGCCTATATCTTAAGTTCAGGCCAGGTCATTGCTGAAGGCAGTCCAAAAACAGTGCTGGAAGATCAGCAGGTAAAAGATGTTTATCTGGGACAGAATTTTCATCTTTAAAAAATAGAATCTTCTGCCTCACTCAAAACATAAGCCTTTATTGATATAGATAAAATTCATTGGCTTTTTTTACCCGGTCTTTCGCAAATTTAACTATCTACAGATTTTTAGTGCTATTATTAATGTGAAGATACTAGAAATGGCACAACCCCTGCATGGAACGTAAAACTGAATTAAACTCAAGGTACAGTTACTCAGGTCATATATAACAAGAATGAAGCAATCTTTACAGTTACGCATCGGTCAATCACTGACCATGACTCCTCAGTTACAACAGGCCATACGCCTGCTGCAACTTTCAACATTAGAATTACAGACTGAAATTCAGGAAGCGCTTGAATCCAACCCCATGCTGGAAGTTGAGGAAGAAAAACAGTCTTCTGATCCGCTTGAATCATCTCAAACTGAAAAAAATAATGGTGAGTCTGTAAACAGTGAAATTACAGAGAATGCCGACACTAGCGCCTCTACAGATCAAATAGAAACTGAAGCCAGCTCAGTTGATATCAATAACAATCAGGAAATACCTGATGATCTGCCAGTCGATAGCAGCTGGGATGATATTTATGATGCCCCACCTGCAACAAATACACCGGCTTCAGGCGATGATGACAAGAGCAGAGAATTTCTTGAAAACCAGAGCGGCCTGGGAGAAAGCCTGATTGATCATTTATTAGATCAGCTACGGGTGACTCCTATGAGCGATACTGACCGCCTTATCGCCATGACTGTTATTGATGCCATAGATGAAGACGGCTATCTCAAAGAATCAGTTGAAGATATTCACGGCGGGCTGATTAATCAACTGGAAATTGAACTGGACGAGGTTGATGCCGTCTTACATCTAATTCAGCGTTTTGACCCTCTGGGCATTGCAGCAAGAGATCTTAGAGAGTGCCTGTTATTACAGCTTGAACAATTTGATGGCAATGAGGTGAGTGAATTAAATAAAGCTCGACTAATTATCAAAGATCATCTGGATCTATTAGGCAGCCACGACTACGCCAAGCTCAAACGCTACACGCGTTTATCTGAAGAAGAGCTGGCCAACGTTATTAGCTTTATTCAAACACTCAATCCCAAACCCGGTGCTTTGATTGCAGAATCAGCCACCCAGTATGTTGTTCCTGACGTTTTTGTGCGCAAGGAAAAAGGCCGCTGGCTGGTAGAACTAAACCCTGAAACAGCACCCAAATTACGCGTTAATCCACTCTATGCCAGTTATATTACCCGTGGCAAACGCAGTGACGATAATACTTTTCTAAAAAATAATATGCAGGAAGCTCGCTGGTTCATTAAAAGCCTGCAAAGCAGAAATGAAACGCTGATGCGTGTTGCCACATCCATAGTGGAACATCAACGCAACTTTCTGGAATATGGGGATGAAGGCATGAAGCCGCTGGTACTAAGGGCTATTGCAGAAGAGCTGGAGCTACATGAGTCCACCATCTCCCGTGTAACCACACAAAAATATATGCACACCCCTAACGGTGTATACGAATTCAAATATTTCTTCTCCAGCCATGTGGGAACATCTGATGGAGGAGAATGTTCAGCTACGGCCATTAGAGCCATGATTAAAAAGCTGATTGATGATGAAGAACCCAGAAAACCAATGAGTGACAATAAAATTGCCACCTTACTGGTCGAACAGGGTATTAACGTGGCACGTAGAACTGTGGCAAAATATAGAGAAGCCATGATGATACCGCCATCCAATGAGCGAAAACGTCTCGCTTAAAGCCTGAGAAAATAAAGGAGTCCTTATGCAACTCAATCTCACTGGACACCATATAGAAATAACTGATTCACTACGCGACTATGTAAATGAGAAAATGGAACGAGTAGAGCGCCATTTTGATAAGGTAACCAATACTCACGTTATTCTCACTGTGGAAAATGTGCGTCACAAAGCAGAAGCCACAATACATATGAGTGGCAATAATGTCTTTGCTGAAAATACACAGGACGATATGTATGCAGCCATTGATGGTCTGATTGATAAATTAGATCGACAGGTGAAAAAGCATAAAGAAAAAATAACCAATCATCATCACCAGAAAGCCCCCATACCTGACATGGAATAAAACTGTAGTAGCTGTATGAATATTAACCAACTAATTGCACCCGACCGCGTTATTTGTCTGAATGAAATCAGCAGCAAAAAACGCTTGCTTGAAAAACTCAGTCAATTACTCGGCCTGGGTGCTACTGGTTATGATTCTGCCGATATTTTTAATCGTCTGGTTGAACGTGAACGCTTAGGTTCAACAGGTCTGGGTTATGGTGTTGCTTTACCTCACGGCAGATTTGGCGATAAAAATGAAACCATTGGTGCATTTATAAAACTGGGTAAGGGCATTGATTTCGATAGCCCTGACGGTAAACCAGCCGATTTATTATTTGCATTACTGGTTCCTGAACAGCACACAAATGAACACTTACAGGTTCTCGCATCTCTGGCAGGCATGTTTAGCGACAATGATTTTTGCCAGAGTTTAAGGGCATGTCATAATGATGAAAAATTATTTAAACATCTTTCTGGCTGGGTAAGCGCCAGCGAAGCATCCTGATAAATTACCCCATACTACTGCAATCATGATTGAACATCTCACACCAGAAAGTCTGTTTGCATACCTAAAAGAACATATTGATTTACACTGGCTGGCTGGCGCTAAAAAGTCAGACCAGATTATCAAACGCAACCTTCATTTAAATGAACAGGCCACATTAGTTGGCCATTTAAATTTAATTCACTCCAATCATATTCAGGTTATTGGAACTACCGAATGGGAATACTTTAACAAACTAAAAAAGAATTCCCGTGAAGACATTGAAAAACAGATATTCACCCAGAATGCCACCGCAATTATTATTAGTGATGGCATCAATATTCCTCAAAGCTTTATTGATATTGCAAATAAAAATCACGTTCCATTACTTTCAAGCAAACTACCCAGCAGTGAATTAATTGGTTCTATTCGCTACTACCTGTCAAATCTACTGGCTGAAGAAATCACCCTGCACGGTGTCTTTATGGAAGTAATGGGAACAGGCGTTCTTATCACCGGAGAAAGCAGTGTTGGTAAAAGTGAATTAGCACTGGAACTTATTACACGCAACCACCGCCTGATAGCAGATGATGCCGCAATATTTACCCGCGTTGCTCCCAATATTTTAAATGGCACCTGTCCTGCTGTACTTAAAGATTTTATGGAAGTACGCGGACTGGGTGTTTTAAACATAAGAGCCATGTATGGCGAAAACTCCATCAAACAAAATAAATATTTAAGATTAATTATTCACATGGAACGTATGTCAATTGAAGATCAACAACAATTAGACAGGCTTTATGGCAGCCGTTCAGTACGCACTATTCTGGATGTAGATATTCCCGAAATAATGCTACCTGTTGCTACAGGACGTAACCTTGCTGTTATGGTTGAGGCTGCTGTACGCAACCATATATTATTAGAGCATGGTCATAATACCAGTGAAGAATTTATTAAACGACAAAGTCAATTTATGAATTAAACTTTGGCCTGTTTTTTCTATTTGTCATCCCGAGCACAGCCGAGGGATGACAAAATAGATTATATTAAGCACACGACTAACAATTAAAAATTTAAAAAAATGAAACTAATAATCATCAGCGGATTATCCGGCTCAGGAAAAACAGTCGCCCTTCACACACTGGAAGATGAAGGTTTCTATTGTGTAGATAATTTACCTTTAGGTTTATTGCCTGGTTTTACTGAACAGATTATGAGCCATCAAATGAATATTTATGATGAAGTTGCTGTGGGCATCGATGCTCGAAGCGGCGTTGATGCTTTACGTCGATTTAATGAAATTATAAAAACGGTTAAAGACTCTGGAGTTGAACTGGAAACCATTTATTTCCAGGCTGATATTAATGAATTAATAAAACGTTTCAGCGACACTCGTCGCAAACATCCACTAACAAAAAAAGGCATCCCTTTAGCCGAAGCTATTGATATAGAACGCAATCTTTTATCTACCGTTACTGTAGAAGCAGATCTTTGTATCGACACCACACATACAAACGTTCATCAATTACGCACACTGGTTAAAGAAAGAATTCTACGCCGCTCAGAAGGCGAACTTTCAGTATTATTTCAATCATTTGGTTTTAAACATAGCGTACCCACTGATTCAGATTTTGTTTTTGATGTTCGCTGCCTGCCTAATCCTCACTGGGAACCCAGATTACGACCACTCACAGGACAGGCTCCTGAAGTACAAAATTTCTTAAAAGATCAGCAGGAGGTTATTGATATGATTAGTCAAATCAGTAGCTTTATGGAATTCTGGATTCCTGAATTTGCCAAACAAAATCGCTATTACCTGACCATTTCTATTGGCTGCACCGGCGGACAACATCGATCAGTATATGTAACTGAAATGCTACGTGATTATTTTCTTAATAAATACACTAATGTTTCTTTACGTCACAGAGAAATGGAATAAAGCAATGAGCGTTGGACTACTTATTATTACTCATGAAGGTATAGCCTCAAACCTGTTAAACACAGCAAAAAAGATGCTGGGTATTTGTCCGCTGGCAACTCGCGCACTTGAAGTGCCTCTGGATACATCACCCGAAGAAATACAGACCATGGCACAATCCTGTTTAGAAACACTGGACCAGGGAAACGGCGTTCTGATTTTAACGGATTTATATGGCAGCACACCCTGTAATATCAGTCGCCGATTACTGGTTAATTCTGGACTCAGATTAATCTCTGGTATTAATTTACCCATGTTGGTACGCATTCTTAATTACCCACAGCTAAGCCTTGAAGAAATGTCATTAAAAGCAATTAGTGGCGGCCAGGACGGTATTTTACTTTGTAAACAAACAGATAACCAAACATGAGTAAAATAAAAAAGACGCTGGACATTACCAACAAACTTGGTATGCATGCGCGAGCTGCTGCAAAGTTTGTTAATACAGCTTCCACTTTTTCAAGCATAGTTGAAGTTGAACGAAATGGTCAACGTATTAATGGAAAAAGTATTATGGGGGTAATGATGTTAGCCGCAGCTAAAGGCAGCCAGATTACCCTGTATATAAAGGGTGATGATGCTGACGATTGCATGCTTGCCATTGAAACACTTGTTAACAACAAATTTGATGAAGGCGAATAAATAATAATGAGCATTATGTTCAACGGTATCGGCGTATCAAAAGGCATTGCCATCGGGCAGGCTTATGTACTTTATCGTGAGCAACCTGAAGTACGTGAATACACCATTGATAAAGGCCGAATTCAACATGAAATAAAACGTTTTCATCGTGCTCGCAAACAGGCTCAGCAACAATTACAGGATATTAAACAAAAGATTAAGGATAACGTTCCAAAGGACATTACTCAGTTTATTGACACTAATTTATTAATGCTCAATGATCCTATTTTAAATGAAGGCACATTAAAACAAATTAAACAGAATGCCTGTAATGCGGAGTGGGCATTACAGGCACAATGTGACCGCCTCGTTAAAGTGTTTGATGAGATGGATGACCCTTATCTTAAAACAAGAAAGGATGACATCATTCATGTTGTGCAACGTATTCAACGTTGTTTAAGTTCTGACGCTGACGCCGATATTGCCGAGGATCAGGAACATCTTAAAGGCCGTATTATTGTTGCAGACGATCTAACCCCTGCTGACACATTATTAATGCAGCATCAGAAAATTGCAGGTTTTATTACTGAGTACGGCGGCCCTTTATCTCACACTGCCATACTTGCTCGTAATCTTGGAATCCCCGCCATTGTCGGTGTGCATAATGCCAAGCAACTAATTCAGGCAAATGAAACGCTGATACTGGATGGCAAACAGGGCATGCTTATTGCGGAACCTGACCGTCGTGCACTAACTCATTACCGCAGCTTAAAAAAAGATGAAAAACAACGACGACGAAATCTTTTTGAATTAAAAAATAAAACAACCATTACAACAGATGGTCACCGAATAAATTTATATGGCAATATAGATCGACCTGCTGATGTGCGCGTATTAAGACAGTTTGATCACACAGGAGTGGGGTTATATCGCACAGAAATGTTATTTATTGAACGCAATGAAAACCCATCTGAAGAAGAACAGTTTGATACTTACCGCAGAGCATTACGCGCACTTAAAGGACACCCTTTAACAATACGCACCGCTGATCTGGGGGCAGATAAAGAGCTGGAATCCACTTTGCAACATGGTCCATTAGCTCATAACCCGGCAATGGGGTTACGTGCAATTCGTCGCTGCTTAAAAGAACCGAGACAGTTTCTTAAACAGCTAAGAGCAATTTTACGTGTCGCTGCCTACGGCCCGGTAAATATGATGATCCCCATGTTGACCTGTGTAACCGAGCTGGATCAAATTTTTGAACTTATCGAACAGGCAAAATCAGAATTAAAAGGTAAAAAACAACGCTATGATGCCAATCTAAAAGTGGGGGCCATGATGGAAGTTCCCTCAGCAGCACTGGCCGCTCAAACATTCGCTGAAAGACTGGATTTTTTATCTATCGGAACAAATGACTTAATTCAATACACGCTGGCACTTGATCGTATTGATGATGAAGTAAGTTATTTATACAATCCACTACATCCTTCCGTACTAAAGCTGATTGATATTATTTTACAGGCTGGTGAAAAAACAGGCATACAGGTTTCTATGTGTGGCGAAATGGCCAGCGACCCACAATACACGCGTCTGTTACTGGGCATGGGTTTAAAATATTTTAGCGTACAGGCCAATAGCCTGCTGGAAATAAAACATATAATTAACAACAGCAGTATCGAACAGCTTGCACCCAAAATCAGAGCATTATTATCTGATGCCCACCCTAATGACATTGAACACAAGCTAAAAGAACTTAATCAACAGTTCAACTAGAATACCTGCAAACATCCTTTAACTAAATTTTAAGGTCAAAAGATTTAGAAGCAAAAGAAAACGCGAATGAACGCAAACAACGCTAAAAACGCAAAGAAAACTTGTTGTAAGAGCGATAATTTGCTCAAAAGAGAATTCTAATTTAATACCCTGTCATCCCAGCATGCTTCTAGCTGGGATCCAGCAGCCTTAATATTAAAGCCACTAGATTCCTGCTAGAAGTATACAGAAATGACTGCATAAAAATTGCGTTCATTTGCGCTATTCGCGTTGTTTGCGTTTTCTTTTGCTTTTGACCTTAAATCAATAAAACCTTAAAGCTCCACTCATGACTAACTTAAGACTTAACAACTGCCCAGTAATCAGCTTATTGCTACTTGCCTCTTTCTTTTCAGCACCTTAGACTTGCAATTAATAATAGCTGCTAAACTATTGATATATTTAACCCAACTTGCCTAAACCGGTATCCCCATGGTCGAAATTGCAGACGCTACTGAAAACACTGAGCAAAATCTTCAGGCATTATCTGATGCTCTGGAATCAGGCACGCTGCATAACGCCAAAGGTATGCTCAATGCATTGCATCCAGCAGAGATTGCTCGTCTACTGGAATCTATTCCTCCAAACCAGCGCAAAGTTATCTGGGAACTGGTTGATAAAAAAAATGAAGCCGAGGTACTGATCAGCACGGGTGATGAGATTCGAAACCAGCTGATTAAAGATATGTCACCGGAACAACTGGTTATAGTGGCAGAAGATCTTGAAGTCGATGATTCAGCAGACTTTGTTCAATCATTACCAGACGCGGTTATTGATCGTGTTTTACATTCTTTAGACAGTCAACATCGTGAACGTCTGGAATCGGTTCTATCCTTCCCCGAGGATAGCGCTGGCGGTCTGATGAATACAGATACCATCACCGTGCGCCCAGAAGTGACGCTCGATGTGGTACTACGCTATTTGCGTCTGCTGGGTGATATCCCAGACCTAACCGATAGCCTGGTTGTGGTTGATCGTGATAATCATTATCTTGGCACTCTGCCTCTATCTCAATTGCTTGTTAGTGAACCAGATAAAACCGTTGCTGAGATTATGGATGATGATAACGAAGCTATTCCATCCGATATGGAAGACAATGAAGTTGCCAAACTTTTTGAAACTCACGATTTAATTTCAGCACCTGTAGTAGATGGCAATAATTTTCTACTGGGTCGTATCACTATCGATGACGTGGTTGATGTTATTCGTGATGAGGCCGATCACTCAGTTTTAAGTATGGCGGGTTTAAATGATGAAGAAGATCTGTTTGCACCTATTTTACCCAGCAGTAAACGCCGTGCCATCTGGCTGGGTATTAATTTAATCACTGCCTTTATGGCATCCTGGGTGGTCAGTAATTTTGAAACCACACTGGAAAAAGTAGTCACCGTTGCTATTTTAATGAATGTTGTTGCCAGCATGGGCGGCATTGCAGGTAGCCAGACCATTACACTGGTCATCCGCGGTATGGCGCTAGGCCAGGTAACCCGCAGTAACAGGCGATGGATCTTTAATAAAGAGGTTATTGTCAGTCTGTTAAACGGTACTTTATGGGCTTTAGTAGTAGCCGCTATTGCAACATTCTGGTTTAAGGATATTTCTATCGGTATGGTCATTGCCGCAGCTCTAATGATTAACCTGTTCTTTGCCGCATCTTCTGGTGTTGTTATTCCACTCATATTACGTAGATTCGGCGTTGACCCCGCCATAGCAGGCAGCGTTATTCTTACCACTATTACCGATATCGTTGGCTTATTTGCCTTCCTTGGTCTGGCCAGTTTATTTCTTCTGTAAATTATACATTCAGACAAAAACACACATAATTTTGTCTATACTTTTTAAATTACTTTAAATCATATTCCTATAAATCAGTGCCAGAAGAAGAAATAATCGAACTCGATAAAGATATCATCAAAGATTTTCTTGATGAATTCACCGATGCTTATGAAGAACTGCAACAGGTGCTGGTTCAGATTGACCAGGATTCATCTGATAAAGAATTAATCAACCACATCTTCCGCACTATCCACTCTATAAAAAGCAACCTGCGCATGGTTGGCCTGAGCAAGTTATCTGAAATTGTACATACATTAGAAAATATACTTGATGATGTGCGTAACGACAGGCACATCTATGCACATGGCACCAGTGACATTATTTTAGTCGTTATTGCTCAGGTTCATGAATTAGCTATAGAACAGCTTAGAGATGAAGATAATAGTGACAGAACCCATTGTCTTTACGATGCCATTCATCATTTATGCATGGTAGAACCAGATCAACTTGAGAAAGCCATTATTGATACCCTGCAAAAGGTTGATCCTGATGGCGACTATGCAACAACAGCTGGGGAAGAAACAACAGACGCGGACACGGGTTCTCAGAGCATTTCTACACCACAAATAAAAAACAGCGAAGATATGATGTTTTTTATAGAACTTAGCCAGCATATTGAAGACGCACTACCCAACTGGCAGGGCAGAAATCAGCGAATACTGGATTTATGTCTGACAATGAACCAGCTAGCTAACAACCCGGTTGACCCCGAACAGTTAGCTGCCGCAGTCTATTTGCATGACCTGGGAATGTCATTTATCCCTCACGAAATA
>VAPL010277021.1_pt1 | contig 13473 bp, 17 predicted proteins | sample 3395061 | NCBI WGS metagenome assembly VAPL01 (sample SAMN08290444, study PRJNA428436) | hydrothermal vent metagenome | isolation source: Deep-sea hydrothermal vent chimney 2 | place: Pacific Ocean: Juan De Fuca Ridge | depth 2182 m m | reverse complement strand
CCTTTATTACCGGGCAAATTATTGCGGTGGATGGTGGGCGTTCCCTGAATGGTTAAATAAGAGCAGACGGGGTATTGCACTCTCAGTTATCAGCCACAGCCAATTCGACCGGCACCATGTTCAAACCTTTTTTATCAAAAGAGCCCCATAATTGTGCTATGGTGCATTTTTCCACAGGGTGATAGTAGTCTGGAATAAGCTCAAAAAGGGGTTGTAAAACAAAAGCATAGCGGGTTATTTCATCACGAGGGATTGATATAGTATCAGTATGAAAAACCTCACTCCCGTACAATAGCAAGTCCATATCCAGCGTTCTTGAACTGAATTTTTTTTCTGTATTGCGCGCACGACCTTGTGCAGCTTCAATGCGATGTAAATTATCAACAAAGTCTGTAATCGACTGTTCGGTTTGCAGACCCACAACAAGATTCAGGAAATCGTCACCATCAAAACCCACCGCCCTGTTTTTATAAACGGTAGAAAGTATTAAGTCACCATAGTACTTTTTCAATGCAGCAATTGCCGCACCAATGTTAGCTTCGGCATTCACGTTACTACCAATACTAATATAGACTTTCGGCATCAGTTAATCTGCGGAAAAAGGCTGGCAGCTAACCACCTCACCGACTGCCACGCTCAATTAAAATACCGACATCACGCGCACCACGCAGTGCACCGGGTTTATTCAGCCTCAACCTCACCCAGGCGACATTAAAGTCATTACGAACCAGCTCACAAATACGCTCGGCAAGGGTTTCAACTAGCTGAAACTCGCTGGCTTCAACAAAAGTGATCACTGTCTTGGTTAAGGTTTTATAATCAATCGTGTCATCAATATGATCCGATGCTGCCGCCTTGCTGATGTCGGTTGCCAGCTCTAAATCCAGCACCACCGTTTGTTTAATTTGCCGCTCCCAGTCAAAAATACCGATCACAGTCTCAATTTGTAACTTATTGATAAATATAATATCTTGCATAATTTAAGGTTTATCTAAATCCAGTAATTGTTGCCTTAAACTATACACTGCCAGGCCGATTCACTCTATAATTAGGCCTTACTTTATAAGCTGGAAGTTCTTAATTTAATGCCTATCCTTGATATTTCTGTCATCAGTCTGTCCTATTTACTCGGTTCGGTCTCGGCTGCAATTATTGTATGTAAATTATTGCAACTTCCCGACCCGCGCACTCAGGGTTCCGGCAACCCGGGGGCCACCAATGTTCTCCGCGTTGGTGGCAAAAAAGCCGCTGCCATCACCCTGTTTGCTGACATGCTGAAAGGTTTAGTCCCCGTACTGGCTGCACGCCACCTTGAACTCGATGTGCTTACAGTCGCGCTCACTGGTGCTGCTGCCTTCACCGGGCATTTATTTCCCGTTTTCTTTGGATTTAAGGGTGGCAAAGGTGTTGCCACTTTGCTCGGCGTTTTATTCGGCTTTTCGTGGTGGGTGGGGCTGGCAACGGCTCTCACCTGGCTGATTGTTGCAAAAGTGTTTAAACTGTCATCACTTGCAGCACTCATTGCAACAGCACTTGCACCTGTTTATTTATTTTATTTAGTGCCCAATGCAAAACCACTTATTATCACAACCATTATAATGGTCATTGTTCTTTTCTGGCGACATAGAAGCAATATTCAAAAACTACTTTCCGGGAATGAAAGCAGTATTGGGAAGCCGTCATAATCATGCATACTAATATAATAACGCCTGGCACAAAAAGGATAACAACCTGATGCCTGATTACCTTCAAGATGTACTTTTACCTCCTGATCTGGAAAAGCAGCTGACAAGCAATTCCAACCTGCCAAGCCTGCCAGTTGTCGCCGTTAAAATTATAGAGGCTAGCAAAGATCCCGACATTAGCCTGAGGGACGTTGCCTCGATTATATCGGCCGACCCTGCAATATCCGCCAAACTGTTAAGAATAGCCAACTCACCGCTTTATTCACAACGACGTGCAATAAACAACTTACGGGAAGCGCTCACCTTGCTCGGGTTTAACGCTGCTCTCACTATTGCCCTGAGTTTTTCATTATTCCATTCACTTAAAGTAAAGGGACATAGCAAGTGCAATCATGATAATTACTGGAAGCGCTCTATTCTTTCTGCACAAATTGCCCGCTTACTCGGACAACGATTTCGATTATCAAAACTTGAAGACCTGTTTCTTGTTGGGCTACTGCAAGATATTGGCATACTTGCGCTTGAAAATTTAACCCCACCCCCTTACTTCAACTATGACAAACTGTGTATCAAACATACTGAACGCATTAATCTTGAAAGGGACACCTTAAAACTTGAACACTCTTGCGTTGGTGCATGGCTACTGGATTCATGGAACTTTCCACAAACAATTGTTAATGCCGTTCTACATAGCCATTCACTAAGCAACCATATGCAAGTTCAGGACGAGGCCGCCGGCCAGTTTCATTTATGTCTGAGTTTTTCCGGTACGCTTGCTGATATGTGGTTAGAAGAAAACCCCAATGAATTATTCCAGTCAACTTTGGAAGCAGCCGGTTTAGCCTTAAATATTGATGCCGATGAATTTAGCCAGCTGGTCAGCGAAATAAACAAGGAGCTCCTTGTCATATCTGCTTTATTTGATATAAATTTTGATGATGAAATCAGGCAAGGCCAGATTCTGGAAGAAGCACGCGAAGTTACTCTGCTACGTAGCATACATTTTATTAAACAAACAGAAAACGACCAGCGCCAGATTGAAAATATTGCCGAACAGGTTAAGGAAATAGAAAAGGAAAACCAACTTGATTATTTAACAAAAGTTTATAACCGCAAACACTTCGAACGCTTATTGGAAGAAGAATATGAAAATGCCAATATTAACCGCTGGCCGCTTTCTATTGCCTTTATTGATATTGATAATTTTAAGGAAATTAACGATAGCCATGGGCATCTAATCGGGGACAAAATCATAGTTGCCATTGCTGATTTTTTCTCAGAGAACATTCGCCAGACCGACATTCTGGCACGCTATGGTGGTGATGAGTTTATTTTGATGCTGCCAGGCTCAACCACACAAATCGCAGAAGAAGCGCTAAGCCGTTTAATCAACCTGCTCAGCACATCTATACAGATAAATATTGACGGCAAAACTTTAACCCCAACGGTTTCTGTCGGGCTGGCATCGCATATGGATATTAACACCTTCCCTGATGTGGAAAGTTTTATTTGTGCCGCCGACAAAGCATTATATAAAGCAAAAGCTGCCGGCCGTAACTGCCTTGCCGTTTATAGCTAAGCCATTACTTCTTCGAGCAAGGCCTTTGAAAATAGCATGTCAACACGCAGGTTGATGCGGTTAACACCCAGAATAAAAAGAACCCGACGGTATACCCCCCCATCCTTGTAATTGCCCCATAACCACTAACCTGCATTAACAACTGCGGATCAAAATACGCAAAAAATAAAATTGTTGCTGCACCTGATGTTAAAAATGATGGCCATAAAACGGCAATGACTTTCTGGCTAATTGGTGTTTCGTTGTTATTATTTTCATTATCTTGAAGCATCCCCCCTCCTTAATCTGCATAGAGCAATATTGTTTTTTTATTTCCTTTGACCTTGCCGTTAAGTTGCCATACATTGTCAGGTGACATCAAACGCACATACCATGCACCTTCGTGTATCAAGTTAACCTGCTGGTCATTTTTTCGGCTAACATAGCGTATCTGCTCAACCGGTTCATTTTTAGCACCCATTATAGACTCTTGTGCCCGAATTAAAACAACGGAAAAGTCTTTTTTTGAGTCGGTTGGATGCACAAGCAGCATATTTAAAACCGGTGCCAGCGTTATTTTATTTTTTTGCACGCTAACATCCAGACTTAAAATATTATTTTGTATACTAAAACTGCCCGATAACCCAATCCCTCTGGCATATTCAATTTTTCGTAAATCACGATTTATATGCATTGCTTTTTTAGAATAATCATCAACAACCAGACTGTCGGCATTAGTAACTGCCAGATAAATGGTAAACATGCATGCAACAACAACACTGGCAGGCAGAAAGATTAAAAACCATGGCCAAAACTGTTTATACCACGGTGTATTCATGTCTATTACGTTACTTACCATTACAAACTCAACCTTCCAGAATAAATATTCTATAACTACTTAACAAGTGGCCCTATAAAGCGACCGATTTCTTCCACATGAATATCTGGATTACTGGCTGATTCCAGACTAAACACCAAAGACACCACCGCATGCTCAAGATCAGCAGGGTCGATTTGAATACTCAACGGCAAATCAAGAACTTCACCACTATTTACAATAATATTGGGTCTTTTTATCATTACCTTCATATTGTCTACGCCCGTTACACTCAACTTGTATTGATGTGTAACATTATCCATATTAATCACCTTAATGATATAAATATTCTCAATTAAACCCTCATTGGTTTCACGATACAATGCATTCCTGTCTCGAATAATATCTAGCTCTAATGGAACACGCACAGCCATTTTATAAAATAATGCACCACTAATAACAACGAGAAGAAGAAAATAAATAACAATTCTGGGGCGTAATAGCCTGGTTTTTTTCCCTTCTATTGTATTTAGCGTTGTGTAGCTTACCAGATTTCTTGCATAACCCATTTTTTCCATAACCTGATTACATACGTCAACACACGAAGCACAGCCTATACATTGGTATTGCATGCCTTCCCGAATATCAATACCGGTTGGGCATACCTGAACACACAAGGTGCAATCAACACATTCGCCCAGACCTTTTGATTCCAGGTCGGTATTTTTTTGTCGCGATCCTCTAGGTTCGCCACGCTTATCATCGTATGAAATAACCAGAGTATCATCATCAAACATAGCACTCTGGAAACGGGCATACGGACACATATAAATACAGACTTGTTCCCGCATCCAGCCCGCATTACCATACGTTGCAAAAGCGTAGAAAAAAATCCAGAAAATTTCCCAGGGGCCAAGCGCCAAATGAAAAAAGGACTCTCCTAACTCCAGGATTGGCGTAAAATAACCGACAAACGTAAAGCCAGTCCACAACGAAAGTAGTATCCACAAACTGTGCTTAATCACTTTTCGTGAAATTTTGCGCTTTGTAAGTGGGCCTTTGTCTAACTTAATCTGTTGATTTCGACTGCCTTCAACTTTACGCTCTATCCATAAAAATACTTCGGTCCAGACAGTTTGCGGGCAAGCGTAACCACACCATAGTCGCCCCGCAAGTGCGGTGAAAAAGAATAATGCAAAAGCAGCAATAATGAGCAACACCGCAAGATATATAAAGTCTTGTGGCCAGAAAGTGAGTGAAAAAATATAAAATTTGCGCGCAGGTAAATCGAATAATATTGCCTGATGCCCGTCCCACTGTAACCATGGAGCCAGGTAATATCCACCCAGCAAAATAAGCACCCCTAACAAACGAAAGGTTGCAAACATTCCATGTACTTCTCGCGGGTAAACTTTTTTATGTTTTGCGAAAGCTTCGTCTGCAGTATCTTCAGTTACTTTATCTTGCTTCATTTGTTACTTTCTTTATTGCTTAACATAAAACCATTAGCCAAAAAACAACAACCGTTGCTGCGATCTATAGTTCGCAACAACGGTTGTCCATTTAGATACAAAGTAATACTAAAAGCTACTGACTCAAACTGTAAATATAAGCTGCCAGTAAATGCGACTTATCCTCGCCCAGGAAATTTTTGTGTGCCGGCATAAGTCCGTTACGCCCTTCAGTGATAACATTTTTAATAAGACCGGCCGAAGAACCGTACAACCAGGTCTTGTCAGTTAAATTTGCAGCACCCAACGCAATATTACCTTTGCCTGAAACCTGATGACATGCAGCACACATCATTTCAAATTTAGCCTTACCTGCTTTTGCTTTTACCGCATCAACATTGCGTCCGCTTAAACTCATCACATAGTTTGCAACTTCATCAACACCGGTTTCACCACCTAATGCCGCACCCATTGCCGGCATGATGCCTCTGCGACCATCCAGTATAGAGGCTTTAATTGCTGCTGGTGTTCCACCATAAAGCCAGTCGTTATCGGCTAAATTAGGATAACCACGTGCACCCTTTGCATCAGAACCATGGCAGGTTGAACAATAGGTTAAGAATAAACGTTGCCCAATCTCATTGGCTTTTTTATCTTTCGCTAACTCAGGAAGTGGTGTTGCAGAATATTTTGCAAACAACGGCCCATATTTTTTATTTGCCTGTTCCATTTCTTCTTCATACTGACCGACTTGCGACCAGTTAAAACTGCCGGCCATATTCCCGAGTGCAGGATAAAGTACAATATAGACAACTGAATAAGCTATCGAGATATAAAACAGCCACAACCACCAACGTGGCATAGGGTTATTAAGCTCTTCCAGATTTCCATCCCACACATGCCCGGTTACTTCACCTTCTTTTGCTTCACCTGCACGCTTTTTACTTGCCCATTTAATAAGCCACAAACAACCCACAATATTCAGCAAGGTTAAAATAATTATATAGTTACTCCAAAAACTACTCATACTTTTTCTCCACTAGTATTTTTAGAAGTTTTTAAACTTGTATCAGGGACAGGCTGTTCTGGCTCATTAAAGGGCAAGTTTGCCGCCTCATTAAAATCCTGTTTTCTGTTTTTGCTCCATGCCCAAATATAAATACTAATCAGCAAAGCAAACATAATCACAGAAAAAACTGCTCGAATATCATCAAAGTTCATAACAGCCCCTATCGTCTTGTTTTTATGCTTGTACCAAGCACTTGCAGGTAAGAAATCAAGGCTTCCATTTCTGTTTTGTCTTTTACTGCCGCACTGGCCTCATCAATTTCTTTTTGCGTATAAGGCACTCCCAGCGTTTTCATTGCTGCTATTTTTTTCGGCGTCAAGCTATGATCAATTTTGTTTTCACTTAGCCACGGAAACCCTGGCATATTTGATTCAGGCACCAGATCGCGGGGATTAATTAAATGGACCCGATGCCATTCATCACTATAACGCCCACCGACTCGCGCCAGATCAGGCCCGGTACGTTTTGAACCCCACTGAAAAGGATGGTCATAAACAAATTCGCCTGCAACTGAGTAATGCCCATAGCGCTCGGTCTCAGCTCGAAAAGGACGAATCATTTGTGAATGGCAGGTGTAGCAACCTTCGCGAATATATACATCACGACCTTCTAATTGTAATGCCGTATAGGGTTTTAAACCTTTTACCGGTTCAGTCGTGTCCTTCATGAAAAACAAAGGTACAATTTCAACCAGACCACCGATACTAATAACTAACAGTACAAAAAAAGCGAGTAAGCCGGCATTCGTTTCTATTTTTTCATGGCTCATGCTCGACCCCCTTCTAACACAATTTCTGCACTTTCTATAACAGGCTCGTCTCCCGGCATCTTGTCTCTAACCGGTGAACCATTAACGGTTTTCCAGCAGTTGTACGCCATAATCAACATGCCGCAGAAGAACAGGAAGCCCCCAAGCAATCGCACCATATAATAAGGGTAGGTTGCCTCCAGACTTTCTACAAAACTATACGTTAAGGTGCCATCAGTATTCACTGCCCGCCACATTAACCCTTGCATAACACCTGCAATCCACATTGCGGTGATATATAAAACAATACCTAAGGTTGAAACCCAGAAATGCAGGTCTATCAACTTGATTGAATACATTTGCTTACGGCCAAACACTTTTGGCAACAAGAAATAAATTGCGCCTATCGAAATCAGCGCTACCCAACCCAAAGCACCTGAGTGAACATGGCCAATCGTCCAGTCGGTGTAATGGGAAAGCGCGTTAACGGTTTTAATCGCCATCATCGGGCCTTCAAAAGTCGACATACCATAAAAGGATAACGATACAACCAGAAATTTTAAAATAGGATCCTGACGTAACTTATACCATGCACCGGACAAGGTCATGATACCGTTAATCATGCCGCCCCAGCTTGGTGCTAACAATATTAATGAAAACACCATACCCAGTGACTGCGCCCAATCAGGTAATGCTGTGTAATGAAGGTGGTGCGGACCCGCCCACATATAGGTAGAAATGAGTGCCCAAAAATGAACAACCGACAAACGATAAGAATAAATTGGTTTGCCAACCTGTTTGGGAATAAAATAATACATAATCCCCAGGAAACCCGCGGTTAAAAAGAAGCCCACTGCGTTATGGCCATACCACCATTGGATCATGGCATCCATCGTGCCGGCATACGCTGAATACGATTTAGTCATTGAAATAGGAATGGCCGCGCTGTTAACGATATGCAAGACCGCAACGGTTAAAATGAAAGCTCCAAAAAACCAGTTTGCTACATAGATATGTTTTACCCGTCGCTTCACTAACGTACCAAAGAAAACAATGGCATAAGCAACCCAGACAACCGCAATTAGAATATCAATCGGCCATTCAAGTTCTGCATATTCTTTTGAAGTGGTAATACCCAGTGGCAAGGTAATCGCCGCCAGCACAATAACAAGTGTCCATCCCCAAAAAACAAATGCGGCAAGCTTGTCACTAAAAAGCCTTACCTGACAGGTTCGTTGCACCACGTAAAACGAAGTTGCCATTAAGGCTGAGCCGCCAAAGGCAAAGATAACCGCATTGGTGTGCAACGGCCGTAAGCGGCTATAGGTTAAATAAGGTATGTCAAAGTTCAATTGTGGCCAGACAAGTTGTGCGGCAATAATAACGCCGACCAGCATGCCAACAATTCCCCACACGACGGTCATCACCGTAAATTGTCGAACGACCTTGTAATTATATGTTTCGGTATTTAAATCAGCTGTCATCATTATTTTCCGTTTCTTATTATTAATAAAATAATCTGGCCGCAGTTTGCCGCCATGAAAAATCATGCCACATATAATGACTGAAAAAGGAAAAAAAAGGAACTGATCTAGATCAGGGAGATGCTTGATTTTTTACAATTAAACTACTAGCAGTTTATACTTTAAGGTTTTTGTTTTTTTGAGCCAACCTTTACCTGATCAACGCAAGCTTGCGCCTGAAGGGTCAACATTTTCATATCAACGATCTGGATATGCTTACGCTCAACTTTTAAAATACTTAAATCCTGGAAGTGCGTAAACAGGCGACTTACTGTTTCAACAGCCAGTCCCAGCAGGTTTGCAATATCATTGCGGGACATACTCAAATTAAATTCTGCTGCGGAATGGCCTCGTGCACTATGACGTGTCGACATTTCAATTAAAAAATTTGCCAAACGTGCTTCTGCCGTCATCTTCGCTAATTGCGTAACATGACATTGTTCATGCTGAATGCCCTTGCTCATTAAATCCATCAGATGATGGTTTAAGCCTGGCACTTCAACACTTAATGACTCCAGTTTTTCAAATGGAATTTCACACACACTGGAGGTTTCCAGTGCTTTGGAATAACTGCGGTGCTGCTCACCATGAATCGCATCCAGACCAATCAACTCACCGGGTAAATGAAACCCAACGACCTGCTCAGCCGAATCAGCTACCGGTGTGTAGGATTTAAATGAACCTGAACGCACCGCATACAACGACTTTAGCTTGTCACCAGAGTGGTAAAGATAGCTGCCTTTTTCAACCACGCGACGACGCTTAATAATACTTTCCAGCTTATCAAGATCACCCTCCTCCAATCCCAGAGGCAAACAAAGCTGGTACAAACTGCAGCTTTTACATTTTGCACGTAAATCATCGAGGTTAATAACAGACTGCTTGGGCATAGGGGAACGATCCACTGGTATTTAGAATGTCTCTAATATACCCAAAATCACCACACTTTAGAACGTATTTTTAAAGGGGTCAGAGCCCTTTAAGGCAATCCAAAAACACACCTTTAAACACCAGGCCGCCCACGCCGAGCCTGCCCAACCCTGCACTTTAACTTTTGCTCCACTTCATCTTTAAAGAAGTCATTGCCTAATGGTGTCCCGGTTTGCCATGCCGCCCTGATTTTATCCAGCTCATTCTTGTCCTCCGTGCCTGCAAATAATGCTTTATAAGCATGCGTTCGTTCATTGTGACTTTTACCTAAACTACGATATAAACTATGCGATGTAATCAAACTATCCTGTTTACCCTGCCCATTCGCACAAAAACTTGACCAGCGATATTCTGCTGCTGTATCAACCATACCGGCACGAACGGGGTTCAACTCAATGTAGCGCATACAGGCCAACAGGTAATTCTCATCCTGAATAATACTGGCCTTATAGCGCCCTTCCCAAATTGAGCCACTCGAACCGTAAGTACGATTAATATAAGGTACGTAATAGCGGCCAAGGTACTGCATCATCCGCGTTACGCCGTCTTCATCACGCGGTGTGGCTAAAATGTGGATATGATTTGTCATCAGCACATACGCATGAACGGCCACGTTATAACGCTCGGCTGCACCTTTGAGCCAGTCCAGATAAGCCTGATAATCAGAATTTTCAAAGAAAACAGGTTGTCGAGCCCTGCCACGCTGAACAATATGAACAGGAATATCAGGTAGATAAAATCGGGGTTTTCTGGGCATAAAACCTTGCTCCGTGGTAGCCAGTGTCAAAGCTTAACACAGCCATCATGCGGGTTTAAAGGGCTCTGACCCCTTTAAAAAAAAAGGCAAAAGAGGGATAAATACGGTATGCTTGCGCCAATTCATTGAAATATTTCATTTAACAGGAAAAGATCATGTCAGGGCGTACGGCCAATATTGAACGCAATACACTGGAAACCCAAATTACCGTTAAGCTTAATTTGGACGGTACCGGCAAAGCTAATTTTGATACCGGTGTGCCCTTTCTGGAGCACATGCTGGATCAGGTGGCACGCCACGGTTTGTTTGATTTAGACATTCAAGCCAAAGGTGATCTGCATATTGATGCTCACCACACCGTTGAAGATATTGGCATTACCCTGGGGCAGGCAATGACTGCCGCACTGGGTGATAAAAAAGGCATCCGCCGTTATGGGCACGCTTATGTACCACTGGATGAGGCCTTGTCTCGCGTGGTAATCGACTTTTCCGGACGACCCGGTCTGGAATATACGGCCGACTACCCTCGCGGTATGATCGGTGCGTTTGATGTGGACTTAATCCACGAATTTTTCCAGGGCTTTATTAACCACGCCAATGTCACGCTGCACATTGACTGCTTAAAAGGCAGCAATGCACACCACATTGCCGAAACTATTTTTAAAGCATTTGGCCGAGCCATGCGCATGGCTTTAGAAGATGATCCACGTATGTCCGGTATAATGCCATCAACCAAAGGTAGTTTATAAAACGTCATTGCGAGTGAACAACGTAAGCAAAGCAGTCTTGATTAAGAAAAAGGACACTCTCAAACAGATTGCCACGTCAGGGTATAAAAACAAATTTTTATACTCTTCCTCGCAGTGACATACTTCGATAAAATCCTGTCCACCTTATGAAAACAGTTAAAATTCTATGACCACCGTTGCCGTTATTGATTATGGAATGGGTAACCTTCATTCTGTTGCTAAAGCCCTTGAACATGCTAGTGAGTCCTTACAAACAGCTACAAAAGTGGTTGTAACACACGACCACGATACCATTCTGGCGGCTGACCATGTGGTGCTGCCCGGTGTAGGCGCTATGCGTGATTGTATGGGTGAAATCAACCGCCTTGGAGTAAATAAAATTGTTCACGAAGTGATTGCCGCCGGTACACCGTTTTTAGGTGTTTGCGTTGGCATGCAGGCCTTGCTGGAAAACAGCGATGAAAATGACGGCACCCAATGTCTCGGGATTTTCAACGGCCATGTGCACAGTTTTGCTTCCAAATTTAAAGCGCTATCTATCCGTGACTTAAAAATCCCCCATATGGGCTGGAATCAGGTACAGCAGCGCATCGACCACCCTATGTGGCATAATATTTCGGACTGTGCACGTTTCTATTTTGTGCATAGCTATTATACTCAACCAGATGAAACGCAAGTTATTGCAGCAACCAGTGAGTACGGATTTGAATTTTGTGTCAGCATTGCCAGAGACAATATTTTTGCAACGCAATTTCACCCCGAAAAAAGCCAGCATGCCGGTTTGCAACTCTATGCCAATTTCCTGAGCTGGAATGGAAAACTCTAACCCCTTAAACTTAAAACCACTTTTCAAAAAAAACAAAGAACCAACGGAACCATCATGTTAATTATTCCTGCCATTGATTTAAAAGACGGAAAATGTGTGCGCCTGCGTCAGGGTCGCATGGAAGATGAAACCATATTCTCGGACGACCCGGTCGCCGTTGCCGCCCAATGGGTCGAGCAAGGCGCGCGCCGTTTGCACATTGTCGACCTGAACGGCGCCTTTGCCGGTAAGCCGGTTAATGCCAGCGTAGTGCATGAAATTGCCGAAGCCTTTCCGGATTTACCCATTCAAATTGGCGGCGGTATTCGCGATGAAGACACTATCCAGACCTATCTCGATGCCGGTGTGCAATATGTTATCGTCGGCACCAAAGCAGTCAGCGCACCGCATTTTGTTAATGACATCTGCCTCGAATTTCCCGGCCATATTATTGTCGGCCTGGATGCAAAAGATGGCAAAGTGGCGATTGATGGCTGGTCGAAACTGTCCAAACACGATGTGGTTGATATGGCAAAACATTTTGAAACTGATGGTGTGGCCGCCATTGTCTATACCGACATTGGCCGTGACGGCATGATGACCGGTGTCAATGTTGAGTCTACCGTCAAACTCGCACAGGCCGTTACCATTCCTATTATTGCCTCCGGTGGTATCACTAATATTGATGACATCAAAGCACTGTGTGCCGTGCAGGATGAAGGTATCAGCGGTGCCATTACCGGCCGTGCCATTTACGAAGGTACACTCGACTTTGCTGAAGCACAAAAATTATCAGACGAATTAACCGGTTAAGCTGACGAGTAAACAGATGAGCTTAGCAAAACGCATTATCCCCTGTTTAGACGTTAAAGACGGCCGTGTTGTTAAAGGCGTGCAGTTTGTTGACATCCGCGATGCGGGTGACCCGGTCGAAATCGCGCGCCGTTATGATTTAGAAGGCGCGGATGAAATCACCTTTTTAGATATCACCGCCACTTCGGATAACCGCGACACCATGATACATGTCGTTGAACAGGTGGCCGGGCAGGTTTTTATTCCGTTAACCGTCGGTGGTGGCATTCGCACGGTTGAAGATATCCGCCGTATGCTCAATGCTGGTGCGGATAAAATCGGCATTAACTCTGCGGCTGTTTTTAACCCTGAGTTTGTAAAAGAAGCAGCCGAAAAATTTGGCTCACAATGCATTGTGGTTGCCATTGATGCAAAGTGCGTGAGCGAAGAAGGCCAGACCCCAAATAGTAATAAAAAGAAATGGGAAATTTTTACCCACGGTGGCCGCAAAGAAACCGGCATTGATGCTATCGAGTGGGCTATAAAAATGGTCGACTATGGCGCCGGTTAAATTTTACTGACCAGTATG
>VAPL010050457.1_pt1 | contig 13473 bp, 10 predicted proteins | sample 3395061 | NCBI WGS metagenome assembly VAPL01 (sample SAMN08290444, study PRJNA428436) | hydrothermal vent metagenome | isolation source: Deep-sea hydrothermal vent chimney 2 | place: Pacific Ocean: Juan De Fuca Ridge | depth 2182 m m | reverse complement strand
GGTGAAAATAAGTATTTTGGGTTTAGGGTATGTGGGTGCAGTATCTGCTGGTTGTCTCGCTAATGATGGTCATGAGGTTGTCGGGGTAGATCCGGATACAACTAAAGTAGACCTGATCAATAGTGGGCAGACTCCCATTATTGAAAAAGACATTGGTGACATGATCAAAGAATGTGCGGCTGATGGTCGTTTGGTGGCTACTGCCGATGTGGTGGATGCAGTTAAGCGTACTGATATCTCACTAGTTTGCGTTGGGACACCGAGTCAGCTCAATGGTAGTTTGGACTTGAAATATGTACGTAAGGTGTGTGAAGAAATAGGCGCGGCGATTAGGGATAAAGATGACTTTCATGTGATAGTGATGCGAAGTACTATGTTGCCGGGAACAATGAGAGATATTGTTATTCCAGTATTGGAAGAGTTTTCTGGTATGACCGTGGGTGATGGGTTTGGTCTTTGCAATAATCCTGAATTTTTGCGTGAAGGTACCGCAGTTTATGATTACTATAATCCACCTAAAACGGTCATTGGTGAGATTGATAAAAAAAGCGGGGACGTTTTAGCGGAGCTTTATAAAGGACTTGATGCTCCATTGATAAGAACAGCTATCGATACGGCTGAAATGGTGAAATATACTGACAACGTATGGCACGCGTTGAAAATAGGTTTTGCTAACGAGATTGGCAATATTTGTAAGCCCCTGGGGATAGATGGGCATGAGGTTATGGATATTTTCTGCAAAGATCTCAAGTTAAATTTGTCTTCCTATTATATGAAGCCCGGTTATGCTTTTGGGGGATCTTGTTTGCCTAAAGATGTGCGGGCTTTAACCTATCGGGCACGTTCCCTTGATGTTCAGCTACCCATTCTTAATGCCATTATGCCCAGTAATCAACTACAAATCGATAAAGGTTTTGATATGGTTAGTAGTCAAGGTAATAAAAAAATCGGTATGCTGGGTTTGAGTTTTAAGGCGGGTACGGATGATTTGCGGGAAAGTCCGCTGGTAGAGCTGGTTGAGAAATTGATTGGTAAAGGATATGACATTAAAATTTATGACGAAAACGTAAACATCGCAAGCTTGGTTGGGGCAAACAGAGACTATATTTTTAACCACATCCCACATATTTCGAAATTGCTTGTAGATAGCATGGATAAAGTGTTGAAACACGGTGAAACCATTATTGTTGGAAATGGTGATCCAAAATTCCGCAGTGTGGTTGATCACTTGTCTAATAATCAGGTTGTTGTTGACTTGGTCAGGATAGGTGACCAACGATCAGAAGAAGGTAAATACGATGGCATTTGTTGGTAAAGTTCGCAAAGTACTTTTTATTGTTGAAAATTTACCTTCACCGTTTGATCGGCGTGTATGGCAGCAGGCCACAACGTTAAAAGATGCGGGCTACCAAGTTTCCATAATTTGTCCTGTAGGAAAGGGATATGAAAAAAAATACGAGATCATTGATGATATTCATATTTATCGTCATACCTTACCTTTAGAGGCGGAGGGTGCTGTAGGATACGCTATTGAATATAGCGCCGCGTTGTTTTGGGAGTTTTATTTAGCTTGGAAAGTGTTTTTTACGAGAGGTTTTGATGCAATCCATGCATGTAATCCGCCGGATACTATTTTTTTAATAGGTGCCTTTTTTAAACTGCTAGGGAAGAAATTTTTATTTGACCATCACGACATAAACCCTGAGTTATACGATGCTAAATTTGGTCGGAGGGATATATTTTACAAGTTGATGCTTTTATGTGAACGCCTGACTTTTGCCACAGCAGGTGTCTCTATTGCGACCAATGAGTCGTATAAAAAAATTGCTATTGAACGTGGAAAAATGCCACCAGAAAAAGTATTTATTGTCAGAAGTGGTCCAGACCTAACGCGGTTAAAAATATTGTCACCCGTGGAAGCTCTAAAGAATGGACGTCAGTTTTTGGTAGGTTATGTCGGTGTAATGGGAAAGCAAGAAGGTATCGACTATTTATTAAGAGCAGTGAAATACATTGTCCATGATTTAAAACGAGGGGATATTCAATTTGGTTTGGTTGGCGGCGGGACTGAGTTAAATATGTTGAGTAATTATGCTAAGGAACTCGACATTAGTGACTATGTTACTTTCACTGGAAGGGTTCCAGATAATGAGTTACTAGAGATGTTAAATACGTCAGATGTTTGTGTGAACCCTGACGTAGCTAACGAAATGAATGATAAGTCAACGATGAATAAAATCATGGAATATATGGCGCTTGGTAAGCCTATGGTTCAGTTTGAGTTAACCGAAGGACGTGTATCCGCACAGGAAGCGTCGTTGTATGCCAATAAAAATGACGAAATAGATTTAGCCAAAAAAATAATAAAACTCTTGGATGATCCAATAAAAAGAAAATCGATGGGGGAGTATGGACGAGCCCGTATCGAAAACGAATTAGAATGGAAATATGAGATTCCAAAATTGCTTAAAGCTTATGATAAGCTGTTTAGCGCGGAAGCTAAAATGATAAATAGTAGGCAATCAAGTGGAGAAAAATAAAGGCCCCGTATTCGTTGTTGGTATGAATGGCTCTGGTACAACCATGTTATTGGAGTGTCTCAACAATCACCCTGAGCTCTTTGGTTATAAACGCGAAACGAAAATTATTCCCTACTATATGAGAATCGTTAGTCAGTATGGTGATTTATCAGATGATAGTCAATTTTTGAAGTTATGGGAAAATATTCGTGATAATCAAGCTTTTCGTCATGCGGGTAGGCCTGATATGCCGGAAGATTGGCGTAATACGCCAAGGACATTAGCTGCAATATTTGATCGCATTTTACGAGACTTTGCTTTGCAGGAAGGCAAGACTCGATGGTGTGAAAAAACACCCATGCATGCGCAACATATTTTAAAATTATCAGAACAGTTTTCTGGTGCGAAATTTATTCATATGGTGCGAGATGGGAGAGCCTGTGCAGCTTCATTTCATCGGCGGTGGTCTTATAATCCTCAGTTAACAATATATAGATGGAAAAATGTTGTACGAGCAGCTCATCGGCAAGGACAGCAGATTCCAGGACGATACCTGGAAGTGAAGTATGAAGAGCTTACGTCTAATCCTTTGGATGTAATGACGAGTATCTGCCAATTTTTGGATGTTCCGTTTGATGAACAAGTATTGTCAGTAAGCCGTATCCAGAAACATTCCGGTTCATCTGATAAAAAAATTACATCTAACAAGCAAACGAAGTGGAAAAGCTATTTTTCACTAACAAAGCAACAACGGCTTGAAAAAATTGCAGGCCGTACTTTGTCAGAGTTTGGCTATGATACCCAATCACCGAGTGGTGATTACAACCCATCATCATTAACATTGAAGTTGTGGATGTCTTGGGACTACTTTCGCGAAGGTCTTCGTACACTTTCAGCTATTAATATGTCGAACAGGAGATATGTTTTTGGAAGAATGGTGAATGCGGTTAAAAACAGACTGGCCGATAAATTTTAAAGCTCATCTGAATTAGTCTTTATTTGATGGTGAGACGCCTTGTTTTTTTGCGGGATTTCCAAACCATAACTCCCCTGCTGGAATGTCTTTCGTGACGACGCTACCCGCACCTATCATCGCATTTTCTCCTATTATTATGCCGCTTAAAATGGTTGCATTTGCTCCTATAGATGCGCCTTTTTTGACAATGGTTTTTAGAAATTCATCTGGATATACTTTCGATCTCGGGTATTTATCATTGGTGAATGTGACATTAGGACCAATAAACACGCTGTCCTCAATGGTAATGCCATCCCACAGCTGCACCCCACATTTTATGGTTACATTGTTACCTATAATCACGTTATTCTCTATAAAACAATGTGCGTTTATATTACAGTTAGTTCCAATTTTGGCTCCTTTTAGGATGATTGAGTACTGCCATATTCGTGTTTTATTCCCAATAGAGTTGCTTTGGACTTCTGTGTTTTCATGAATGAAAGGTAAGTTTTCGTCGCTCATCGTTATTTTTCCTGTTGATTCGGTGTTTTTCAAGAGGAGCTGTCGTCAAATCTAGTGTGTAGCACGTGAAGTAGTGTTCTGTTCCACGTTTTGCTTAATTCCATTTGGTAAGTTCGGTATTGTATACTTGTTTAACTCGCTTGCTCATTTTTTTATCCATCAAGTTCAGGTGGCATTTTGTATAAAGTTAAATGTTCGGGCTAGGGGCGTTCTCAATTAAGTCAACCAAATTATCGATGCCACCAAACTTAGCATCGCTTGATAATGTCTCCCCGGTCGGTCGTAGTGTGTTGCAATCCGGCGAAAAGGTTTTATTTTCTGAAATAGTAGTTCCACTAAATTACGCTCCTTGTACAGCTTTTTGTCATGGTCTCTTTGCTCGAGCCTGTTTTTCCTCGACGGAAGAACAGGTTCCGCCGTTGTTTCTTTCTCCGCCAGAACATAATCAGCCGAAAAATTTTTGATTAATGCAATAAATTTTTCATATTCAGAAGCTTGGCCAGCTGTAATCAGCAATCGTATTGGGTTACCCTGTGAGTCTATCGCCGCAAGAATTTTAGTGCTCAAACCACCTCGAGGTTTGCCTACGGCTTCACCGTCTTGTTTTATTTTTTCCGGCGCGCCATGCTGATGAACTCTGACAATACTTCCATCGACCATCAAGTATTCCAAATCCGGGTCTGTAAAAAGGGCTTCAAATATTCGAGCCCATACGCCCTTGGCAGATCATTGGTTGTGATGGATATAAGACACGATGCCAATAACCAAACTTCTTCGGCAAGTCACGCCAAGGCGCTCCAGTTCGAGTAATCCATAATACCGCTTCTATAAATTGACGATTATTTACTGCTGTCACTCCGAAATCTGTCTATTTACTTGGCAATCAATCTTTAATACTGTGCGTTCCATGCTACTCTTTACAAAAGGACACTATTTTAATTATTTTTTAAAATCATGCTTAATTGAGGGTGCCTCCTAGTGTAGCCACATCAGGATTACAAAAAGATCTGGACGAATGGGTAAAATACTATAATAATGACCTAACGCGAATGGAAATATTATTTGATGGTAAGTTGATATGGGCGGGAAAGAATTTAGCTCAAATCTAAACTAACAGGCACCCTAAAAAGTCGGGCAACTGTCTCAGGTCTGAGCTACTAAGGAATGGGCACGTAATAACTTTCCGTTTTGGGGCTCAAATTTAGCTTGTATTTGTTCGTTCTGATTGAGCAAAAGCGCAGGAATAATCGCTCTTATTTCGAGGTTTTAAGATTGAATAACGGGCAAAGACGAGTTGAAGATGAGATTCCAAAACGGGAAGTTATTGCGTACCATTCCTAACTAATTAAAGAGCTATATGAATCAACAAATTCATACCTTCTTTAAGAATAACCAAAGGAAATCAGTAAAAAGTTGAGTCGAGCCATCAAGTATAACCCAGCAATTGATGGATTGAGAGCTATCTCTGTCTTATCTGTATTTATTTTCCACCTAAATAAAGACTGGATGCCTGGCGGATATTTAGGGGTAGATATTTTTTTTACTATTTCTGGATTCCTCATTACATATATTCTCTATAAAGAAAATTTAGATTCTGCTTTTAGTTACGGAAATTTTTACAGGCGTCGTATAAACCGAATCCTTCCCGCTTATTTTTTTGTATTAAGTGTAACAATGGTTGTGGCTTACATTGTTATTCTACCCTACGATTTCTATAAATTTGGTATTTCTGCAGCATCTAGTATTTTCTTTGCTTCTAATTTCAATTATGCATTGCGAACCGGCGAATATTTTTCAAATAGTGCTGAGCAATGGCCTTTGCTCCACACATGGTCACTGAGCGTTGAAGAACAATTTTATATATTTTGGCCAATCATAATTTCCCTAATATTTTACCTATGCTCGAAGTTCCGTAAAAACCATAATTCAATATTAATCCCTATAATTATATTTCTTATTATTTCTACTGCAGCACTTGGGACGGTGATGGCCGCAGACCCTGCATTCGCGAAATGGTCTTACTATCTGTTCATAACAAGAGCAAATGAACTGCTAATCGGGGCTGTTGCAGCTATCATAGTCATCAATAACAAGGGCTTTAAATTAAGTGCGACTACCTCGACCGTTGCGCTAATAGCACTCATTGCATGCCTTTTTGTTTTTAACAAAAACACTCTTTTCCCGGGCGCGTCTGCATTAATACCATGCACGTTAGCTGCACTTGCTATAATGCCTTCAGATAAAAATCTGGCGCACAGACTACTGTCAACAAAAATACTTGTTTCGATAGGATTGATTTCATACTCAATCTATCTTTGGCACTGGCCGACGATAGCAATAACGAAGTATATATCTCATCTGGGGGGAGAGTCAGAGTTTTTGCTTTCTTCGGCTACGGTGATTATGATCGTCACTATCACCCTCGTGATGTCGATTTTTTCTTATTATCTCGTAGAAAAACCAATTCGCAGAATGAAATCTTCTTTTAAACAATCATTTGTCACAATATACTTACTCCCATCACTTTTTCTACTTTCTTTTTCATCATGGATAATATATTCAAAGGGGATGCCTGACCGGTTTACAACTAACAATATTGACCCACATCTAGCCTTTTATCATATTGACAAATCTAAGTGTCCATCGTTTGTGAGCCTAGGTTGTGAAGGGGATTCTGATTCTGTGAACCCGGCGGTAGCAAGGTTCTTGCTTGTTGGAAATTCACATGCGGAACATTATTATGAATTAGTTAGCGAGCTAGGCATTGCATTGGGCGTACAAGTTGATTTGGCATCCGCAGGAGGCTGTTCTCTTAAGTCGAGTAATAAAAAATGTCAAGCGGTAAAGGATTATGTGTATAGCCAAATAATGAAGTACGATGGCATTATCTATGCGGAAAGATGGACTACATATGGCTTAGGGAAAGATTCTACCCAGCTGACTTCAATGAATACATTTTTTGATAAATTGAAAACCTTCGGAAAGCCAATATTAGTGATCAACCGCATTTATGGCTATAGCTTAAGCGTTGACAAAGTATATAATTATAATAGATTATTTAGTCTACGCTCAGAGAATGATATAAAAATTGAAAAAAACAACAAGCATGCTGAAGCAAACATGCTCTTGAAAAAATATTCGCTGAAGCATGAGCTGAAGTATCTTGATATTGAAGGGCTTTTGAACAATATAGGGGCATCAATAGAAGCCATTGATAGCTTGGGTAGACCAAATTACTTAGACAGTCATCATCTATCTGTTTATGGTGGAAAATGGATTGCAAGCACGCTTCTTGAAAATTATGAGCATACCTATCTGCGTGAATTATTTTTTCCGTCAAATGATAGCAATAACGATGCCCCATAAATTTTATCCACTGTATAATACTCAAGCACTCTGATTTCAATAACAACCACATGCCAGCACAAAATCAAAAGAAATTTTCAGCTCTTATTCTGATCTCAATACTATTTTTTGTAGCTTTGATAGGTAATTTTTATCTATTTTATCAGGCAAAAAAACTCTATTTTCAAGTAAACACCCTTCGAATGGATCCACTGGAGATAAGAAAATTTAATCCCGTTTCACTGAAACCTTTAGATTCAAGGAAAAAACTGAAATTTATTTTTTTCGGTGACTCAAGAGCTAAGCACTGGACAGCTCCGAACGAATATAAAGACATTGAATTTATAAATAGGGGAATTGCAGGGCAAACTTCAGCACAGGTGTTAGGGCGGTACGATTACCATATAAAACCATATCGTCCAGATTATTTGCTTATTCAGGTTGGTATTAATGATATTAAAACTATTGGGATGGTATCATCAGCCAGATCCGTAATTACACAGTATAAAAATAACATAGATAGTTTGATAGAAAAGGCGAGCAAAGATGGTATTCACATTATTCTTACCACAATATTTCCAACGGCTAAACCTACTATAGTTAGAAATATATTCTGGAGTAAATCAGCAAATGAGGCCATAAAGGAACTAAATGACCATATAAGATCTATCAAAAAAAGTAATATTAAAATATTTGATACGGCCAAGATACTAAGGTCAAAGCATAAATTTATGGAAAAAGATTATGCATCTGATTTTCTTCATCTTTCGGAAGCAGGCCATCAAATATTGAACAATTATTTAGTAATTCCAAAAATAGATTGACACAATGATTTTATCGAATCTTGAGCTTTATATTATCCCTTCTTTTGACAGTGACTCTAATCTGGGGCCACTATAGTTTGGCTTGGCACTGTACCCGGACAAGACTCAACTTATCCAGTTTGGTCGATATGTCACAGAGCAATGTCGGGCACGAGGAGAAGGCAGTCCAGCCACCTTTGATTTTCTCGGTTTTACTACGCATTATTGCACTACATCGAGAAAGCATGGGTGGTTTGTTATTGGTCGCAAGACCGTGAAGAAACGCATGCGTGCACAACTTCGAGCTATTAAAGACACGAGTTGCGCAAGAGGCTACACACGCCCGTAGCTGAGGTCGGCGAATGGTTAAACCGAGTGCTAGAGGGCACTTGAATTACTATGCAGTACCCGGTAACGGTCAAAGCCTGAATGCGTTTGTTTTTCAAATTGAACGGTTATGGATACGTGCTCTGCGGCGACGCAGCCAGCGTAACGGTATGACCTGGACACGGTTTGGTCGGCTAAGGGAGACCTTTATTTCACCGATACGTATTTTGCATCCATGGCCATTTCAAGCGTTTTGACGCCAGAACCTGAGATAGGAGAGCCCAGTGCGTTAGTAGCGCGCTCTGGGATCTTGCGCGAGGGGTGCCGGGTGACCGGCATTCCTATCGCGACCCGTAAGCGAGGCGATTTTTGGCAGGGATGCCATAAAATCTATACCGAGGTAGCGACACTATCGCGCTCGTCCTTTAAGGTTTGCCGTTCTTTTCGATAGTGATTTTGTCAATTATACAAGGCTGTTTCAGAAATGCCGATTTCACGGTTTACTTGAGCAGCTTTCTCCCACTGTATTTTTACCATCCATGTCGTCCGGCAGGATGGATGCTGGTTGGGACTTCGTAAAACCCACACAATGTTGTCCGATGGTGCTGAAATAGGCCGCAAAACACGCAGCTATCCCTATGTTGTTTACAGGGGAATTAACTTTACTCGAAATCGGAGCTTGTCTCTCAGGTTTTCGGGCGGGCACTAACTAGCCTTACACAGGGGGCAGGGGATAAGGCCTGCCGCAAGTCAATCGTGATACCCAAGGCAGTGATTAGTCATACCGCCATATTTATTAAATATTTTAAGATCCTCTTGGGTAAGCTTTGTTCTCCATAGCTCATCTAAACGAATACCTTTTTTCTGACGGTTAAACCGGGCGTTACGATTTCCATTAACAGAATGGCGAATACCTATAGTAAAATCAAGCATGGTTGGTTCAAAGCTCATGCCAGCAAACTCACATATTTTTTTTAGTATTGTTTCAGGTTGGGAGGCAAGATCTTCGTAGCGTACCTTAAACAAATGCTCTGGATTTACCACTTTAGCTAGCAGCGGTAAAGCACGTTTGTAATAGCCCACCCAAGACAAAACTGCTTCTTTTTGCGACATGTTGCTGTTAATCTTAGATAGATATACGCCTCGTCCATCACGTGACAAGAAAATTATCCGAATCTCCTTAGGGTTGTTTTCGTACAGTGCAAGTGCTTTAAATATATTTTTCGATGAATCGATCACAATTTGACAATGTCTAGTCTCGCGAATAATGTTATACAAATAATTAGTATTATGTACATAGCCAGCCACCCTAGGAGGAAATGGTACGAACGGATAAAGTTTTTGTGGTAGTTGGTATCGGTATTTCATGTATGCTGAGCGAAGTTTCATTCCAAGCAAAAAGGCAGGAGTTTGCTGTTGGTTATCTATAATTTGGACTGCGTGTGTATCCCATTGCCGTATTTCATAGGGTGATTGCCGTAAATCAGTACCTCGTTCCCGTATAATTCGGTTAAATATGGGTGCCCATGCTTGACAATCACTCACCGGAACCCCGCAGCCACATAGTTCACCTAATGCCAAGTTTTTACCAATAAAACTAAACTCTCCGAGCGATTCCATTTGAGAATGGCCGCCCAGTAACATATCGGTAAAAGTAGAACCTGAATGACCAGCCGAACAGATATAAAGTACACGAACAGAACTCATTAGATTTACGCCCTAACTTTAAAATATATGCAAAAATGCCTTTGCACGACAATATATACTGATTAATCGAAACAGGACACATGAATTTTCATAATTAACCGGTATGATATCTCCATTTACGGCCTGTAAACGATCAAGGCTGTAATTTTTCATAGTAAGCAGCAATATTTTGCTTTATATACTCCCGTGTTGACTGGTAAACTTTCAAAATCTAGCCATATTTCAAGCACCAAAAACCCGCTCAATAACGGCATTATCGTAATTACTCATATGTGGTTTTTAGGTCATAACCAGATAAGCAGTGAAACGGTGTTTGTCAACAAAGATGTCCGATTTTTTTACGCACTTCCAGTTAAATTCTGATCTTCAGTACGCACCTCTTTTGGTGGGTTAAGCTATGCATCGGTCACTAGATCCCTGTTTCTAATATTGCCAGGCTATAGCTATGGATTAAGTTAGATTGCAACAATAAAATTTATACCTTATATTTTTAAATTATTGTCTTGATTATGGGGTTCACTTTAATAAAAACTTTAAAATTAATTTGTCCTGTTGGGGTTGACCAATACAGGACTTTGCTAGATAGTGTATGCTCAAAATCAATTAGGCGTAGATTTAATGTGGCTAAACTCGCTTGGACTTTTGACTTCACAATTGAATGCCTATTTAAAAATGAGGGATAATTTAAAGTGATAGTGAGCAAGCGAGTTAAACAAGTATACAACATCTAAATTTAGAGATAGCACTATTCAAATAGTTGTTAGTTCCAAAAATTAACCGTGCAGATAGTAAAAGATCTTGAAATCTAAATGAATGGTGGGATAGTTCTGTAGAGCTAAAGAAAAACTTAAGACGACAACAAACGCAAAGTAACTCCATTGTGCTTAAATCTATTTAAACAGAGATGTTACGGTTAAAAGCAAGTGAGGGTATGGGTAAGCGATATACTTAACACTGTCCCCATCCTTTGACGGTCTCATTAACGATGCTGTCGAAGCTTGAGCATGTTTGGAATACATCTACTTGTTTACTACACTACATATGAAAAAGTACGAGTGTACATTGACTGAGTATGGAGTCCGTGGGAGACGTGAGGTGAAGACGTTAAACCAATACTCTAGGTTAAGTATTGGAAGGCTGAGGAACACGAACCAACTTAATAAGCGAAGAAAAACAGTTTAAGCAAGTGCTTGATAAAAGAGAAGCGCCCTTGGAAGATGATGATTGCTAACCGGCGGTAGTTACAATTAGGCTACCCGAATAACTTTAGCATCGCGTTTTAGCACATCAGTAAAATGCCCAGAGATCAAAAAAAATTGTGGGGAGGCTCTGGTTATAGAGCGATGGATATTTTACCCGCACAGTTGGGAAAACATGGTAACGAAGAGATGATTGGAAAGTATGTGGGAAATAAAGGTGGCGAATACCAAAAATTACACTCAAATCTATTAGCTGGCACTTTTTTAGACGATGTTGCCAAATACCCCGCTTTCGAAGAAAGCGATCGAGAAGCGAGAAGGCTTACCCCAGGAGGTTATTATTAATAATGTCCGTATTTTTTTTTATTAGGTTGTTATGAAAAAAGTAGATTTTTATATACCGTCTCTAGATGGCATCAGGGCACTCGCAGTACTACTCGTTTTTGCTGGACATGCTGGTTTAGGGCATATAGTACCCGGAGGGTTCGGGGTAACAGTCTTTTTTTTTCTTAGTGGCTTTCTAATTACAACGCTGTTACGGCGAGAATTCCAAATTACTCGAAGTATAAATTACAAACATTTTGTTATTCGTCGTATATATAGGATATTGCCACCAGCATACCTTGTTCTCTTATTTGCAATATTATTAGGCCTCTTTGGTGTATTACCTCATAATATGGATCCAATTGCAATTATGGCACAAATTGCACAATTAACTAATTATTATGCAATATTAATTGATACACATCACTTTGCACCAGGAACTACTGTAATGTGGTCACTTGCTGTTGAGGAACATTTTTACCTGTTTTTCCCTCTTCTTTTTCTTTTTTTTCTTAATCGAGTTGATAGAAAGAAAATACTAGCAATTCTCATCTTTATGTCCGTAATCGTTTTGTTATGGAGATGTTATTTAGTTTTTGGACTTGATATAGGCAAACCCTATACATACAAAGCAACCGACACAAGAATTGACTCGATTTTATTCGGTTGTATGTTAGGTGTCTGGTTCAATCCCGTTCTTGATAAAACGGAAATCAAAAAAAACAGTACAAAAATAATATTATTAATTGCATCAGTTTCAATATTATTGTTTTGTTTTTTCTACAGAGCACCTGAATTCAGGCAAAGCTTTAGATACACTTTACAAGGCATAGCATTACTTCCGCTATTTTTTATGGCCGTAAAATACCATAGACTAACAATATTTAAGTGGTTGGATTGGAAATTACTCAGAGGCATAGGTATTATTTCCTATACAATGTATTTAATACATATGATTGCCATTAGACTAGCAGAACAAATCGGTGACAACATGCTTACTCAAGCAGTTATTGCTTTTATTTTTACAATTGGTTTTTCAGTTTTGATGTACTATCTAATAGAAAAGAAAATGGGACTACTTCGTAAAAAATTACACAGTGAAAACAAATAACCCTTCGTTTTTATATGGTGTAAAGTTGCCAAGGTTGTGTTGCGGCTTTTACCATTTTTGTGTTCATAGTTCTCAGCTTAACCTTGCGGTGCTTGTCAGCAAAGATGTCCGATTTTTTACGCAATTTCAGTTAGATTCTGATCTTCAGCACGCACCTCTTTGTTGACAAACACCGCAATGACGGACTGTCTGAATTTGCCAAGTAAATTATTTGATATGAGTAATTGTTTATGTTTTATGCGGTTGTAAGGGCTGCATGTCTCAAACGGAGATATTTCACCGGTCAATTATGAAAACTCTCAAGTTAAGATCTCTTGTTTAGGTTGACCTGTACACTACGGCAAATAAGTACTTATTTGCCGTAGTGGTTTTTGTCGCTGATGAGCTTAATTGGTTTAATGATGAGAGAGTGCTGGTTAATCACTATAAGCTGCTGGGTCAACAATACGTCTCAAATCACCACGACCTCTAGCTATCCGTAGTTCGTCGAACCAGAATTCACGATCCCGAATATCAGCATCGCCCATATCGATATTTGATCGCCATGACGTTTTATATACTCCATATTTGAAAAAACTAGCTTTAGCTTCATGTGGTTGAACATTAACTCCAGAGTGATTAATATATTGTGTTCCATTCAACCACATTTCTACAAGGCCTT
>VAPL010001247.1_pt1 | contig 13475 bp, 9 predicted proteins | sample 3395061 | NCBI WGS metagenome assembly VAPL01 (sample SAMN08290444, study PRJNA428436) | hydrothermal vent metagenome | isolation source: Deep-sea hydrothermal vent chimney 2 | place: Pacific Ocean: Juan De Fuca Ridge | depth 2182 m m | reverse complement strand
GGCGAATTAGGTTACGATATAAGTATTGATTTTAATGGTAGAACTGGTAGAAAACCAATTCATTGGGATTATTTTAATGATGCAAACAGAAAAAATGTTTATGATATATGGCGAACCCTAACAGCATTTAAACAACAACAACCTGTTTTTAATACTACAGATTTCACTTTAAATGTATCTAATTTGGTTAAAAACATTATACTGCGTGATGCTTCTATGGATGTAGTACTTATAGGTAATTTTGATGTTATTGCTCAAAATGTTTCTCCAAATTTTACTAAAACAGGTACTTGGTATGAATATTATACTGGTAGTTCATTAAATGTTACAAATACATCTATGATCATAAATTTACAACCCGGAGAATATCGTTTGTATTCTAGTGTTCCACTAAGCAATCCTTTAGGGATAGTGAAAGTAAATAATCCTTTAAATCAGACTTTAAAAATTTATCCGAATCCTGTACAAACTTCTTTTAGAATAAACCAAGGTGTAGAATCTGTAAAAATATATGATTTAACAGGACGTTTGATTAAACAATTTAATGGGCAATTTATCAAAAATAAATCTTTTGATATACAAGCATTAGCTCCATCAATTTATTTGTTGCAAATTAAAACAACCAATGACAAAATTTATGCTAAAAAATTAGTAAAATACTAACTAGTATACTTGGACTAAATTTAATAAATAATATAGAAAGTACATAAAAAGCTGTTATTAAAGTAATGATTTTTAATAAATTTAAAAAATAAATTACTGAATATCAATAGATTGTCATTAAATTGTATAATAAACTTTTCATCAAAGGACAAATGAGTTCTTGTCTTTTTAAGAAAATAGAAAAAAATAAATTTTTAGAACTCAACTAAAAATCAAAAATTATGAAACAACTTTACTCAATTTTAATTTTAACTATTTTAACACTATATAGTTTAAGTGCACAAACAACAGTAACTTATCCACAACAAGTGGCTAATTATGCTACTTTTTTTAGTGATGGTGGTAGTAATTTTGATAATGGAGCTACCGAATTAGGTATGTGGGCAAACGGAGGAAACAAACAATCTGTTGGTTGGAGAAACTTTACACAAGATGGCACTACAACAGGTACACTTTCTACAATGACAGTTGGTGATAGCTTTACTATTACATTAAATGCCACTAGAGCTTATGGTCAAATTGGAGTAGCCTTATTATCAAGTCCAACAGCTACTGCAAGTTGGGCAGATAGAATAAACAATTATGCCGTGCAAGTTAATTTAAATGGAAATGGTGGTGCTTTTGACCCTTGGGAAGTTGTATCTGCAGGTGGGACTATAAACGCATCAACAATTAGCGGATCTACTACTGCAACAGACTTTGTATTTAAGCTTACTTTAAATTCTGCAACTTCAATGACTGTAGATATAAATAATGGAACCCAAACCTTTAATGTAACCATCAATAACCAAAATATAACGGGTTATGCTGTATACATAAATGATGATTGGAATGGTAGTGCAAATACAAACATCTATTGGAAACCAACTACAGAATACGTATATGCAACTACCTTAAGTATTAATGATGTTGTTAAAAATACGATGTCTCTTAATTTAATTGATAATATAATACATATTGAAGGTTTAAATTATAATCAGAGATTCAAATTAAATGTTTTTGATTTAAACGGAAGACTTGTAAAAAAATTAAATGAAAAATCTACACTTAACCTAAATGGATTATCACCATCAGTTTATATTTTAAAATTAAAAACGGATGATGAAAAAATTATCACCAAAAAAGTAATTAAATCCTAACTATAATAAATTAGGTTATTGAAATTAGGTATAAATGAGGCTGTCTGAAAAAGTTACATTTTAGTCAACCTGAACTTGTTTCAGGTTCTAATAACAACGAGTAATCAGTAAGATAAGATTCTGAATTAAATCCAGAATGACGCTTTTCAAAATTTTTCAGACAGCCTCATTTTTTTGTAAAAATTTAGTGAAAGCCTTCCAGTAATTTTCATTTCCAACAGTAGTTTTCCAAAGTGCTTTTGAACCATGAATTCCTTTTTCTTCTGGAATATATTGAGTTACATATTTAGGATTTATTTCTGAAATTAATTCCGTAAGTGCTTCCGATTCTTTTTTAGAGGAAGTTACAAAAACAGGTTTTTCAATATCCTTTATACTATTTTTTACATCTATGGTTTTATAATATTCTCCAGGGCTAAATGCAGCTATCGCTTTTACTTTATCTGAATTTTTCCCAATTAATAACACCAACGTAGCGGAATAGGAGCTTCCAACCAAAATTATTGGTTTATTATTATTTTTATGATATAAAAAATCAATTGCTGCTTCAATATCTTGCCGTGCATCTAAATAAGTTGTTGGTAAGTTCTTTTTTTTAGCTGCTAAAACAGTTTCATTAATTACGCCATTTACTTTATTTCCAGAACGTTGATCAATTGCTAAACAAGAATATCCTAGTTCATTAAGTTTTATTGCAGTATCTCTATATTCACCTCGGCTAAACCTTGCTTGGTGGCATAATAAAACCAGAGGTTTATTAGATTCTACTTCATAAAAGTCAGCTGTTATTGGCAAACCATCTTTTGAAGGAAATGTAATTTTTGTAAATAGTTTCTTTTGAATAATTACATCTGTTTTAGAAATAGTTTTTTTATTGCTTAATTGATTAGATTTTTTTGAGTAATTACAAGAAATAAAGATTAAACTAAAAAGTATTATTAAGTATCTCATTTTAAAAATTTTGGACTAAAATAGTGAAATTTATTTAAGACTCTCATTTAAAGAATAATAAGCTTTAAAAAGATGGAGTTTATATTAAAAAAAAAGTAATATTTTGAATATCAAATAATTAAATTATCTAAATTGAGTATCCATTTAAAGTATTAAGCATACCAACTAAATAAACAATAATTCCGATGAATTTCTTCATCGGAATTATAATTAATGCAGGAAATAAGGGTTAAAAAGATATTATTTAATTACAAACCTCTTAGAAGCTTCAAAATTTTTATTGATTAATTTCAGAATAAAAACTCCTTTACTTAACCCTGTTAAATTTATAGTATTTTTGTTTGGTTTTAATTTACCATTCTTTACCTTTTCTCCCAATATATTATATATCTCAAAATTTGATTCAATATCAACATCTACAATTAAGTTATTGCTTGCTGGATTTGGAAATAACCCTAACTGATGCAATTCAAAAGAATCTGTTCCTAAAACAGAGCCTGCATATTCAAAAGATCCTATATCGGTTGTTCCACTTCTACTATAATTTCGCATATCGGTAGAAGGAACGCCAATAATTCCCCCTGAATAAGTTGAGCCAAAATTCCCAAACACACCGGAGTCAACAGCTACACTAGTTGAAGTTATCTCAATATAATCTGACAAAGAGGTATTTCCACCATTAGTAGCAGGAGTTACTACATCTAAGTTAGTTTGATTTCCTGTTAAACTATTGGTATAACTAATAACGACGCTTGAAGAATTAACACTTTCAACTATTGAATTCGTAACTTTAACTCCATTATCACCACCTGAATAAGCATATAAATCATAGCCTGCGGAATTAGCCAAGATACAGTTTGTTATATAAAGTTCGTCCGAATTATTATATAAGGCATAAGCTTCGAGTCCGTTAGTATTATCAATAAAGGTACAATTCATAATATTTGCCCCTTTACGGTCAATAAATACCGCTGGAGATGTTGAACTACTTGAGGTATTATTATAAAAAACACAATTTATTACATTACGCTGTTCATGGTTTGCCGTATTTCCTTCATAAAGCTCTAGTGCCATATATCCACCTGCTCCCACAGTATTATTTTGAAATGTGCAATTATTGGCATTAAATGTTCCTTCACAATAAACCCCACCAGTACCACTAGTTGAGCTATAATTATCTGAAATAATTACATTTTCTAAAGTTAAATTCACATTATTGGAAGAACCATATACGCTCCCTATTGCCCCTCCATGAAATGTAACATGAGTTGTACCTACCCAACCACTAAAGCCTCTTCCATGTCTAATAGTTAAATCTTTAAAATAAACTCTTTTATAATCTGCTATTTCAAAAACCCTTCTATCGGCTGTATTTGGTGATGCATCGGCCTGAATTATAGTTACTCCTGGTCCTGCACCTTGTATAAGTAAATCTTTATTTAATATAAAACCACGATCAGCTACATCTCCTAATTCTCCAGTATCTGTCCAAGTAAATGTTCCATTTAAATCAATAATGTCACCAGAAACGGCTATAGTATATCCTTTGTAAAAAGTTTGGTATGGACTCCCAATAGTACCAGTTCCAGTGGTATCATTTCCTGTACTTGAATTTACATAAATGGTGCTTTGACTAAAAATTGAGGTCGTTAGTACTAATAATGTGATAAATAAGTAATTTTTTTTCATAATTGAGGTTTTATTATTTATGTCTAATTTAATTAATAATAACTAAAAAAAACTGATATATATCAGATTCTGCTATACCCTATTTTGAAATAAAAATCCCAACTATTTCAAGTAGAATTCCAATTCTGAGTCGATAATCAACCTAAGCATATTGATAACAGATAAAAAATATGCTTTCAACAATCCTAACTCACCAGCTTTATACCAATCCTATACAAACTCTTTTTATATCTCTACCCTTATATTTTTATATTTCATCAACCATCTCTTTTTTACATGATAAAAATATAATTGCAAATTATATTATTTTTTTGTATATAATTTTTCTAAAACCAAGCTATTTTAGTATTAAAATCCCCATTTTTAGTTTTAACTTTAATATAATAAATACCTTCAGCCATTTTCGGGATTGTAATTTCATTATTATTAAAATATTCTAAATTAGTAGTGAAAATAAATTTGCCAAGAAGATCATATATATTAATTGAAGCATGTTGCCCAACATCTCCTATTATTTGAATACGATTCTTTATGTATAAAGGAATGACCCTAAAGTTTAATTTATTAAAACCTTCCACAGATAATGTAGTTCCGCTGTTAGCTCCTGTCCACCATGAAAAAGAATTTATTCCTGTTAAGGTTAAGGTATTATCCGTTGTATTTACAGTTGATGATTGTTCAACCCAAGCACTTTTATCTGTTGATTTAAATAATTTAAGGTTAGCTTCTGTTTGACCGTTTAGTTCACTTTGGTCATAATTAAATATTAAAGTAGCATTTGTAGGGTTTGTTGTTGTATTAATTTGATAATACCTACTTAAAGTATTTCCAGAGGTGCTATGACTACGAATAATAGTAGTACTACCCATATTAGAACTTGTCGTAATTATGGCTCCAAGTCCTGCTACATTTTCAGCTGAAATATTATTTAAATCACGAGTTGTTTGTATATTTCCAGTAGTTCCACTAATTAATCCATTATCTTCATATAACGTTGCAGCACTTCCTAAAGTAATAGTTTTTCCATTTAAACTTAAATTATTTTTTAAAATAAAATTACCATTAATGGTTACATCTGAATCTAATGTTAATATTGCTGCATTTCCTAAAACAAAATTATTAACAGTTGGAGAGCCACTTAATGTAGGATTGCTTCCTCCTGAATAACTACGAATACCAACATTGTCAGTTGATACAGGTGAACTCTCTCTACTCCAATTAGTTGCAGTACTCCAAGTTGTAGAATTGGTATTTAACCAAGTATTAAATGCTGTTGAAGAAACCCAATCCGTAGTCGCATCCATATTAGTTAAAGTTAAATCATTTGCATTTCCAGAAAAATCTTGAAGTATTGTTCCAGAATTATTATCAAAATCATAATATGCTACCAATCCAGTTTCATTTCCTATTAATGAGTTGCACATATCATTTCTAATTTCTTGATTGGTAAGTGAACGATTATAAACACGTACTTCATCAATCTGCCCATCAAAGGAGGTATCGTATAAACTCGTTTCATTATTAGCTATCATATTACCAATAGTAAATCTATTCATTGGGCTAAGTGGAGCGGTGGTACTAGAATAACTCAATAATTTACCATTTAGAAAAAACTGTACAGTTCCATTACTTCTTCTCATTGCAATATGATACCATGTACCCGTTGAAGGTAAAACTGCATTTGTTGTATGCCAAGCTGTAGTTCCAAATAAACCAGCTACTTTACCATCTCTAATACCTATACCGTAGCCACCTCCATCAGTTCCATTATAGGCTATAGCACTCCATCCATTTACTGGTAAAGTATTTGGTTTAACCCAAGCCATCATAGTAAAATTGTCAGTATTAGTCATTACATTTGAGTTTGTATTGCAATAATCATCTACTCCATCAAAATTTAATGTATTTTTAGCCCCTGTAAAAGCAGAGGAAGTTTGCCACCTACTACTATTGGCACCAAATAATCTACCATCACGTGAGGCTACTCCTTCAGCATTATCGGCAGATATTCCACTACTTTCATTAAATTTATAATATAGTGTTAAACTGGTATTTGGTAACGAAATCTCTTTGTGCATATTAGCACGTATTTCAGACTCTGATTGAGTAGTATTCCAAACTCTAACTTCGTCTATTTTTCCATTAAAAAAACGTCCTGAAAATTGTGCACCTACGTAAAAATTAGCATGAGCTGTGAGTCCACTTGTTGATGAACCTCCACTCCCCGCAACTTGAATTCCATTAATAAATAACTTTAAGTCTTCACCAACACCACTCGTATATTTATATGTAGCAGCTACATGATACCAAGTGTTTAACTTAAATTCTATATTAGAACTTAATTTATTTGCTGTTGGCCCTGCACCTGATGTTTCAACAAATTGTAATTTATTTTTAGCTAAGTTAACTCCCGGATCTCCTAATCTTAGAAGTGCTGTAGCATCTGTGCCTTCTACACCCATAATGCTTGAAATGTCATAAGCACCTACAGGGAAAGATTCAATATATATCCAAGCTTCTAAAGTTAAGTTATCTCCAGAGAAATTTAATACATGACCGTCAGTAATAACAGATTCATTTGTGCCATTAAAATGTAGGGCATTATTTTGTGCTTTTAAATTAAGAAAAACACAAAGGGCTATTAATAATAATAAACGACTTTTAAATTTACTTTTTTTCATAATTAAAAATATTAACCTTTACAGGTGGGGTATAAAATTTATTTTTTTACCATACTTAAAACAATTGTATAAACCATAATTATAAGTACACAATACTCTATATATTATAATTAACTTTTAAATGATAGTGTGTGTTCATGGTTTTTTACAATGGCTAACAGTATAAACTAAAACCATAAAACTCTGGGGAAAATATGTCTATATTTTTTTAGATTAAATACCTGAAATAATTTAATAAATACACCCATTTGGATTAGACCTCTTTACGCATCATTGATGTAAATTTAAAAAGAACCTAGGGAGTAAAAAATAAAAATATGTAAAGATTGGTAAATCTTTACATGTTTTTGAAATATTTGTATTTTTACAATATCATTAATAATTAGATTGTTATCTACACATACAAAAATTTGAAACCAAAAAAAACTTTAAAAATTTTATTGAAATCTGTAAACTTCATGGTTTTATTCGCCGTTATTTTATTGTTTTTTTCGTCTATAAAAGCAAAGGCTCAAACCAATTACAGTATAGATAATAGGGTGACTTCACTTATAAACAATGGTGTGAAATTTGATTCTTTGGAAGTCGTAATTAGAGATATTATTTATACCAAAGACACCTCTTACCTGCAAAAACAACTTAAAAAAATAATTAAAATTACTTCAAAAAATAAGAATTCAAAACAATATGTTTACACACTGATTGGTTATGGACAATTAAGAACTAAAAACAGCATAACACACTTAAATGAAGCCTATGGCATAGCCAAAAAAAATGATTATAACAATTTATTAGGGCATATATTAGATACTAAGATTGTTATATTTAAAGAAAGAAAGCTATATGATTCGCTATTAGTTACCCTGATGGAGGCTAAAGATATTTACGGAAAAAGCAATAATAAAAAGCAGTTGGTTGCCATCTTACATGCTACTGCAGATTTATATTACAGAACCAAACTATATGATAAAGCTGAAAAAATTTATCAGAAAATATTAGACAAAAAAGGTGATAAAGATGAATGGGAATTTTGGCGTAATGAAGTTATATTAAATAATTTAGGTTTAATTGAAATGAAGCGTCATAACTATTTTGAAGCTGTAAAATACTTTAATGAGGCCTTGAAAACAATTACAAAAGACAGTACGAGTTCCAGATATGCAACAGCCCTAGGTTATAATGAGCTGCAACTGTCAAAATGTTATTTAAATATTGGCAAAGACAGCTTCGCTTCTTATTACTACAAAAAAAGTCTTAGCTATTGTTTTAAAAAAAATATGACTGATGAGCTAACCCAACTGTACAACCTCAAATCTAAATTATTTTTTAAAAATGGTAAGATTGACAGCAGTCTTTTTTATACACAAAAGGCCTTTAATACGTTTAATGATAATCAAAATATTTCAAAAGAAAATCTTTTGGAAATCTATAAATCATTTTACGAAATATCTAAAAAAACTAAGAGCTATAAAAAGGCTTACACATACCTCAATTTATATTCTAAGCTTAAAGATTCGTTAGACAATGCATCACAATCAATAAAACGTATACAAACTTTTGAGGAACATAAATATAACAAAGTAGAAGCTAAAAAAAATCGGTTAAAAACAAGGAATAATTTTTTACTGATAATAATGCTGTCTTCTTTTATATTTATTACAATAATACTTAGCTATTATTTGAAGTTAAATAAAGCCCATTTAAAATTAATAGCTAAAAATTTAGAAATCGTGTCTCAAAATACTTTTAATATTGAAAATAAACAGTTTAAAGTATCCAATAAATATTCTAAAACTGTTACAGAAGAACAAATTGAATTAATAAATAAATTTGAGCAGTTTTTAGAAAACGAAAAATTCTTTTTAAATCACAATATCTCAATAAATGATATTGCACATCATTTAAATACGAATAGAACTTACCTCTCTAAAGCTATTAATGTGATTCTAAAAAAGAATTTCAATTCATATATAAACAATTTAAGAATAAAAGAAGCTATACGTATGCTCCCTTCAAGAGAATTTAAACAAATAACCCTTGAAGCAATTTCTAAGAAAGTGGGTTTTAACAATAAGGTATCTTTTAATGAGGCGTTTAAAAATTATACCGGTGTTTTACCTTCGTACTTTATAAAAAACTATCGTAAAAGTTAGTGGTACAAATTACCATTATATATTTACGATCAATCCCATCCTAAACGTTTTTAAAAATTCATAAAAAAAAGCCTGAATTCAAGAACTTAACGCAACAAATCTAAATTAATAGATTTGTAACTATGATACGTAAAAAGAATAGTAGACTTACCTATAAAGAAAGAATACAAATCGAAGTTCTTTTAAACGAAAATAAGGAAATTATGGATATTTTTGAGGGACAAAACCTTCTAGAGTTTACCGAATAAAAGTCAGCTGTTATTGGCAAACCATCTTTTGAAGGAAATGTAATTTTTGTAAATAGCTTCTTTTGAATAATTACAGCTGTTTTAGAAACAGCTCTTTTATTGCTTAATTGATTAGATTTTTTTGAGCAATTACAAGAAATAAAAATTAAACTTAGTATTATAATTAAATATCGCATCTTATTTTTTTTGAACTAAAATAGTAAAATTTATTTAAGAGTAGCATTTAAAGAATAACAAGCTTTGAAAAAAGGAAGAATTATCTTTTAATTACGACTAAAATTCTAATTTTTTTACAAAAAAACCCTCCTCAATTTAGGGTTAGAGGAGGAAAATTGCTATGAAAAAGATTGTAGCAGACCTTGACCTAACTACACTACAAATATAATTCATTTTTTATAAATAGAAATGACGTTTGTCATTATATATAATATAAGTTACACTTAAAAAAGTAATTTTTTTAAAATAAAAATCCTATTATTTCTAGTAGGATTTACTTTGGAGGCAATGAGAGATTCTCAAAAGTTATTAGCCTATTTTACTAATTTGTTCCCAATGCAACAAAACTAGATACAAAACCGTATATTTGTAGTATAAATAAAATTTTTAATTATGAGTAACGGAACAGTAAAATTTTTCAATAATTCTAAAGGATTTGGATTCATCACTCCAGAAGAAGGTGACAAAGATGTATTTGTACATGTAAATGGACTAATTGATGAAATCAATGAAGGGGACAAAGTAAGCTACGATGTAGAAGAAACCCCAAAAGGATTAAACGCAATAAATGTCAAAGTAATTTAATTCATTACTTCTAACTTATTTGTATAAAAAGCCTGTCGTAATTGATAGGCTTTTTTTTACATTCTGCTTTAAAGTATAAAAAAATCCCACTATTTCTAGTAGGATTTTATTTTGGTGGGCAATGAGGGATTCCCATTATCCTAAATCACTGTTTAACAACAGCATCCTTCATTGAATAAAGTATTGCCAACAATTCATTTCGTGAAATTCTATCAACTTTATTGGCATCCAAAACAAAAAGGATATCATCTAAGCCTGATAAAAAATCTGCTTCTGATATATTTAAACCCGTATGGGCATCTACCATATCTCTCCCTTTATATTTAGTTTTGCCTCCAGTACCAGCAGCCAAAAAATCTTTTACATGTTGTTTAAATTGATTGAAATATTCAGGGTTTTCTGTTAAAGGAATAAAATATTGTTTAATATCCTCATTTTCTAGGTGTCTGGCTACAATTGCCTCAACAGCAGCAGAAATACCTTCTTCTCCTCCCAATTTTTCATATATTGATTTTTCTTCAACAACAGTTACCTCATCCTGAGTTGTTACCAAATCCTTTTTAACTTCAGTTTTACACGATAAAAATGTAATTGCAAATACAAATAATAATAAATAGTTAGTTGTTTTCATTTGATTAGTAATTTAAGTTAGTGATTATAAGCACTTTGAATTGCAATGTAACAATTATTACATAATAATGCAAATAACTTAAATTTTATAAAAATTAACCCTGGACCATGATAAATAATAAGCATAAAAAAATCCAGCTATTTCTAACTGGATTGTAATTGATGTGGGCAATGAGGGATTCGAACCCCCGACCCCCTCGGTGTAAACGAGGTGCTCTGAACCAACTGAGCTAATTGCCCTAAGCGGATGCAAATATATAACTTGAATTTTTATTACACAACCATTTTTTAAAAAATATTGCCTAATAATTTTAATAAAAAAAACTCTGAGCTCAATTAAACTCAGAGTCAATAAATTAGTTTGCTTATTTCTCTAATTCTGGAACATTGGTTAATATAAAATCTCCGTGCCCTGCAAAAATTTTAGCATAATTTTTAAAAAAGGCTTTTCGTTTCTTTTCATCTGGCCAGTGTTGATTCACAAGTTTTGTATCCTCCGTGAAAATATTTTCAATATCTGCAAAGTTATCAACCACAAATACTTCAACAGCATCTCTACTATTTGCTCCCCATAAATGCCTATGCGTGTAATATCCTTTTATAAATGGATTTTTCATAGTTACGTTTTCAAAATATTCTTTAAAACCATCACCTCCAGAACCTAATTGATTTACTTTAACATAATATATTAATGGTTTTTTTGAATCTGTTTTTACTGGTTTTGTAAATGGTAATGATATATATATTTCATCACTATGCATTGGACTATAATAACTGCTTTGCTTTTTAAAAAAGGCATCTCTATCTTCTTTTTTAGGCCAGGCTTCAGTAATTAATTTATTATTTATATCATTCGATTTATCAATATCTTCCCAAGTTTTATAAACATTTACTATTTTAACTTCAGAATCATCTGGAGTAAAATAATGAAAATACACTCCTGAGCTAATTATTAAATCGTTTTTGCTGGTAACTTTATCAAAATATTCTTTTTCTATTTTTAACCAATCTTTAAAATCTACATCAGGTTCAGAGCTTCTATGTGCTGTGGTAACGGTAATATAAACTGGTTTTACTTCTTCTTTAGCAGGTTTATCTTGACTGTATGTATTGATAGAAATGAAAAGTGAAAACACAAAAATTCCTATCCATAATTTTTTAATGAAATTCATAATCTTAATTTTTTAAGTTAGTATATAATATTCTTTAATACAATAAATATGAAAAGTGGGATTGATTAAATTAAAAAGTAATAATTCCTAATTAAAGGATTTTAATTGGTTAGTTAGTAGTATAAAAATAGGAGGTTTGTTAATAGTATTTTAGGTGAATAACTATAAAGGTCTAGTAAAAAAATTAAATCTTTTTTGAAGTTGATTGGCTGTAATATACAACTTTAATTTTATTTTAAAAAATATATTTTACAGTATATCAGACAATTAACTCTTAATTACATTCTAAAAACCGAGTACTTTAAACAACTTCAGCAACTACAAAAGTGCTACCTCCAATAAAAATGACATCATTTTTATTTACATTTTTTTTAGCAGATTTTAAAGCCTCTTTTACAGTGGGATAGCTGTTACCAAACAAATGATAGACTTTACATTCCTGCTGCAATTTAGTTTCATTTAAGCCTCTTGGAATATTAGGTTTACAAAAATAATAAATAGCATTTTTTGGAAATAATGGCAAAATAGAGTTCAAATTTTTGTCATTTACCACGCCAAAAATTATATGTAAATTCCTATATCTTTCTTTGGATAACTGTTGCATAACATATTGTAAACCTTCTTTATTATGGCCAGTATCACAAATAATTTTAGGAGATTGATTAAGAATTTGCCATCTACCCATCAGTCCTGTATTTTCTACCACCTTTAATAATCCTTTTTTAAGTTTATTTTTAGAAATTGGAAAATTATGCCTTTCTAAAATTTGTATGGTTTGTATTGCAGTTTTTATATTATGTTTTTGATAATCTCCTTTTAAATCGGTTTTTAAATTGTTTTGTAATTCTGAAGCAAAATAAATTGGTGCATTATTTTTTTTAGCAATTTTCTTAAATTTATCCCTTATTTCTATTTGATTTTCTCCTATAATTACCGGAATATTAGGCTTTATAATCCCTGCTTTTTCAAATGCAATTTCAGGCAAAGTTTCCCCTAAAAACTGCGTATGATCAAATCCGATATTGGTAATTACAGAAACAATCGGAGTAATAATATTTGTAGAATCTAAACGTCCGCCCAAACCAACTTCAACAATAGCAATGTCCACTTTATGTTTGGCAAAGCTATTAAATGCTAAACCAACAGTCATTTCAAAAAAAGAAAGTTGGTGGTTTTCAAAAAAGGATTTATGTTTTTTAATAAAATTAATAACTTCCATTTTTTTTATAGGTTGTCCATTAATTTTAATTCGCTCTCTAAAATCTTTTAAATGAGGCGAAGTGTATAAACCAACTTTATAACCTGCTTCTTGTAAAACCGAAGCAATCATATGGCTGGTTGAACCTTT
>VAPL010612695.1_pt1 | contig 13477 bp, 12 predicted proteins | sample 3395061 | NCBI WGS metagenome assembly VAPL01 (sample SAMN08290444, study PRJNA428436) | hydrothermal vent metagenome | isolation source: Deep-sea hydrothermal vent chimney 2 | place: Pacific Ocean: Juan De Fuca Ridge | depth 2182 m m | reverse complement strand
TTTAATAAAGCACATGACGAATTTGGTAAAAAAGTCTTAGCAGCAATTCCACATATATTTCCCTATGTAAAACACAGGCTATATGTTGCAGAAACGAAGGGAATTATGCCCCGGAACATGTACAAAACCAACGGAATAATAGATGATGCTATTATAGATTTGTATAAAAATTATGAAGGTAAATTAGACAATGCAACAGAGATCAAACTAAAGCTGTTTAAGCTATCAGATAAGCGTATTGATTTACTTTTTAAAAAAGAGGACTTTCATAAAAACACCTTAAGTACAAGTCAAATTTTAAAAAATGAGTTAAGACAATTGGAAGAAAAATTTGAGTTTGATGCCGGTAATGATTTGATAATGCATGAAGAACTAGATGATATTTCATATCGCCAAGATGATTTTAAAAAACCACTATTTCTATATACTAATGATGAAGAGAAAAATATTATAAAAACACTTGAAATACCTATAGAGAACAGTGAATTAACAGAAAAGAAAAGAATGGCATTCAATAAAATTTACCATTGGTTACCAACTGAGACCTCTAATATTTTAGATCTTTTTATATTCGGAAAACTTACGTATGATGAAATTGCATTGATAAAAGAAATAGATGTGTATGAAATAAAAAACAATATTCAAGAAGTAAGTATGGTCTTTAGAAAAAATGTGCTTTAAAGAAAATTTATCAGTCTTTATTTTTTTCTTCTTCTTTACGTTTTTGTCTTTCCAGTTTTTTAAAATAACCTCTTAAGAGAAAATTATGCTTTAGTGCTTCAAGGTTTTCATTTAAAAGAATACTTCCTTCTTTAATGTTTTTCATCGTTTCATCAATATCTTTTACAAGTGTAGTATCATTGACCATATAATTTATTGTTCCCTTACCATTTTTAATATCTAACACAACATCATTTAAATTACCAATCACATTATTGATCTCATTACCAGATTCATCTAAATTTGTAATGATTGATTTTATTTTGTTTGCAGAAATAGAATCGCTTAATAAAACAGCAGCCATACTTTCATCATAATTAATTGATGTAATTATAGTATTTAGTTCTTTAAATGTTTTTGAAGCACTCAAACTGGTTGCTCTCAAATTTATAATAGTTTGTTTTAAACTTAAAGCCATTTCGGCATCTCTTATTAGCATACCAAGCGTTCCTTCACCTTCATTAATTGCAGTTGTTATCTCTAATAGATCAGCAGTAAGAATGGCAGCGTTTTCATTAGTGGTATTTAATGTGGTCATCATATCATTAGTTGATATTTTACTATAAGATTGAATAGTATCACCTGGTATTAATTGGTTTGATATTCCTTTTCTTGGAACTATATTAATAATCATGCTTCCAACTAATCCATCAGATCCTATAGTAGCTACAGCATTCTTTTTTAAATGTTTTAAAATCTTATCTTCAATAATCATATTCACCCAAATAGTAGTGTCATTCACCATTACAATGTTTTTAACCGTACCAACATTAATACCGGAATACCTAACATTATTACCTAACTGTAATCCATTAACATTTTTAAACATACTACTTATTCTAAAAGTTTTTCCAAAAAGGTTTTGTCTATTTCCAATAAAATAAAGTGCTGTAATTAATATAAGTGTACTTATAATAATAAATAAACCTAGATTTAATTTTTGTGAATTTGATTTTTTCATAACCATATCTATTTAAAAAATGCTTGAATTTTTTCATCAGATGATGAAGATAATTCTTCAAAAGTTCCTTCAGCGTAATTAATTCCGTCAATTAATAAGATCATTCTATTTGCAGTTACCCTTGCACAATCTACATCATGTGTTATAATCAATGAGGAAGCCCCATGTTTTTGCTGAATTTCTCTCATAAGTTCAATAATTTCTTTGGCAGTAATAGGGTCAAGTCCTGTGGTAGGTTCATCGTAAATAATAATTTTAGGATTCAAAATAATTGCTCTGGCCAATGCCACTCTTCGTTTCATTCCTCCGGAAAGTTCCTCAGGCATTAAATCAATAGCGTCAGTAAGCCCAACGCTTTCTAATGCTTTTAGCACTAATTTTTCTTTATCACCAAGTTTGTTATTGTGTTTGCGTTGTGGGAATTCTAAATTTTCTCGTACAGTCATTGAATCATATAAAGCACTGCCTTGAAAGAGAAAACCTATTTCAGTACGTAAATTATCTAGCTCTTTCTTTTGTAAAGTTGCAATATCTTTATCCATAATTTCAATGTTGCCGCTATCAGCCTCCATTAATCCGACCAAACATTTTATCATTACCGATTTTCCGGAACCAGATTTGCCCATGATCACCAAATTTTCTCCTTCATATAATTCCATTGTAAAGCCATTAAGAACATGATTATTACCAAAACTTTTTTTCAAGTCTTTAATTTTTAATATGGGTGCTATGTTAGTTTTGTTTTTCATGACTAGATTTCGAAAAAGATGTCAGCAATAAAAACAGCAATAAAATCTATTATAAATAACAGCATTGATGTGTATACAACGGCAGAGTTTGAGGCTTCACCAACACCAACAGTCCCTTTTTTACAATTATAACCTTTAAATGCTCCAACTAATCCTATGGCAAATCCAAAGAAAACTGATTTAATAGTAGCCGGAATTAAATCTGAAAATTTTAAGGCATTAAATACTTTATTGAAATAGAGTAGATAAGAAACATCGCCTTTTAAATTCTCTATAATAGCAGAGCCATATAAAGCAATAGCATCACCAAAAATAATAAGCAAGGGCACCATGAGTGTTGTTGCCATAATACGTGTTACGACCAAGTATTTAAACGGATTTGTGCCCGAAACCTCCATGGCATCAATCTGTTCTGTCACTCTCATGGAACCCAGCTCAGCACCTATACCAGAGCTAATACGACCTGCACAAATTAGCGCAATTATCATTGGACCAATTTCTCGTACGATGGAAATACTCACCATAGATGGCATCCATGATTCTGCACCAAATTCCATTAAGGTTGGCCTGGATTGTAGTGTAAATACCAAACCAAGAATGAAACCCGTGACACCCACTAACAATAAGGAACGGTTGCCTATATTATAACATTGACGTACTAATTCTTTAAGCTCAAAAGGTTTTGTAACAGCTTCTTTAAAAAAGCGACCGGCAAAATAAGATAACTCACCTATTTCAATTAAAAAGGTTTTCATCTTATTAGGTATTTGTAGTGATCTTATCATCCTGATATCAAGAGATGGTTATTTAACCCTCATTACGAATCTCTATTGCATAATACGAGTTTAAAGCTACACTAAACTTGGGTGTTTTACTTATATCTCAGTATTATAAGCTTCTTCTATTTTTTTATTGATAAGCTGTTGTTCTTCAAGTACAAATAAGACCAAGTTAATATAATCATCAATAGTTCCTTTAACAGAACCAGGGTCAATAATATCTATATAACCTTTCCATATCAATTCTCTTTCTTTTTCAGAACATACACAATACAATGAGGTTTCGGTATGATAGACTTTATATTTTTCATAATATTTACGATTGTAATAAATATCTTGATTCATATAATAATCATCTCTAAACCGTCTATGTGTATTTTCAAAGTCGCCATATTCTTCAGAAAATATTATTTTATCTTCTACACCTATTACTTTGGTAAATAAAATGCTATTAAACCCATCATTTATAAGTTTATTTTCCATTTCTTTTAACGCTGCTTCTGTTTTTTCGCCTTCAGTAAATGACTTACCAAACATTTCTAGGCTAGTTACAGCTTCTATTCCTCTTGATAGGTATTCTTCTTTAAATTGTTTTTCAAATTTTTTCCTTGCACTCTTATTAGAAGTCATTCCAACAATTAAAATTTTAGTTGGCTCAAAAGTATCTATATCAGGGTTTTTCCAATTATTAACTAATTGCGTAGAGGAACAACTTACTAATACAAAAACCAAAAGTAGAGAGGTTAAATTTTTCACAATAGTATTTTTTAATGCTATAAAATTAACTGTAAAATTAGAGTTGTGAAATGATATCTATCAGTTAGCAATAATTTATCAAACCATTACTTTAATGACATCATATAATTTGGGTATAGATACATTCCATTTATAGGTGTCTTTAATTTTAACCCTCAATGTATCTGTAGCAATAGGTTCTCCATGAATTAGGTAGACATTTTCCGGAATATTTTTAATAACACTCATCCAATTTAATAGATCATGTTGATCTGCGTGAGCTGAAAAGCTTTCAATACTTCTTACCGTTGCTTTTACAAGATAGTATTTACCAAAGAATTTTATTTCATGTGCTCCTTCCTGTAATTGCCGTCCACGAGTACCTTCTGCTTGATAACCTACTAACAACACAGTTGTAGAAGGCTCATCTATTAATTGTTGTAAATATGTTAATACACGACCACCGGTAACCATACCACTTCCTGCAATAATTATTTTAGATCTAGGGTCATCAATAGTTTCCCAGGTTTCTTTATAAGATTGTATAATATTGATATGATTGCACATTGCTTTATATTCTGTATCAGATAATTTATGCCATTTAGGAAAACGTTTAAAAACATCTAACACATTGTTTCCCATGGGGCTATCAACAAAAATAGGAATGGCAGGAATTTTATTTTTTTTATACAATCGCCATAAGAGATACATCAAAGTTTGCAATCTTTCTACTGCAAAACTGGGTATTATTAGATTGCCCTTTTTATAAATAATATCTTTTATCAATTGAGAAAGTAGTTGCTCAATATCTTCATTAGGGTGTAATCTATTACCATAGGTACTTTCAATAAATAGATAGTCTGCCCATTCAGGTTTTTTAGGGTCATTTAATAAATAATCATTATTTCTTCCAATATCTCCTGAAAATACAAAACGTTTTCCGTTTATATCCAATTCTATAAAAGTAGCGCCGATAATATGACCATTGTATTGAAAGCGATAGGATATCTTATCTGATAAAGTAATCCATTTCCCTTCCATTTCTACAGTAAACAACTGTATTGTTTTTTCAGCCTCTTCAATGGTGTAGAATGGTAGCGCAGACCTATGCTTGGTATATTTTTCTTTAATTGCTTTTTGAGCTTCTTCTTCATGTATTTTGGCACTATCTCTGAGTATAATTTCTGCAATAGCTAATGTAGGTGCTGTTCCGATGATAGAGCCTTTAAACCCTTGTTTTAGTAACCTTGGCAGATAACCGACATGATCTAAATGACCGTGGGTTAGTAATACAACATCTATTTCTTCAACATTAATGGGTAGATCATTCCAGTTTAGTTCACGTAATTTTTTTAAGCCTTGGAACATACCACAATCAATCAGTATATTTTTATTGAGCACTTCTACAAGAAATTTAGAACCGGTTACTGTACCGGTAGCTCCTAAAAAATGGATTTTAGCAAAATTAAGCATTGCACAATAATTTTATTTCACTCAATATTTTTTCTTTTCTAACATCAGAAAGCCCTAAATGATCTAAATAAAAAGAATCATCAATTAATTCTCTACATAGCACAATATTTCTACTCAATAAAAAATGTTTTTCTCGATTTGTGAGTAGGGTTGATACGGTAATTGGATACAGTCCCAGTCTATCAATTCTATCCTTTAAACCATTGTCTTTAGGGTAATCCCAACTTAACAAATACAATCCAACACATTTTCCATATTTTAATGCATCTTCTGTAAATCGAGTATTGGTTGCAACCCAGCCTTGGGTTAATAAGGATTCATTTTTTGAATTGGAATTCCAATGTGCTTTTACGTCCTGAAAACGAGAGTTTATATATAAAGGGATTTTTACATTGCATTTAAGACCTTGCTCACTATGAAATTTGCATTCAACGATAGTAGTTTCATGATTCTTTTGAGCTACAACATCAATTTCATGAGTAATACAGTTTCCTTGTAAAACTTTACCTACAATGGTTTTATAACCGGAATATTTTAAAACTGTACTTACAAAGCGCTCAAATGGAAAGCCAGTAGGACCCAACTCATAAATTGCTTTTTTTAACTTGTATTTTGACGCTAGGTAACTTTTTCCCTTTTTTAATAAAGCGAAGGCTCTATTATAGATTTCTTTTGTTGATATACCTTGATATAATTCACCTCTTACTACATCAATAATCTGATTAACGGTAGTATTGTCTGCCCCGGTATGTTCTAGCGACGAACGTAGTTTACGCAATGAGAATTTTACTTTTTCACCTGAAGCTTTAATAATTTCTATATGATCACTTTTTATGAGCATCAAAAAAGTCTATTACTAAAGCTTTCACTTGATTATTTGTCATGCTATCGGCTTTTTTTACTGCCTTTACTTTTATACTTATGTCCTTATAGTTTTTTTCTAGTTCTTTATAGAATTTTTTATTTGTTTTTGCAGGACCAAAAATTACGATTGCATCAGCATTTTTTATTTTAGATACTATTCCTTTAAAGTAGGATTTTAACTGATGTTTTTCACGTTCTAAATATTTACTGTCTTGAACAACATCTTGTGGTCCGCCTTTAAATTTAGTACCTGAACCGCCACCAATATTGAAGGTTTCAATTTCAGACTGTATTATGTCTATAACTGTTTCATTATTCTTTGAGCTTATGATGTATGCTTTTTCTTTATCTAACCAAATTCCTATATTTTTCATACGTACAAATTTTTATATCTATTAAACAGGTAAAATTAAAAGTGGTATAGCGCTATGAAAACTAATTTTCTTTATGATGGGCTCATGTATAAGTTTTTCAATAAAACTATGTTCGTAATTTAGTAGGCAAACCATATTTACTTTATGCTCTTCGGTATAATTATTAATTGCATCAGCTATAGTTGTATAAGTTATAATCTCTTCAAATACAGTATTGCCGTTATCTAAACATTGCTTTAGTATATCTTTATTTTGTTGCTGTATGCTGTCCAGCATATTTTCTTTTTTTACATGTAAAACGCTGATTTCAAAGTTGTGAATTAATTGTAATTCTATTAAACAATTTAGCTTAGCCTTATTAAAATGTCTCTTAAAATCAGTTGCAAAAATTAGTCGCTTAGGTTCTTCATATTCATATTTCAGAGGTACTGAGATTATAGGGCAGAGGTCTATATGCTTGATCATTTTCACGGTATTGCTCCCCATAAAAATTTCTTTTGCACCCGTAGCACCGGCAGTACCCATTATTATAATATCTATATTTTCTTTAGACACAATTCGTTTTATAATATTTAATAAAGAACCGGTCTTAGATAAGATTTTATATTCATGTTTGTCATTCAATAAATTATCATTTAAATAATTCTCAATTTTTTTCAATTCCTTTTCGGATGTTTCTTTCATTATGCGATACATGTGTGTATCTCTTTCTTTATGCATGGTATTAGTAGTTCTTGAAGTACTAACCTGATGAGTGTTTAAAATATAAAATCGACATGGAATATCATCATATAATCTTATGGTATATGTCAATGCATCCCAAGCATTGTCAGAGAAATCGGTTGGTACTAGTACTTTTTTCATTTTCCTTATGAGCTACATTTTTGCTGGAATTACTAAAAATGGAATATTTAAATGAAAACCAATTTGATTGATCACAGGTTTAAAAAATAAGTTTTCAAAAAATGAATGTTTGTTATTGATCATCATCAGTAATTGAACATATGTTGATTTTTGAAATTCATTGATTGCTTGAGGTATTGGCTGATCATCAACTCTATAAGAAGCATGTTTAATGGTTGTAAAAAGTTTCTCTAAGGTTGCTTTATTTGTGTTTTGAGTTTCAGACAAATCAATGCCATGTGAAACATTTAATATATGAACTCTAGAATTGAAATTATTTACTATAATTTTAAGGTTTTGTATTTGTTTATCAGAATAATCAACCTTATAATCTGTAGGGAATAAAATCTCTTTAGGTTCTTCAAAGAAATAACCATCTGGAACAGCTAGTACAGGACATTTTGATTTTTTGATTACATGTATAGTATTTGAGCCAAATAAAACTTCTTTAGCGCCTGTAGCTCCTTTGGTACCCATAATTATTAAATCAATAGAATATTTATCTACAATGTCTTTAATTTCATCAGTTAATAAACTAAAAGAGGATATAGTTTCAAATTGATGTTTGGAGTTGTTAAATTTTTCTTTTAGTTCTTTTTCGATCTCATCAAGCTTCTCCAGTGAATTTTCTTTTATAATATCTACAATATCACCAAAATAACCACCGGCACTCATCCGATAATCATAATTGTAAATTATAGGTGTATAAGTATTTAAAAGATAAAATTTACAATTTTCATCTTTATACAGGTTTAATGCATAATTAATAGCATTTCTCGCATTGTCTGAAAAGTCGGTTGGTAACAATATTTTCTTCATAATATAAAATTGAAAATTTATATTATAAAAGTATACCATCTTTTAGAAGTAAACTATGACATCCGTCAGACTAAGGTGTAATTTTGACCAATCATGCCATATTATCAATTTTTTTAATGATTAAATTCAATAATTTTTCTATCTCTTTTAATAAAATGCAATTTATTATCTCTAACGACTTTCTTTCTATATCCAAACAAGTGAAAAATTTTTGTAGCTAAGAATTTGACTGTTTTTGGATTGACAATTAATGTGTATTTATCTATTGGATCTTGCTTAATGCCGGGTAATAACCTTAGTAAGTGATGTAAATGTAATTTTCTAGCTATTTTTGATAGTTGCAACCAGAATATTGAGATCTTTGTAATAATAAAAAATCCATCATTGCCTTGCTGTTGATATAAAGGCATAAATATACGACCATTCATGTTGGCTTTTATCTCTCTGTCATTGCTTAAAGCCAATACTTGTTGTTTTTTTATGTTATCAAAATTTTTAAAGCCATTGACCATTATAAAATCTTCTTTATTTTGTAATAAATAGCGATAATCAATTTCGAAAAAATCTTTATTTTGACCATTAGCTGTTAAGATTTGTTGATAGTGGTAGAATTTTTTTATTTCCTTTTTATTAATACAACCTGAAGCTTCAAGAGACAGCCAAATAAAAGCTTCACCATTCTCAATTGATATAGGTTCATTATGCTGTCCGGCTTCAAGGCCTAATGAGATATGACCAAATTCATTGATGTAAGTTAAAAGCGGACCATCTAAATACTCTTCAATACCTAAAATAACAGGTATAGAAAAATTACTGGTAAATTTTCTATTATTCAATGAATCACTAATAGTTATAAATGGTATTGTATCAGCTGAAGTAGTATGCAAATCAATAAAGTAAAATGGACCCTTATCGTTTGATAATATTTCTTTAATAATCAAGTATAATTCTAGTTGTTCTTTTTCTTCAGAGTTTAAATTTATATTTGGTTTATTGATGTTTACAACATTCTCTTCAGTCCAAATACGATTAAGGTCGGTCGTTTCAAAACGAATATTTTTACGAAGCGCATTCAAATTTCCGGCAATAGCATAGAAATTTCCGTTTAGTTTGATGTTTTCATCCTCAATTTTTTGTAGCACTATTCTCAAGCTATGTATACCGGCAGGTTCATTGCCATGAATTCCTCCAAATACAATAATTGTTGGACCAGTTTTACTTCCCTTTATACTCCCTAAATTTCGTTTAGAGATCATCTTTTTATGAGAGGGTTTTATTAAAGTATTACTCATTAATGGTAGTCTTTTTATCAATCTTCTCTAAATCTTTTTTGGTAAACATACCAATTAATTCATCATTTTCAACAATAGGTAAACATCCTATTTTATGAGTATTCATTATTTTTCGAGCTTCATCAATTGTCATTTCAGAATCTGCAATTTTTACATCTTTAATCATAATATCTTTAGCTACTATTAGACTAGATGAAATGCTTTTTAAATCAATAACATCTAAATTAGTTTTTGTAATAATACCCGTAATTTTATTATTTTCATTTACAACCGGTAAATGATGAATATTTTTCCAATCCATTATTTTCACTAATAGTTCTACCAAATCATCTTCATTAACCACAAATAGCTCTGTGGTCATAACTTTATAGAGTTTATTGCTAGTTTTAATATTAGAACTGGTAGTAGACTCCGCTAATTTCCATTGGTATATTGGTTTATTATCTTTCTGATTTTTATACATATTATAAGCCAATAATATATTGGCTTCATCACGAGATACTTTTTTTCTAAGTTTTCGATTACTTCTTATTTGCCATTTACTACCGGTAAGATTATTATCAACGCGTTTTTCAATAATATTTAAGTAAAAATCAATATCATTTGCATCGATATCTGATTTTTTTAGCCCTTCACGTGCCATTGGAATTAATATTCTTTTTGCCAGTTTTATAGCTGAAATACCTGATCCAAACCAATTGAAATAAGTATTAATACCGGTTCTGGCAGCATTAATAAAATTACCTCTGGCATCATTAAATGGCATTTGTTTCCAAATTTGTTTGTATTTACTGGGCATGCCCTGCATTACGCCAATCCAGAATAAAGCATTGGCAATTTCATCTACTGCACTCGGACCAGAGGGAATATATCTATTTTCAATTCGTAAATGAGCAATATTATTATTTATTCCATAACATAGTCTATTCCATTTGTAAAGTGTTCCATTATGTAAATTCAATGCCTCAAGTTTTGGCATTATCCCTTTGTTTAATAAATCTAATGAATCTTCTTTAAAATTTGCTGTTATTAACGGAATATATCTTGAGATATCATCTGTAAATAATTCAGCAATTGATTCTCTTACCCAATCGTTACCGAAAGACACTCTGGGTTTTTGTTCACGTAATAAATGTGATGCATTACGCAGATCCATACTTTGCTGAAATAAAGCAATTCGAGTTTCACACCATAGTTCGCGACCAAGTAACATAGGAGAATTAGACATAACAGACAATATTGGACCCGCGATGGCTTGTGACCAATTGTATTTATCAATTATTTCGTCTAATCCTATTTGAAGATGTACTTGAAAACTGGTATTACATGCTTCGAATAAAATAGATTCGTGGTTTAGAATTAATTCATCAACTCCTCTGATTCGCATTTTAAAATTATTTCCTCGAATATTTTTGATGACATCATTAAGCGTTTTATAACGATCGTAGGGAGTCATATTTTCAAATATTAAATCTTTCTTTTTGAGTGTAGGTAATATTCCACTAAGAACAATTTTATTATTTTCAATTTCATCAGCAGCAATTTGTACTTTATAAAGCAATTCGGTAAGGTGTTTTTCAAGATTAGAAAAACATTTGTTTGATAGCTCTACAGGGTCTAAGTTAATTTCAATATTAAATAATGCCAATTCCGTTGTAAAATGCGGATCATCAATTTTATCTAATATTTTTAGCGCATTTAGTGAGGGGCGGTAACTTTTATTTACAATACATAGTTCTTGTTCGGCACCTATTCTTTGGATACCTTTTTCAAAAGTATCATCATTGATCATTTTCTTAAATGCTTTAACATCATTAAGCAAATGAGATATAAATTCTTTTCTCTCTTTTTGTGATGTTATTGCCTTTACTGATTGTGAACCCATAAAATTCTATTTGAGTGTTAACCTGAGTTTGACCTAAGATTTAAACTGTAAACAAATATTAGGTCAAACTCAGGTTATTATGTAAAGCTATCTTATAATGAGGAACTTATGTATGATAATTGTCAGGAAACTAAAATACTACAAACCTGAGTTCGATGTAAGCTTTACACTTATAGAAGCCAGAGAAATGGTGAAATTTAAAAAATAAAATAAGCAGTACTAACAGGTTAATACAATGATTTTATTTTTTAAAGATTGCCGTTTATATGGTTTCCTTTCAGGCTTTACAAGGTTTTCCTTATACTTCTACATATTTTCTTGAATTAACAAGTTAGTCCTTTGAAAATCTGAATCGTCTATGAAATCCCGATAGTTATCGGGATTGAAAAGCTGTAAGAAAATCTTACATCGAACTCAGGTTACAAGACTTAACTCTATTTCTTATCAAAATAAATTTGCTGAATAGTAACGATAGTATCACAATTTTGAACATAGATTGAAGCTTCTTTTTCTTGTAGGTAACCATCTATCCAGTAATATCTACAAGGCTCTTGCCTGGTTTTACTTTTTGAAAAATCAACATCACCTTTTAATAATATATCAATGATCGATACAGTATCAATTTTTTTATCAGACATTGTTTGTAATACTTCCTCTGAAAATATACGCGGTTTATTTCTAAGTATATCTAATACTCTTTCATTTGGAAAAAAATTACAAGAAGCATTTTTTCCGTTCAAGAAAAATAATAAAAGGGTAATTCCGAGAGCAAATCCGAATCCGAAAAGGGTAAAGCGACGTTTTAATTCCATTAAATAATCAATAAGTTTATGTCTCTAAATGGAAGACTGAACCAATCTGCAACAGCTTTATTTGTTAGAATTCCGTGGTAAAAATACATTCCTTTTCGCAAACTCTTGTCAAATCTGGCAGCATTTTCAATACCACCTTCTTCAGCAATATTTAATAAATAGGGCGTAAAAATATTACTAATTGATAAAGAGGCAGTTCTGGAATACCTTGACGGAATATTAGGGACACAATAATGAATAACGCCATGCTTTGTAAATGTTGGTTTTTTGTGTGTAGTAACTTCTGAAGTTTCAAAACAGCCACCGCTGTCAATACTTACATCAACGATCACAGAGCCATCTTTCATTTGCTCTACCATTTCTTCACTTACTAAAATGGGCGTTCTGGTTTTGCCGCGAACCGCACCAATAGCAACATCACAACGCATCATTGCTTTTAGTAATGTTTTTGGCTGGATAGTTGAAGTATAAACAGGATAGTTTAAGTTATGTTGTAAACGACGTAATTTAGTAATTGAATTGTCAAAGATCTTTACACGGGCACCAAGACCAATGGCAGAACGTGCCGCAAATTCACCAACTGTACCGGCACCTAAAATTACCACATCAGACGGAGGAACACCACCGATATTACCAAATAATAATCCGTTACCATCACTATTATTTTGCATTAACTCAGCAGCAATTAAAATGGAAGAGATACCGGCTATTTCACTTAAAGATTTTACTATAGGAAACACACCATGTTCATCGGTAATAAAATCAAAAGCAATAGCAGTGATACGTTTTTTTGCCAGTGTTTCAAAATATTTTTTGTTCTGTGTTTTTAATTGTAAAGCAGAGAATAATGTGCTTTGTGGATTGATCCACCCTATTTCTTTAATACTTGGAGGTTCAACTTTCAAAATTAAATTACAACCAAAAACTTCTTCTTTGCTATAAGAAATTTTCGCTCCGGCTTCAGAATATTCATTATCTGTATAGTTAGCACCTTCGCCGGCACCCGATTCAAGTATAATTCTATGTCCATGATTAGTCAATGCTGCTACAGCATCAGGTGTTAAACAGATGCGTTTTTCTTGTAAATGTGTTTCTTTTGGTATACCTATAA
>VAPL011178982.1_pt1 | contig 13487 bp, 13 predicted proteins | sample 3395061 | NCBI WGS metagenome assembly VAPL01 (sample SAMN08290444, study PRJNA428436) | hydrothermal vent metagenome | isolation source: Deep-sea hydrothermal vent chimney 2 | place: Pacific Ocean: Juan De Fuca Ridge | depth 2182 m m | reverse complement strand
TCTTCAGGAACCTTCTTCTCATTAGTATGACAGGTCATGCAGCCCACAAACTGGGTATGCATATTAAGAAGCGTACGAATCATACGTGTCTTTGAATGCGGATAATCACCATGACAATAAAAACATACCGGCTTCTTTCCATCATTGACGGTATCGTTTTGCCTGACATTGTGAAAATGACGCATTTCTTCAGAGAAACGGTGCTCCTTAAGCACCTGCAACAGTTCCGGCTTTTTCTTTTCCTGAAAAAACCCCAGTTTTTCCCCAAAGGCAACCGAAATTTCAAATAACAGGCTCAGGATAACCGCACCCAGGATAAAGGTGGTTAAAAAGCTCAGCACAGGATGCTCACGCCGCAGTCCGGTGATGCTGAAGGGATCACTATGAAATTCACCCGGTATCCTTGCCTTGTGATCGATCATCACCAGGATGGCTATACCCAGCAACATAAAAAGCACAACGGAAATAACAATAAAAACTGTCAGAGTGTGTCCTGATTCATGCATGACTCAAACCCAAATTAAGCAGTAAATTATTCACTCAGATACAACCAGATCGTGAACAAACCAAATAATGTACAAAGAAAAACCATGAACAGGGCGCTATAGGCAATCAGCTTCTGATACCATTTCAGCGCCTGCATCATGGTGATACACCTTCTGCGACAAGATCATCTTCATCTTCTTCTGCATTCGCATCCAGTTCACGCGCGCTCAGAATATCCATCAAATAATCCCTTTCTTCCGGCAATTCCACCAAATTCCGAAGATATTCAAGGAAGTGTTCCTCCATCTGATGTTCACGCGTTATTTTTCCCGTCAGGAATGTCCACTGCATAGGAAAACGTCCCGGTGCAAGATGCACGTTGTACCAGTGCCAGAAAGCAATCACCAGCAAGGCAAGCAAGGCTTCATGCGGATGTGACAGGCGCATCATTTCCTGGAAATGTGAAGCAATACTCACCGGCAGGATGGCCGCCCAGAACTCAGGAAACAGAAAAGAAGATCCGGAAACGATCATTACGACATTACCGAAAGCGGCTGCAAAATAATGGATTTTCTGTTTATACATGAATTTATCCATCTCAGGCCGCATTTTTCTGGCGCCGCTGAAATACAGCATATCGTCCTTGAAATCACGCAGATCTTTAAACGTTGGCAAAATCGTACGCCGAATATCAAACCGACCTTTTAATATCTGCGCCATCGGACCAAACGTAATGGTAAAAACATGGTAGATCATACTTAACACCATCGCACTGGCCAGTGTTCGGTGAATAACACGCGACACGTCAACCCCGCCAATCAGGGCGTTCAATGGCGCCGCCCAGAAATGGTCGAAAAAAGCAATGGGAAGACCTGTAAATGCCAGTGCAAGAAAAGTTACGAAGGTCAGCATATGCTGAATACGAATGTGAATCGAATAACGCGGCAAATCACCAATCGGATTCGAAACAACATTCTTGTATAACAGCACCCGATCATCGGGCATGGCAGCAATGACGGTCTCAATATCGTCACGCTCCAGGTTGTCAACCTTATTCATCTCCATCGATCTTTCCAGCACGCTTCGCGCTTCTGCCGATAAATTCATCGTCAATTACCTGCTAATTCATTTTTCAATATATTTACAAAAATCTAGACTTTTCTGTTACGTCCGCGTCTTGACGGCCGCCACCAGGATGAGCCTTTTTTAATTTTCCAGATAACACCGTCTCGTCTGCGACCGATGGTTTCAACCAGAGCCATACCGACAAGTAAAAACAGTACTACGTCACCTACCCAGCCATAAACAATTTCAGCATAATGCCTGAACGGATCATCCGCTTTATAGTTAGTCGGATGCGGGTCAAGTGAAGCATAGTTTTTATCTGCATAGATATGGCAACGTTGACAGGTCTTCAGCTTGCGCCCGGGGCTAACTGGGGAGGCCGGATCTCGCGACGGTCGTATAAAATGTACCGACAGATAATAGTTGTCATAATCCGCATGGCAATCAAGGCAATTAGCCGCCTTTTTGTAACCAAAGCGGGTTACTTTGCCATGAAAACTTTCATTGTAGGATTCAACTGCATAAGGATATTTTTCACCCAGCTTTCGGCCTTCGGCTTTAGCCGCTTTCATATGCCGTTCAACCAGACGCTTGTCGCCATGACAGTTTGAACAGAGCTGAACTATTTGTTCAGAAGAACGTTTGACCTCACGGATGCGCCTGCTGGTATGTTTATACCAGTTTATTACAAACTTTCTATCTTCATGACAAACCACGCAGCGATCGACGATGCGCTTGGGTGGCGTACCTTCCTCTGGATTATAGATAGGATTGGTATGACAGGTAACACAGTATGGCTTGTCTCTGTCAGGCCCGGTAGCAACCTTCTTGCGCCCGTGTGTGCTTTTAATATACTTGTCATAGATAGGCTTATGACTGAAATTCTTCCCGGTCGCAGGATTTTTTATCGAATGACATTCCGAATCACATTGCACACCCACCTTCACTTTTTTGTGCGGCAACTGCTTTATATAGCTGTGACAGTCTGTACAGGGAACATTACGATGAACGGTTTGAGCAAACACATGAGGAATAACATAATAATTGCGTCGCGTACCATCCTCGGTAATACGCCCCATTTTGGGATACTTATGACAAAGAAGACAACCCTCATCGTCTTCAAATGCCCAACCTGCATGACTGTAACCAAGACCTAGTAAAGTCAACAAAAAAAACAGCTTAAATACGTTGTGCATTACTCCCTCTCCCCCGAGAGATATTATTAAAAATACATTAAATTTCTTAAAATTCCAATAACTTACAACTTATGAAACAAGACTAACATAAGAAAAAATATAATTACTTGTTTTAGATCAGATCACAAAGCCATTTGTCTCTGGGCAAATTAACCATCACCTCTATACAGCAATGCATGATTTATAAATCATGGCAATTTTCACACATTTGGCTGGAGCGCAAACGTTTAGGTTCATCGGCGCCCTTTGCCGCGCGTGGATTTTTAAGTACCCCGCGTTCATGTGGATTATGGCAGGTTGCACAATAAATCTGGCCATTATCATCCTCAAGAGGAAGTATAAGACCGTTGATCTTTTCCATTTTCAACATGTGACGGCGAATTCCTGGCGGAGGTTTTACAAGATGCTTCGGCCCCCCCTGATCCAGAAAAGGAAAATCGCCGCCTGGATGCGGCGTCCATCGATGACAGTTCAAACACAGGGACGCATAATCGGTTTTAACCCACAGTTCAGTATCAACCGCACTACCATCATCCAGTTCCCTGGGAACGCGCATATGACAAATCAAACATTTCTCGGGCTGAATTTCACCGGACTCGGATATTTGATCATGCGAATTCAGGCGTTGATAGGCTTTTTTATCATGGCATTTATAACAAAGCCCGGTGCGCGCACGATAAGGCCCGCCACGCATAAATTTCGGATTTATCTCTCTATCAGAAAATCGTTTTTTAGTACACTGCATCAAAATATCGTGACAGGATGAGCAGCTCATTAACCTTTCTGCTTTTTTCCCCCGCCGCAAGGTTTTCCTGAATGCAGGATCCATACGCTTGCGCATACTCTTCGGAACAGCAACAGCCTGCGGGTGATCATGACCATTATCGGCCAAGGCCAGGTGACAATTATTGCAGGTTGCATTGATCCCCTTGCCACGCAAGCGAATTTTTTTCCGCCCTGGCTTGCCCTTATGACAGGCTGCGCAGCCGTTCACATTCCAGTGAGGATCGGGAATATCCTTTATTCCAATTTTGCCTTTTTTAATCCAGGTTTTTATTTTATCCGCCTGCGAAAACGGAATCGTCTCTGTCGCGGCCAGCAATACCGAACCCAACCAGCACTGAACAAACAGCAGCAAAGTAAATAAAATCCACCACCGCTTCGAAGTGGCAAAAAGAAAATCTGTCAAACCCGTTTGCGGCACAGGACATCCATAAGTTAAATAAACAGGCTCGACTAACTGCTCGACTTGTCTGCCGCAGGCGCAGCTTTCTCTGGCTTCTCAGGCTGACTATTTTTCATACCATTCATACCATTCATTGAATCAGCACTGCCCATCAATTTGGTCGGTTTAAAAACGTCAATCTTGCGGAAAAATTGATCTACGATATAAACCTCGCCATCGATTTCATCGACAGCGATGCCCGAAGGCAGCATGTATTTTGCCGGTTTATCTGAGGAACCCCGGTTGCCCAGATACATCAGCAGCTTGCCGTCCGGTGAGAACAACTGGACATTGCCAAATGCGGTATCAACCACATAAACATTACCCCACTTGTCCACGGCTATACCCTTGGGCCGGGAAAACTGGCCGGTACGTCGACCGATACCTCCAAACTTGCGAATGAATTTTCCGTCCATATCAAAAACCTGAACCCGGAAATTACCTCCATCCACGACATAAAGTTGGTGGTTATAAGGGCTGATTACAGCGTCACGCGGTAAATTAAACTCACCATCACCACTTCCTCGAGTACCGATATCGAACAGATGCTTTCCGTTAACGGCATCGAAAACACGCACCCGGTGATTTTTACTTTCCACACCACCAGTATCCACAACATAGACGCGCGTACCTTCCGGATCCACGGCAACGCCTGACGGCCGACTGAAATAACTCTTACCCCCCAGTACTCGCAGGTACTTGCCATCGCGATCATAAATCGTCACTCGCTTGGCTGAACCGTCACAGACATAAAGATTACCGGCTGCGTCCTGTGCCAGCCCCAGCGGCATAAACAGACGACCGGGTTCATCCTGCCCGATTTCAAAATATTTACCCTCACCGGCGGGATCCATCACCATCACAGTACGCCGCACAGTATCGCCCACAAAGATGCGGCCCTTGTCTACACTGATATCAAAAGGTTTGGCAAAGCCTTCACCATGAAGCCGTTCACCGGTAGCGAAACGCCGGAAAGCATTGGTTGAATCTTCCTTGACCACATCGATGCTGCTGCGGATAGTCCGGTCATAAATAAAGCGAGGTTTTTCCGGCGGCAGAGGAAAAACCGGGATCACTGTTTCTTTTTCAACCTTGTCCGTGGTAACGGTACAGGCGTTCAGGAACAGAACAAATCCAGCCAGCAAGATTATAATGTTCTGTCGATTTTTAATCATTGGTAACTAAACTCCATTGAAAAAATAAACTATCCCGCAACAGGCTGCGAGGGTTTCTAAGTTGAAGCATACTGACAGGTTTTACATCTGGGCTTTGCACTTTAGAGATTATCTAAATCTATACCTGAAACTGTTTTCGCTGTTAAGCAACGGGGGCAATTAACCAAGAAGCTCAAACCCTAAAGAAGCTCAAACCCAAGTTTCTTTGACGTTGCCTGACATTAGCATGTTTTACCTGTCATCGCAGTCTTTCTCTTACCGAATAGCTAAATCTATCCGCGATGTTCAGCAAGATTAGTGCCATAAACCTGTCAATAACCAGCCTATAATACAGGAGCATATTTGTCGGTTTTTATTGCGGCTGACACAAATAGCGATAATCGGTATCATAATTGCTTTATGCTTTAGCTAGAACAAATTCGTCAAAGTACGTTATCATTATTTTTCATTTACCGTTCAAGAGACCGGCATGCCCATATACGATAAAATTTCTTTTCCGCTTTATACCTTGTTCCTTGTCAGCAGTCTTTTTATCTACACACAAACCCAGGCAGAGACATCCACAGCGACAACCAATCCAGCGTTAATTTATCACAATTACTGTTCTGTCTGTCACGGTGATAAGGGCGACGGAAATTCCCACGCTGAAACCAGCATGGTGCCACCGCCGGCAAACTTCACCCTGCAACAAACTGCACGGCGATTAACCCGCGAACGCATGATTCACTCGGTGACAAAGGGTCGGCCCGGCACCGCTATGGCTGCCTGGGAAGACCAGTTAAATGCCAAAGAAATTAAAGAAGTAGTCGATTATGTGCGTGAATTCTTTATGCCGCCGGTTGGTGCCGGAGATATCAGCCGCGGCAAAAAACTCTATGCACAGAACTGCTCGGTCTGTCACGGTGACCACGGCCAGAGCGCAAAATGGGGCAGTAACCTGTTACGCTCCCGCCCACGCAATTTCACCACTGAAGCATCCCGTCGTGAACTGAGCCGTGAACGCATGATTAATTCCGTTACTCACGGCGTTCCGAGCACGCCGATGGCGGCCTTCGGTGTGCAACTCAATGCCAGTGAAATTGCTGATATTGTCGACTATATACGCAAGGTCTTTATGCACTCAAAAACACCGTTGGGCATATCAGGAACGCATGCATACGGCAAACCTGCCGCAAAAAAGACTGCAGTAAAAAAGCCGGTTCTCTCAGATATGGGAGTCATCAACCGCCGTTTGTTGCCCAAAAATGAGAATTCCCCGCTGAAAAAAAAGGTTAATATGAGCGCCAAACTGCCTGATAACCTGCAAGGTGATCCACAGATCGGGCACGCCCTCTACATTCAGAACTGTGTGCAGTGCCACGGTATAAAGGGAGACGGCGAAGGTCCACGCGCCTATTTCATTTTTCCCCGGCCAAGGGACTTCACGCGCGAAAGTTCCCGCAAACGTTTCAACCGTCCGGCGCTTTATCACTCAATTTCCAAAGGAAAATTAGGCACTGAAATGCCTGCCTGGGATTTGGGTATGACACCCCAGCAGATTGCCGACATCAGCGAATATGTGTTTGAGACATTTATTCGTGCGGATACAGCTAAACATACACAGAAAAAATAGTTTTTATGTCTGCCGTGTTGTTTTATAACGCTAACTATTTGCGTCCACTGCCGCTTGCCCTGTTTATTCTTATGCTCGGAATTTTCAGCTTCCGGCCTGCTTTTGCGACCGCGACCAAGGCCAATACGCCTCAAATCAGCAACAGCGAACGTCAGGCTCACGAGCAGGGGCGCAAGATTTATAATTTTCGCTGTTATTATTGTCACGGCTATTCCGGCAATGCGCGCACTCTTTCCAGCCACTTATTGATCCCCCCTCCACGGGATTTCACCCAGTTGCAGCCGCAGTCGCCAAACCGGGAAAGCATGATTGCAAGCGTGCGTAATGGCCATCCCGGCACCGCTATGGCCAGCTTCGCCAATATATTAAGCAAACGGGAAATCGCCCTGGTCGTTGATTTCGTGCGTAATGAATTCATCCTGCATAAAAAGGAGAATACGCGTTACCACACGGCAGAAAATGGCTGGCCCAATCATGAACGTTATCGTGCCGCTTTTCCCTTTGCCAGGGGCGAAATTCCGCTGGACAAAAACCCGGACACTCTGAGCGCAGAACAACTAAAAGGGCGTCAACTCTTTCTTAGCACCTGTATCACCTGCCACGATCGTGCAAAGATTAATGATGAAGGCCCCGAATGGGAAGCCAGCGCTGTTTCTTTTCCTCGCAACAATACTTCCTTCAGTTATCCACAGGTGGATAATATTAGTGAAGCCTCGGTTTATGCCCGTCACGAGATTGCGCCAGCACTGGCCACTCTTAGTAAAAAGGAAAAAAAAGGGGCGCAACTCTTTCAGGATAACTGCGCCTTCTGCCACGGTGCCGATGGTACAGGCAAAAACTGGATCGGCAGTTTTCTTGAACCACGTCCACGCGATCTCACTGATCCGAAAATCATGAAAGCAATGACCCTGCAACGACTTCGGCGGGCCATCGAAGACGGTCTTACCGACACCACCATGCCAGCCTGGAAAGATGTGCTGGATAAAAAGGAAATTGATGAACTGATTGCCTACATCAATGCTGTCTTTTACCCCCTGCCCGGCTACCCGAAGAAATAATTCCAGGATTCGCCGTCAAATTTACGTTTTTGCGTTATTTTCGCTGTGAGTTTGAGCAGCATTGGCGCTTCCATCCCTGAGCCGTCTTAGACCTGCAAAGCACGATCGTCATAACGGCGATCCTGCTGAATTTTAAGTTTGTTACTGTGAGCAAAATTCATAATAAACTCATAGGCACCAGGATTGCTCTCTGCAAGTCCCCGCGCCACCACCAGATATTTTTCCCCGGCAACCATGCAGGGCTGCACACTACGCGCATAATGCAGACGGTGATCAGCATCAAAATGGGCCAGAGTAGAGGAAATGCGCTCGATCCAGTCGCTGGGACGCAAACGACCGCCATCTTCACGCGTACTGTGAATCAGCAGAATATCTTCTTCTTTACCGGACAAGGTGTTTACCTCTATGCTAGCTACCAATGGGATGTCAGTTTGTAGTCTGTCTTGATACTGCTCAGCAGGCTCCTAAAACTATAGCCTAAACCTTAGTAAATGAAACAGGCTTAATAATGGATATTCTTCAAGCTATAACCGGTCGTCAGTCTATTCGCGCCTATCTGGACACTCCGATCGACAAAAAAATCGTATATGATATTCTCGATGCTGCACGCTGGACGCCCTCCGGCGTCAACACCCAACCCTGGCAAGTCGTCGTGGTACAGGGCAAAAGTAAACAGGCCATTGGCGATCGTATCATCGCCGCCCGAGAAAATGGCCAGAAAGAAAATCCGGATTATGCTTATTATCCCAAAAAATGGATCGATCCCTGGCGCAGCCGACGCCTGCAATGCGGTATGGCTATGTATAAGGTACTCGGCATCGGTCGTGAAGACACCGAGAAACGCAAACAGGCCTGGTATCGAAACTATCACTTTTTCGGTGCGCCGGTAGGACTGCTGTTCTTTCTCGATAAAAAACTGGGAACCGGCTCACTGCTGGATATGGGACTGTTCCTACAAAGCGTTATGCTCGCCGCTCATCACTACGGTCTGGCCACCTGTGCCCAGGCATCACTGGCAGAATATCCGGATATCGTCAGAGACAGCCTGCAACTGAACACGGATCAGCTTCTTCTAGGCGGCATGGCGCTGGGCTATGCCGACCTGGACCAACCGATCAACCAGTACCGCCTGCCACGCTCTGAAGTCGAAGAATTCACCCACTGGTATGACTGAGCAACACCATCAAGCTTATGTTGGCCGTTTCGCCCCCTCCCCTACCGGCCCCCTGCACCTCGGTTCGCTGGTCGCCGCGCTGGGCAGTTATCTTCAGGCATATTCTCATGCGGGACGTTGGCTGCTAAGGATCGAGGATATCGACCCACCCCGTGAAGTTCCCGGCGCAGCCAATGCCATTTTAAAAATACTGGACGCCTATGGTTTCGAATGGGACGGCCCGGTCACATATCAAAGCCGACGCTATGCCCTCTATGAAGATGCATTATCCCAGCTACGCAAAAAAAATTATATCTATGCCTGTGACTGCAGCCGTAAAATGATCGCTGAAACCAACCCCAACGGCAAACCGCAGCGCTATCCTGGAATCTGTCGAAACAGAGATCTGTTACATAAGCAGAGTGCGACGCCTCATAGTCTGCGTTTACGCACTGACGACTCAGCAGTGAGTTTTAACGACCTTATTCAGGGCCTTATAAGCCATAATATTTATCAGGACAGTGGTGATTTTATCCTTTTCCGCCGGGATGGCTTTTATGCCTATGCGCTTGCCGTCAGTATCGATGACATGCTGCAAGGCATCACAGAAGTAGTACGCGGTAATGATTTACTGGATACCACGAGCCGCCAAATTTACCTCATCCAGCAACTCGCTGGAACAGCACCTGACTACGCCCACCTGCCTGTAGTTCACAATGCTAAAGGTCAAAAATTGAGTAAGCAAACTGGCGCGGCCCCTCTGCCATTCACCCAACCGACAAAACAACTCTACCAGGCACTGAAATTTCTCGGCCAGTCGCCGCCGCCTGATCTGGCGGCGGTTACAGTAACTGAATTCTGGCAATGGGCACGCCAAAACTGGCAATTAAAGCAAGTGCCCGCAAAGCCGATAAATGTATTGGCGCTGTCAGTCTGAACTGTCTAAACGACCGATTAGGTGTTACTATTTATTCAAGCTAATTGATGGACGGGAGATGGACGGGATCATGGCGAAAACTGCACAGCAAATAAAGCCAGGCGCAGACTCGGCCTTCATCGCAACATTCCACGGCTCCTTTACCAGTATGCTACGCTGGCCACAACTGGATCAGCTATGGCAAGTATTGCGTGAACAGGACTTCAAGCGCTGGCATATCTACGCCGTCGGCGAGCCTCCGCCACAAAGTCGCGCCGACACAGCACAACTGCATTGCTTCATCGATGAAATAGACAAGCTGATCCGTCAGGAACATCAGGAAGAATATTGCGGCATCGTCTATGCCGATAAGCGCGAAGATCCCGGTTTCATTAAAATATATGATCCCAGTAACCTCGGTGTATCCTGCGGCTTTAGTAACAACCCACCTTTGCCCGGCTGGATATTATCGCTTGAAATGCCCACAGATATTGGCAGCTTGCCACAGGCAGGTAATCGGCGCCGCTGGTGGCAAAAACTCTTTGATTAATAAACAATAATAAAGACAACGCACAAACACAGCCCTTACAGATTTCATGACCGACAAACAAGAGCAATCCGCCATCAACAGCACTGAACAGTCAAAAGTTGATAACTATGAAAAGTATCTGCTCAGCAGCAAGGCCGCTATCATCCAGAAACTGCGGCAACTGGCGAAAAGCAAGAACAACATTACCGCCCATTTTGGCAGCGGCAAATATTCTCTGCTAACCCAGGTCGTCGAGGTGCTGCCTGACAAGGATCTGGTGGTGCTGGATTATGGCTCCAATGAGGCCATCAATAAAAAACTGCTGCAAAGCGAACATACCGTATTCAAGACCCAACACGAGGGCGTGACCGCCCAGTTCAGCACCGATTTTCTACAAAAAGCCCGGCTGCACGGCAAACCGGCCTTCGCCTGCGCCATCCCCGAATCACTACTCTGGATGCAGCGACGCGAATTTTATCGAGTCCGCATTCCCCTGCGTGACAATATATTCTGCGAGTTAATACACAACGAAGAAATTCTGGTTTCTTATCCGGTGCTCGACATCAGCATAGCCGGACTGGCCATCCGCATCGAAGAATCTAAATACGATATAGAACCCGGCATGTTCTTCAACGGTGCCCGTCTAATCCTGCCGAATGAAGAATCCGGTCTGGTAAATATTGAGATTATGAACCAGCTGCCGCTAAAACAGGATAACCCCGAAGCCGGTCTGCGCTTCGGCTGCCAGTTTCATAACATCAGCACCGACATTTCAGCAAAAATACAGCGTTATATTTATGACATCGAACTGATGAACCGCCAGATTAAGGCTTAAACCTGCGGTCTTTTACCACGGGTCACTCTTTCAGTAAATTGAGCCTCGGCAAGTTGATCAATGCGTTAAGGAACAGATAATAATCAGCATTCACCGTCTTCCCTTTTTATATTTTTAGGAGAAAACCATGTCGCAGGAAAAGATCTATCCCGTCCCCCAAAATATCGCTGCCCGAGCGCACATCACTGAAAAAGACTATTTCCGCATGTATCAACAATCCGTCGACGATCCCGCCGGCTTCTGGGGTGAACAGGCAAAGGAATTTCTCGACTGGACGAAACCCTGGGATAAGGTGCTGGACTGGGATTACTCAAAAGGCCACATCCGCTGGTTTGAAGGCGGCAAACTCAATCTCAGCGTCAACTGCATCGATCGCCACTTGGCCAGCCGCGGCGATCAAACCGCCATCATCTGGGAAGGCGACGATCCTTCAGTCGACAAAAAAATCAGCTACAAAGAATTACACAAGCAAGTCTGCAAGCTGGCCAACGTACTCAAAAGCCGCGGGGTAAAAAAAGGCGACCGGGTCTGTATCTATATGCCCATGATACCTGAAGCCGCCTATGCCATGCTTGCCTGCACCCGCATCGGCGCTATTCATTCCGTTGTTTTCGGCGGTTTCTCACCGGAAGCACTGAAAGATCGTATTCTCGACTCCGACTGCCAGCTGGTGATTACCGCTGATCAGGGTTTGCGCGGCAGCAAAACCGTCGCGCTTAAGAGCAATGCCGACAAAGCCCTGGCCCATTGCCCCAACGTCCATACCGTGCTCGTCGTTCGTCATACAGGTGGTGAAATTGAATGGAACGAACAGCATGACGTCTGGTATCACGAACTGATGGAGCAGGCTGAAGAGGACTGTCCGGCTGAGGAAATGGATGCCGAGGATCCCCTGTTCATTCTCTATACCTCCGGCTCCACCGGTAAACCCAAGGGAGTATTACACACCACCGGCGGCTACCTTCTGTATGCGGCAATGACCACCAAATACACCTTTGATCTGCATGATGGCGATATTTTCTGGTGTTCCGCCGATGTCGGCTGGGTTACCGGCCACAGCTACACCGTGTATGGTCCGCTGGCCATTGGCAGTACCACGCTTCTGTTTGAAGGCGTTCCCACCTACCCGGACGCGTCGCGTTTCTGGCAAACTATCGACAAACATCAGGTCAATGCTTTTTATACCGCGCCTACGGCCATTCGGGCGCTGATGCGTGAGGGCGATGAACCGGTGAAGAAAACCTCCCGCGCCAGCCTGCGCATTCTCGGCAGCGTGGGTGAACCCATTAACCCCGAAGCCTGGGAGTGGTACTACCGCGTAGTAGGCGACAGCCGCTGCCCCATCGTCGATACCTGGTGGCAAACCGAAACCGGCGGCCACCTGATCACGCCGCTACCCGGCGCCACACCACTAAAACCAGGTTCGGCCAGCCGTCCCTTCTTTGGTGTTGTTCCAGGCATCATGGACACAGACGGCAAACTAATCGAAGGTGAGGCTGAAGGTGCGCTGGTCATATGCCGCCCCTGGCCCGGCCAGATGCGCACCCTGTACGGCAATCACCAACGTTTTATCGATACTTATTTTACTACCTATCCCGGCTACTATTTTACCGGCGACGGTGCGCGGCGTGACGCCGATGATTACTACTGGATCACAGGTCGTATGGATGATGTGCTCAACGTTTCCGGCCATCGGATGGGCACAGCCGAAGTTGAAAGCGCGCTGGTGTTGCATGAGGCTGTAGCAGAAGCTGCGGTAGTAGGCTATCCGCACGATATTAAGGGACAAGGGATCTACGCCTATGTCACCCTGGTTAAAGGCGTAGAGGCCACTGACGAGCTGCGCAAGGAGCTGGTAAAACAGGTGCGCAGCGAAATTGGCCCCATCGCTTCACCAGATGTAATTCAATGGGCGCCCGGCCTGCCCAAGACCCGCTCCGGCAAAATCATGCGCCGTATCCTGCGTAAAATTGCCGCCAACGAGTTGGACAATCTGGGCGATACGTCAACCCTGGCTGATCCGGCCGTGGTCGATGATCTGATTGAAAATCGGGCGAATAAGTAAGCCGAAATTACCGCACAGGTGTCGGAGTCAACTCTGACTCCGACACCTGGAATAAATCCTGATGGGTTTCGCTTCGTTCTACCCATCCTTGTATCTCTCTCGATACTCTGATTAGCTATCAAAGTATCAGGGCGTGTGAAGAAATGGTACCCATCCTGAGGCTAAGAGCCTG
>VAPL010202555.1_pt1 | contig 13489 bp, 9 predicted proteins | sample 3395061 | NCBI WGS metagenome assembly VAPL01 (sample SAMN08290444, study PRJNA428436) | hydrothermal vent metagenome | isolation source: Deep-sea hydrothermal vent chimney 2 | place: Pacific Ocean: Juan De Fuca Ridge | depth 2182 m m | reverse complement strand
CTGTGTATTGGGCACTGATGTCCGGATAAGCATGGCAAGCGATATCTTCGGCCGGGCAGGCTACGGCCGGCTGCGGCTGCGCAGTCATCGTAAAATCCTTGAGCAGGGGCCAAACAATGATGCAATGGGTGCCTTCGGCTATCTGCTGGATACGCATAAATGGAAAAATATAAATATCCGATATCGGGAATTTATGCCGGTGGGGATACAACCGATTCTGATACCCGTTACTTAAAAAAAGGAATGAATCATGAAAGGTGATTTTTCAAAACTTGATTTTCATCCGTCGGCCAACTTCACAGGCGTACTGCATCAACAGGGGCGGGCCTTACTGGATCAGGATTGGAATGCATCATCAACAATCAACCGCTTCCGGCGTCAATTACAGGGTCGTGATGCAATCGGCTCCCATGTGGCGGCGGTTCCGGCTGAGTTGCGCGATAGCCTTAGGGTGACCGGGGCCGCTGTTAACGGCTCTGATATTGATATTACCTTGGAACCCGGCCGGGTGTGGGTAGACGGCATGGCATTGCTGGTTCCAGGAGAATCTTCTTCTACCAGACCGGCAACCTATTTTACGGCGCCGGTCCAGACCACGCCAGCGGCCCCGGCCACCGGCAAAGATGCGATAATTCTTGAGATCCGCCAGGAGGCCTTTAACGGCTTTCAGGATCCGCAGAGTTTGATTGAACCGGCCCTGGGCGGCGTGGATACAACGGAACGGATCAGGCTTTGTCATACTCTGCGCCTGCTCCGGCTTACTGAGGGTGACGAATGCTCGAACCTGATCGACAAGCTCGCGGATGATTTTAACGCCAAGGGTAAACTGACCGTGACTCCGGCCGATACCCTGGCTATAAGCGGTGACTGCCCTGTGGCACTGGGCGGAGGCTACACCGGCTTTGAGCATTACCTGTACCGGATTGAAAATGTATCACCTGATACGGCAGGCAATGCCCGTTTTAAATGGTCACGGTTTAACGGCGGACTGGTTGGGCGGGGTACTTATGATTCGCTCGCATCCGAGGTCGATATACTGGCCAATGACCAGATGATCAACCATTGCGGACTGTCGAGTTTTTATCTCGAAGCCTTGCAGCCGGATACCGATGGCGGGCCCTGGGAGATTGTCTTTACGGCCGATGCCACCCTGGCGGCCGACGGCCGGCTCTCACTCACCAATACCAACGGAACCTGGCCGGTTGCAGGCGGCGGGAATGCATTTTTCAGGTTGTGGGACGGTATCGGACTGATCACCGATTACCTTTCGGCAACCGAGTTGGAAAATGGGCTTCTGCTCGAATTTGACCCTCCGGCTGCTGATAACGGCAACTACACTCCGGGCGATTACTGGACGTTTCCAGTCCGAACCGCAGGCTATGAGTTCGATCCGGCTCCCTGGCCGAACAATGCGCCGCCTGAAGGTGTGCATTATCACCGGGTGCCCCTGGCTATTCTCAATTGGCAAGACGCCTCAGGCACCACCCTTACCGCACCTCAGGATATTTTCGACTGTCGACACGTTTTTCAGCCCCTGGCCCGGTTGAAGGGTTGCTGCTCCTACACCGTTGGTGACGGCATGCAGAGTCATGGCGATTTTTCCACCATCCAGGAGGCGATCGATCATCTGCCTGAAGCAGGTGGGGAGATCTGCCTGCTCCCGGGCATCTATCCGGAAAATATCATTATTGAAAGTAGACATGATGTCACTATCAAAGGATGTGGGCTAAACAGCGAGATTATTAGCGATCCGGCAGCCGCTTCCGGCACCGTACCGGTGGTCTCCATCCTGGGATCCCGGACTATAACAATATCTCATGTAAAGGTGTCGGCCGCATTGGACCGGATCGGTATTCTGGTTGACGATGATGCACAGGGCAACGAATCAAAAGAGGTGAAGTTGACCGGTCTGGAAGTCGGTGCCGCCACCCGGAGTGGCATTGAGGTCCGTACCTGCCTGGGCTTTGAGTTGACCGACAGCAGGGTGGAAATGCGGGATGAGTCCAGTCCCTGGGCCGGTGTTTTTGTAACCTGCATTGATGGTTTACTTGAACGCAACACCATTACCGTTGAAAATTTCGGAGCGACTGATCCCGAGACCGGTGAAACCTTACCGGTTGCAGCCGGCCGGGGCGGGATCCAGCTCGGCGGCACTTCGGATAATGTGAAAATTATCAATAATCTTATCCAGGGCGGCATCGGCAACGGCATCACACTCGGCAGCCTTGTGGAAGTCAATGCGTTGAACCTGGAACTCATCGGTGTTGTCGGCTGGGTGGTCAATGCCCATGATCCCTGCGATCCCTGCGCACCGGGTGATGTTTATCTGCCGCCTGTTGAAGATGGTGATGAGGGGCCGACATATGAATCGGCAGGCACCATGTACGATGTCCGCATCGAGCGAAATCGTATTCTGGATATGGGGTTGAACGGTATCGGTGTAGTTGCCTTTTTTAATCTGGAGCGAGAAGATGAGCTGGTCTCTGTAAATGGGATCAAAATCCTGGGCAATACCATACAGGGATGTTTGTCCCGTGAGCTCGGCCTGATTCCCGATGAGATGAAAAACAGCATGGGGTACGGGGGGATAGCCCTTGCCGATGTTGATGATCTGGTCGTGTATGACAACAGCATTGAAGACAATGGCCCCGACTATTTGCAACCGGTCTGCGGCATCTTTGTGCTCCATGCCGAAGGTGTGGATATCTCTCGAAACCGCATCGTCAATAACGGTGCCAAGACTCAAAACTCAGCCAATGGTGCCAAGCCCGGCCCACGGGGCGGTATTTATATCGTATTTGCGACCGCCCCTAAAATCGACGTGAAGATTCTGGGTAAATGGTACCCGAGACAGAACGGCGTCACCGCCGTTAAAGCCCATGACAACGTGGTCAGTCAACCCCTGGGCAGAGCGGTATCCATTACAACCCTTGGCCCGGTATCGGTCGTCGGCAACCAATTGACCAGTCAAGGCATGGTGTTCAGAATCGACGCCCCTTCATTTTACGCATCAACGGTGTATATTTTTAACCTGGGGATTTCCAATGAGTTGTATCTGCAGCATTTACTGTTCAGCGGCGAAACGCTGAAGGATGTGCCGCCGACCGCTGCCGCTTTTGAAGATACCGATTTTATTGTTCCACCACGCCGGGGCCTGGACGATCTGCATTTGTTTTCCTATGTGGGCAACGGAAATGTACTGTTTAACGATAATCAGGTGCTGCTGGATCTCATCGATACAACCGGATTTAAGTTGTCTCTGGCTTCAGTGGTTATCGTAACCCTGGATGATGTCGCCTTTGAAGACAATCAATGTGATGCCGCCTTTGACTTTGTACTGGATGATTTTATTCTGGCCAATGCCGTTGTCATTGGCTGGACTGTAAGAATATCGGGTAATCGCCTTAAAGAGGCTATAGCCGGGGCCTTGTTTTCAGCGTTGACGCTCTCCCTGTTTGCCAATACTACAGTGCTTAATCAAGGTACCCACTGTATTCGCGCCTTCAACCTGTTTGGTTCATCCAACCTGCAGAAATCGCCCAATACCATTTTATTTGATGTATTTGGTCTGTGCAGACAGGACAACGATCCCAAATATTTATATGGCGTAGAACATATGGAATCGGCAGCGGCCAATACAAATACGCAACAGATACTTGCTCTGTTGCAATAATTAAAATCAAGGAGTGGCGGACATGGCACTGCGACAAAATCAACGTAAAGTCTCTCAGCTCGAGGTCTTTCAAACCTTTCGCGATGGTTATCGGGCAAATGATGCCGTACGCATTGAGGGATTGCAATCGCTTCTGGCCATTCGTAAGAAGAAAGCCAGACTGCAGGAACGTGACAGGCAGAGAGTTGAACAGCGATATGGTAAAAACAGCCAACAGCTGAAAAGGGTCGAGAGTAAACAAAACGGCAATCTCGGTTTTATCAGTGGGCTGGGAATGGAGCTGAACAGGGCCAAAACCAGACCTGAAAAGGTGGAGGCGGAAGATTGGGTTGTAAAAGGACGGGTTTACGACCGGTTGGGAGAACCTCTGGCTAATGCCAGGGTTGTACTCTACGGCATGAACGGCAGTAAAGTGCCCAAAGTATCTGCTGCCACGACGGATATTAACGGTAACTATCGTTTGATATTTAAGGGCAGGGCAAAAGATGTTGAGGAGGTTGCAAGCGATCAGGAACTGTTCAGGCTTCTCGGAGGGATGCGGATCAAAGGGTCGGAAAAAGAAGGGATGGGGGAGCGGATTAGGACAAACATCAATATTCGAAGCAAGGCCGGGGTGTTTGTTCGGGCTTCTTTCGGCAAGCGGAAACCGGTTACCGCTGATTCCATTCCAATGGTGGCGCGTCCGGGTGTGAGCCATTATCGTGATCTCATTCTCAACTTTGATCAATATGAGGCTCTTAAACCGACTGAAAATAATCCGGTTCATCCAACTCGCTTCCTGGGCAATTCCGCGACCCGTGAGCTTCATGACCTGGAGAATGAGAAAAATGGCTGCCGGATCCGGATGATGCGTTTTGATCATCGGATTAATTTCAAAACTATCCAGTCGGCACAGGAGGCCGGTTACGATTTTTGTGCCTACTGTTTCGGCAGGGATAAATCAAAACGATGACCGGGCAGTAAGTAAAAACTATTCATCTCGTTTTAGAAAATATTGAGTGGAATCAGATGCGATCAGTAGCCAAAAAAATATCCTTGAACGATCAATCCTGCCAAAAGCATGCTGCTGCCCGCCTTGCATCCAGGGTTCCTTCCGTAACTCCTCTTGGTTCACCCGTCAGTGGTGACTTTATTCAACAAAAGTCCAGCTGTGCCTGCGGCGGCGGATGCCCGCGATGTCAAGATGGCCTTCCCTTTCAGGCCAAACTCAGGATCGGAACCCCAGACGATAAATATGAACAGGAAGCCGACCGGGTTGCGGGGCAGGTTATGCGAATGCCTGATCCTGCGATTCGGCGGAAACCCGGCTGACCCTTTGCCGATGGTCCCTCGTGCAGGGATGAGTCGGAAATGCTGCAGACCAAACCGCTTGCGCTACGGATAACTCCTCTGATTCAGCAACAGCCGCTGGAGGAAGAAGAGGAAAAGATGCAGATGAAGGGGCAAAGAGACGGGTCGACTGCTGTGGCCGACACCTCGAACCTGCAGGGCCATATCTCGTCCATAAAAGGTGGCGGTCTACCCTTGTCTCAGGCCGAGCGGTCTTTTTTTGAGCCCCGATTCGGTTGCGACTTCAGCAGAGTTCGTATTCATAAAGACAGTCGAGCCGCAGACACGGCATCAGCGGTCAATGCCCAGGCATTCACCTATAAAAATAACATTGTTTTCGGATCCGGAAAATATAGTCCCCATTCTGAATCAGGCAAACAGCTTCTTGCACATGAATTGACCCATGTGGTGCAGCAGAAAAGCAGGAGTAATATAAAGCTGAAAAGCTATCCGTCTCCACTAAAAAAAGAAAGTATTTCTTCAAGCAGGCAGAGTTTACAGGTAGCTAATAAATCCAATATGATCCAAAGGCGAAGACTGCCGCCCAATACGGAAGTCACAGGACTCGTCAGCCCTGGTGCATCAGGTTCGGCGGCACATCGTGCCGGCTTGGCAAGACTTGTGCGTCGTTCAATGGCGGAACTAACTTCGGCACAAAGAACCGCTGTTGCAACACGGGCAAGAGGGGCACTAACTCTTGCTCAATTTTCCGCTTTGCCGGTGTGGAGAAGAAATGAATTGTTGGCTCAAGCAATTTATGCCTTGCGTCCGGATTTACGACATGGAGATCCACGATTGTTCCTGACCGGACCCAGGCCCGGTCTCTTGGGTATCCAGGACAGGCTGAATACGGCAATGTTGGTATCGCTGGCAAACATCTACTTTATGCTTATCGCCTCCCGTATTTATGATACCTCCATCGGTCAGGTATTCGGGGTAGGTAATATCAACGCGGTAAGGACCAATTATGCCAATGCGCAAAGACGTCTGAACATTTTATTCTCGCAAAATAAAATTGTCACTGATCGTTCAGGCTATGCCGAAGACGTAGGTCTGGGCGGCTTGACGAATTCAACCAGAATTATGGTGTCCCCTGGGACAATAGATCATCCAGCCAATATTGACTCGATTATTACAATTATTCATGAAAGCATGCATGCTGGAAATAGTACTATTGGTGATGATGGAGGGTATATCGGCAACCCACTACTTTTTACTCGAAAGCCGGAGTCGGTCAAACTTCATAATGCAGCCCATTATGAGGTAGTTGTATGGAGAATACTGGCTCCGACTCATGCTTCCGCTTATACCGGGCAAACTTTTATCCCCGCGGGTACGACTGTCGGTGGAGTAACGGCACCGCCGCTTACCGCAACCCAACAGGGAGTGGATGATGCAAAGCAAACATTTCGCAAAGCCTGGAGTACGGGCCTGGATCTTGCCGAGATATATATGGATGTCAATGTACATCCTGCCAGATGGACGGTGCCGTTAACAACGTTGGGATATAGTGGAGTGCCGGCAAATGCTAGATTCAGTAACACTTTGCCATATTGGTCAAAAGTAGAGAGGCTGACTATTCATCAAAGAGGAAGAACAATTTCACCGACCAGCGCGAATGTATCAAGGCGGCCGGTTACAAGAATTGATGTTGCTCTGTCGGAGGGTGTTGGCAGAAAACTGAGTACAGCCACGGCGCAACTACCTCAAAATCAAGCAGTGGCACAAACTTTTATTCATAGCCATACCACCGCCAGCCAAAGATTAAGAATTGCCGGAAATGCGAGAAGGATAAGGAATCTTTTACTCAGGCTTGTTCTGCGTCACCGGGTTGGGCAAATTACAGGTAATACGGGAAGGGATTTAAGGGTGGTGAAACGATTGGCATGGGCGGACAGGTGGAGCCGTATTTTACGGCCAAGAAATCCGAACACCTTCCCATAAGCTTGGAAGGTTAATACAAGGACAACCCATGATATGAGAGGGGGCAAGATAAATCGGCCAGCCAATTCGGAGGCGTAAGCTGGGGTCTCGTTATCCCCGCCACAAAAAAACAGGAGCCTTGTAAATTCATTCTCAACCTTTGTTTTTCATGGTGGCCCGGCTCGGAAAAACACTGTGTCGTATTTTTCAATATTATGGCACAGCTGGGCTAAACCCTTCAGGTAACAGACTGCCCCAGTCCGGCATTACGCAGGGTTGCTTCATCCGGGCCATGGCCGGTGCAGCAACCGGCAAGCTTGCCGTTGATTGCCACCGCCGGGACGGAGTGGACATTGAGTGCCTTTGCCCTGGTCGCCCCTTTCGTGTCGTGCATGTCGACCACCTCAACTTCACAGGAAGGACAGGCCAGATCGTTTACCCTTGCCGCTGTTTCTTCACAGAGCGGGCAACCAGCACTGAAGACTTCTATTTTTCTGGTTTTCATGTCAATCCCTCACTTGTTGTGGTTGGTTGTATACGGCACATCCAAAGGCTGGCCCGGGGTGTCGGCGGTATCAGTTCGAGGCCAGGCATTCCATATCGATGCCGTTATCAAAAGTATGGCTCCGCCGTACACCAGCTGGTTTGAGTTGAGATAAAACTTACCGGCAAGGATTGCAGCGGATGAAAAAATCCCTGTAAGCAGTGGTCCGTACCCTCGTCTGCTGCTTGCCCGGTAGCCAAAAGTGACAAGCGTGATCAGAAGAAAGAACAGGGTCAGCGGCAAAAGGTACTCATCACCTATTAAAAAATTCAGCCCGACCGAGCTTAACAGGCCCGCATAGGCAGGCCAGCATGCCGGTCAGGTCAGTCTCGGCAGTAAGGCAATCCCCACGCCGGGAACTGCGCCTGCTATTTTTTTCGAAAACGACATTTACCTGCCTCATTTTTTATTTCCTTTATTTAACGAAAATCCCAGATCCTTTGACCGGGTGATAAACAGCAGTCGCTGCAGGTTCTCAGGTGGATAGATCCGGTATCCGACATTGCAGAAATTCCCTTCTGTGCAACAGTATAATCCCTGAACCATACTTCAGGGTCAAGGGGGTCTGTTAAAAAAAACAAAAAAATCGAGACGGGTGGATTTACTTGTATAAATTACGGGATGTTATTTGGGGGCGAAGGAGGTGGGCATTCGGAACGCCGGGATGCCTGCGGTCAATGTGGTAACAAAAGCGAAAAATTTGCTTGCGGCTCTAGAACAATGGAAATGTTCCAGTGCCAATCGGAACAGTGGCTACAGACCCAACTCCCGCAGTAATTGTTCGTTGGTGGTCCATTTTTTCTTCACCTTGACCCAGAGTTTCAAGGTGACTCTGCAGCCAAGGAGCTGCTCAATGTCTTTACCGGCTTCCTGCCGGATGCGGCCCAGCATTTCCCCCCGGCGACCGATGATTATTCCCTTCTGTGAGCCGCGTTCAACCAGAATAGTTGCGTGAATAACCACGGGTTTTCCGGGCTTTCCCTCCTGAAAAGAATCAATCATGACCGCTGTCGAATAGGGCACCTCTTCTCTGGTCATCAGGAAGATTTTTTCGCGAATGAGTTCGGCCACGATAAACCGCTCGCTGGCATCGGTTGGAATGTCATCCGGGTAGTACTGCGGTCCCTCGGGCAGTCTGTCGGCTAGTTGCTTCAGTAGTACCTCAACCCCGTCACCCTTCAAGGCGGAGATGGGAACCACCTCTGCAAAAGGATGGAGATCGGCGTACCAGTTGATGACCGGCAGCAGTTTATCGGCCTGCAGGAGATCAATTTTATTTAAGGCCAGCAGGGCGGGGCACTGTATGCGGCTCAGGTATTTTTTGTACTCCTGTCGGCGTTTTTCCAGCTGCTCAATATTCATTGCCGCCGCATCGGCCAGAAAGAGAACAACATCGGCCTCGGTCAGGCTTTCCAGGGCGACACGCACCATTTCCCGGTTCATCATCTCGCGGGGCTTATGCAGTCCGGGGGTATCAAGCATGATAATCTGGTAATTCGGGCCGTTGACAATACCCAGTATTCGGTTCCTGGTCGTCTGGGGCCTGGGGGTGACAATGGCTATTTTCTGGCCCAGCAGTCGGTTGAGGAGGGTTGACTTACCCGCATTGGGCGGGCCGATTATGGCGACTACCCCGGATTTGTAGGGGGCATCGTTGTTGTCGGATTTATCGAGCTGCATAGTCATTTCAAAAAAGGTTTTTAGTTGTGTGAGAGTCAATGTGGTGTGCCTTGAGAACAAATACCGAATATGCAGAGCGGGCAACGTTTTTAAGGCAAAAGTAATGACAAAGGCGGCTATTCCTGCTATCCATCATGGCATTGGAAATCCGAACATGGAAAGGCTGCCGGGGTCACGGAATATTGATCGGAGAATCACCACCTGTCAGCGTGTAAACTGTAAACTGTGAACCGTAAACTGTAAACCGTTAAATATCGTTAAATATATATGATCATACCTGGCAGCATTGTTGAATATATAGAAGGAGGCAAGTTTTTCTGCGCCCTGGTCACCCAGGATACCGGCAAACGGCTGCGCCTGCTTAATCAGAACGGCAGAGAGCTTAATATGCCGCAATCAAGGGTTCTCCTTGCCTCAAAAATCAGGTACAGCCTGGATATGAGCAGGACGGATCAGTTGCAGCTGCTCAAACTTGCCTTTGAAAACCGATCCAGACTGAGTGAAACGATCGACTTGGTGGAGATATGGGAACTCGCCGTCGGTGAGGAACAAACCTCATTTTCTGCAGACTTTCTGGCTGAACTGCAATTTGGCGGAGAGCTCTCCGATGATCAGACAGCCGCCTTTCTCAGGGCCGTATTTACCGATCGCTTTTATTTTAAATATAAAAACGGCAAAGTTACGGTGCATACACCTGAGCAGGTTGAACAGCTTCGCCACCAGCAGGAGAAAGAGCAGGAAAAAGAGGCCCTGCTCAACGCAGGGGCAAAATATCTGCAGGATCTGCACCGGGGAGAAGAGGTCACTGCCGAGGACTGGCCGGAGCTGCCGCAGGTATTGGAATGGATTGAGGAATATGTACTGTTCGGCAGCGAGGCAACCCAGGCCGATCTGGTCCGTCAGCTTCTGAAAAAGGCGGAACTGGCCGGCCCCCATGACGGGTATCACCTCCTGGTTCAGGCAGGTGTGTGGCAGAGGGATGAAAATCTGGCCCTGCTCAAGGCGGAACAGCCGGTCATCTTTCCCGACCAGTGTCTGCAGCAGGCAAAAGAGATCAAAGAGCCGTCGGCGGAGGAACTGCTGGCCGACCCCAAGCGAAAAGACCTGCGCGCACTGGATGTCTTCACCATCGATGCCGCCTCAACCCGTGATTACGATGATGCCCTTCATGTGGAAGATCGCGGCGATACGATCCGGGTGGGAGTGCATATCGCCGATGTCGGGTATTTTATCCGGCCCGGTGATCCTCTTTTTGCCCAGTCCCAGGAGCGGGCGACTTCGTTGTATTTTCCGGAAGGACATATTCCCATGCTGCCCACCTCGCTTTCCCAGGGCGTGTGCAGTCTGCTCAAAGACCGGCCCAGGCCGGCAATGAGCTTTCTTATTAATCTGGACCGGGATGCAAATATTTTAAATTCCTCTATTGTCCGCAGTGTCATCCAGGTAAAACGCCAGCTCAGTTACAGGGAAGTTGATGAAATACTGGAAAAGGACGACGACCGGGAGCAGGAGCTCCGTCTGCTCGACCGGATCCGCCGGCAGTTGCTGCAGAAACGGGTTGATAACGGTGCGCTGCTGCTTTCTCTGCCCGATGTCAATATTGATGTCCGCAACCGCGACAATATACGGGTTCGACTCTCACCGGCGGATACGCCGGCCAGAACTCTGGTCTCGGAGTTGATGATCCTGGCAAACGGAGTTGCCGCCTCATACCTGGCAGGCCAGGAGGCACCGGGCCTGTTTCGTTCCCAGCCGCCGCCGAGAAAGCGTCTGCTCAGCGGCATAAAGAACAGCATGCAGGATATCGCCCGTCAACGCCGTTTTCTTTCCCGGGGCGAGCTGACGATCCATCCCAAGCCGCACAGCGGCCTGGGCCTGAACTGCTATACAACGGTCACCTCCCCGATCCGTCGTTTTCTTGACCTTGTCATGCATCATCAGCTGGCCAATATGGTCTCCGGTAAGGGAATTCTTTTTTCCGGGGACGAGTGTAAAACCTATGCCGGGGTCATCAGCCAGAAACTCGGCCGGGCCAACGGCGTTCGTCAGCAGCGTCACCGGTACTGGATCCTGCGTTTCCTCGAGCCGCAGCAGGGACAAACCGTTCCCGCTCTGGTTGTCGGACAGGGCCCGAAACGAGTTAACCTGCTGTTAACCGACTGTTTTTTTGACGTTGATTTACCGCTTAATCCAGCCTTTCCAGTGGAACCAGGGGATACCGTCCGGATTCGTCTGGCCCGGGTCAATGTCCTGGACAATATCCTGCGGGTGGAGTGGTAGGGCGTTATGGCCCGGGTTGCAAGTTCGGGCTCAGGGCCGGATTATGCAAAAAGCTCCGCATCATTGAACAGGGGGGCCTCCCGGTCTTTGGCCGACAGTAGTGGTTCCCCTTTAATCGGCCAGTCAATGGCAAGGCGGGGATCGTCCCATCGTATGGCCCGTTCATGTTCCGGGGCGTAATAATCCGTGGTCATGTAGATAAACTCCGCTGCCTCGGACAGCACCACAAAGCCATGGGCAAAGCCTTCTGGAATCCAGAACTGGTGTTTGTTTTCGGCTGACAACAACGCTCCAGTCCAGCTGCCGAGGGTGGGCGAACTCCTGCGGATGTCCACCGCCACGTCAAAGACTTCCCCCACTATGACCCGGACGAGCTTGCCCTGGGGCTGTTGGATCTGGTAATGCAATCCACGCAGGACATTTTTTCCCGAGCGTGAGTGGTTTTCCTGGACAAATTCGGTGGAAAGTCCGGTTTTCTGCTTCCAGCGACGCTTGTTAAAGCTCTCAAAGAAAAAGCCCCGTTCATCTCCAAAGACTTGCGGCTCAATAAGCAGAACTTCGGGTATAGTTGTTGTGCTGATTTTCATTATTTTTTTTCCGGAAACGGCGCAGAGCGCCTTGTGATGTGTTGCACCGCGGTGCTACAAGTAATTTTTCTAGCTTCATCGCGACCTCGTGACACCGCTACGGTGTCACCTGCGGGTGCTATCGTTTTCATCGCCCGAGTCTACGCTATCTGTTGTGGCTGTGACCATATAAAATCTGGTCCAGTCATGTTTGTTTATTCCTGTTCGTACATCTTTGCATAATACTGCAGGTAGGAACCGTCCATAACCGATTCCGACCATTTTTTATTTTCAAGATACCAGTCCACGGTTTTCTCCATGCCCTGCTCAAAGGTGTATTTCGGACGCCAACCGAGTTCACGGTCTATCTTGCCGGCATCGATTGCATAGCGTCGGTCATGACCGAGACGATCTTTGACAAAGGTGATTAAAGCTCTTCTGGGCTGACCGTTTGCCGGCAGTCCGACCTTGGCGTCGAGCATGTCGCAGAGCAGTTCCACCACCTCAATATTTTTCTTTTCATTGTGCCCCCCGATATTATAGGCCTCGCCGATTTGTCCATGTTCGAGTACCCGAATAATCGCCTCACAGTGATCGTGCACATAAAGCCAGTCCCGGACATTGCCGCCGTCGCCATAGACAGGTAATGGTTTACCCTGGAGCGCATTGTTGAGGATCAGCGGGATCAGTTTTTCCGGAAATTGATAGGGCCCGTAGTTATTGGAACAGTTGGTGATGAGGATCGGCAGGCCATAGGTGTGAAAATAGGCCCGAACAAAATGGTCGGAAGATGCTTTGGAAGCGGAATATGGAGATCTTGGGTCATAGCGGGTTGTTTCAGTGAAATACCCGGTTTTGCCAAGGGAACCATACACTTCATCGGTACTGACATGCAGGAAACGGCAGTCGGACCCTTTGCCCTGATCCAGCCAGTATTTTCTGGCCCCCTCAAGCAGGGTAAAGGTGCCGAAGACATTGGTCCGGACAAAGGCATCCGGCCCGGTAATGGAGCGGTCGACATGAGATTCGGCCGCAAAATGAACCACAGTGTCGATTTTATGTTCCGTAAATAGAGCGTTAACCAACTCAGGATCGCAGATGTCACCACGAATAAAGGTGTGCCGCGGGTGATCGGCAACGCCCTCCAGGCTCTGCAGATTACCGGCATAGGTAAGTTTGTCGAGATTGATGACCTGCAGATCATCACGGGTTTCCAGCAGGAGACGGACAAAGTTCACTCCGATAAATCCGCAGCCTCCGGTCACCAGAATTGTCTTTTTCATACGTTCACCGCGCGTGTGGTCTTTTGAACAAAGAAAGTGTAAGCAATCACAGGGTATGTAACTCTGCGATATGATACACCCAAAACTGTAGGTAATCTCAGGCGCCTGTGATTACTTACAGGAGAGTAGAGAGCGCTACTATAGAAGGAAGATCCCGGTCTGTCAAACCGGGATCTTCAAAAAACAGCTTTGTCGGGAGGAGAGGGAGGGG
>VAPL010425501.1_pt1 | contig 13503 bp, 11 predicted proteins | sample 3395061 | NCBI WGS metagenome assembly VAPL01 (sample SAMN08290444, study PRJNA428436) | hydrothermal vent metagenome | isolation source: Deep-sea hydrothermal vent chimney 2 | place: Pacific Ocean: Juan De Fuca Ridge | depth 2182 m m | reverse complement strand
AGTTCAAAATTACGGAAGGCGCCGATAACCGCGTCCACCTGTCCCGATATGATGGACGGCGACAATGAAAAATTGACGTTGACCAGAGTCACATCGGCCAGCGACAGCCCGGCCTGTTCCAGCATTTTGCCCAGTATGGCGTCTTCGAAACCACCAATTGAATAACCGATCTTCTTGCCTTTCAGGTCATCCAGGGTTTTGATCGGGCCATTTTTCAGAACCACCAGGGAATTCAGCGGAGTCGCGATCAGGGTGGCGATGCGGACCAGCGGCAGACCGGCGGCGGCCTGGATATGCAGTTGCGGCTGATATGAAACGGCGACGTCGGCCTTGCCGGCGGCGACCAGCTTTGGCGGGTCATTGGGGTCCGAAGGGGCGATCAGTTCGACATCCAGGCCGGCGTCGCGAAAAAACCCTTTCTCGCGGGCGATAATCAACGGCGCATGGTCGGGATTGACGAACCAGTCCAGCAGCACGGTCATTTTTTCTACCGCCCGGGCCGGTTGGCCGATCATGATTACCGCCGCGATCAGCGGCGCCGCGATGGCGAATTTCAATTTCATTGCAGTCTCCAAAATTTTACTCACTGGGGTTGCTTTCCACCTGCCACGGCACCAGGCGGCGGACCGTCAGGTCGATGACGGCGTAAAGGCCGACCGCGAATACGGCCAGCGTCAACAGGGCGGCGAACATGACGTCGATCTGCATTCGCGCATTGGCGTGCAGCATCAGGTAGCCCAGGCCGCCGCTCGACCCGACCCACTCGCCGACGATGGCGCCGATCGGGGCGACCGCGGCGGCCACCCGCAGCCCCGAGCCCAGGGCGGGCAAGGCGGCCGGCACCCGGACCCTGGTCAGGATTGCCCAGCGGTCGCCGTTCATGGTCCGGGCCAGGTCGAGCCAGCCCGTTTCGGTGCGCCTCAGGCCATCGTAAAAGGCCGCCGTTACGGGGAAATAGATAATCAGCGTCGCCATCACCACTTTCGACGCCATGCCGTAACCGAACCACAGCACCAGTACCGGGGCCAGGGCGAACACCGGCAATGCCTGGCTGACCACCAGCAGCGGCAGCAGCCAGGCCCTGGCCGGTCGAAAATAGGCCAGGACCAGGGCGCTCATGACGCCGAAGATAAATCCAAAACACAGCCCCAGGACAATTTCCACCGCCGTTATCAGCCCGTGTCTCAGGAACAGGCCGGGGCGGTCGGCCCAAGCCACAATTACCGCGCCCGGACCGGGCAGGATATAGGGCGGCGCACCGCTCAGGATGACCAGGGCCTGCCAGGCGGCCAGCAGGCCGGCGACGATCAGCAGCGGACGCATTATTTTCACCCGAGCGCCTCCGTCAACTGGTTCAGTAATTCTCCCTGCATTTCAAGGATGGCCGGGTCGGCGACCGGGCGTGGCGTTTGTCCGCCGGGGCTCAGCGCCTGACCGAGTGTCGCCGGGCGGCCCTTCATGACATGAACCCGGTGGCCCAGCCTTAGCGCTTCCAGCGGGTCGTGGGTAACCAGCAGCACCGTCCGTCCGGCCAGCAGCCCGGCGGCCAGATCCTGCAGGCGGATGCGGGTGATGGCGTCGAGCGCCGAAAACGGCTCGTCCATCAATACCACCGGGCGGTCCTCCATCAGGGTCCGGGCCAGCGCCGTGCGTTGCCGCATGCCGCCCGAAAGCGTGTCCGGCGCGGCGTTCGCCTGACCGGCCAGGCCGACCGCATCAAGCAGCGCCATGGCCCGGTCCTTATCTGCCGGACGGCCGCGAATACGGTCGCCCAGGCAGACATTTTCAAGGACGCTGAGCCACGGAAACAGGCAATCCTGTTGCGCCATGAAGGCGGTTCGATGGGCCAGCGGCAGGCCGTCCGTGCCGGTTACGGTATCGCCGCCGCCGTCTTCCAGTCCCAAAATCAATCGCAGCAACATCGACTTGCCGACCCCGCTGGGACCCAGCAGACAGGTCCACCGACCGGCTTTCAGGTCCAGGTCGAGACCGTCGAACAGGATATCATCGGCCCAGGCGAAGCGCGCCTGGCGAACGGTTATACCGGGTGGAACGCGGGGCGGTTGATTGGCTGGACAGTTCATCGCTCACTCGTTCCTACGCCGGGATCAGCCGGATCAGGTTCAAGGGGTCGTCTCGCAATTTTCGAGACCTCTCAGCCGGCTGTCCGGCTCCCCCCAGTGAAGGTGTTTCGACCCTATCCATAAGCGGGCCTGACACGGTTGGCAAGTTGCAAGTTGAATGTGCGTTACCGTTCGCGGTCTTTCCAGCCCCGCAAAACGGATAGCACCAGTTCCGGATTTTTCATGATCGCGTCGGAAACCTGGCGGCGCAGTGATTCATTAATGCCGCGGTCGATCTTATCGACGTCAATAGCCGCAGGGGCCGGTCGGGCAGGGGGCGGCACACGGGTGGCGGTCTTACGGTAAGGCGGCGGCGGCTTCATATCCGCTAAAGCGCGCCAAATGCCAGCAGGTCGCCTTCATGGGCCAGACAAACCCGGTTGCGGCCGGTCCTTTTGGCCTCGTACAGAGCCCGGTCGGTGGCGACCATCAGTTTGTCGGCGCCGGTAACCTTTATTTCCGGCAGGGCGGCGACGCCGATGCACATGGTAATCGGCAGCCCGCTAAAATTGCTCGATTCGATTCGCCGACGAAGGCGTTCCGCCGTTTCCATGGCGGCGGCCAGGCCGGTGCCGGGCAGCACCACGGCGAATTCCTCGCCGCCGAAACGGCATGGATGATCGACATCCCTGAAATGTTCCTTAAGCAAGCGGCCCAGCGCACGCAGGACCTGGTCGCCGCGGCCATGGCCATAGGTGTCGTTGAGATGTTTGAAGTGGTCGATATCAAGCAGCAGCAAGCCCAGTGGCTGAGTGTAACGATGGGCGCGGTCAAATTCCTTGGATAGGGTCTCGTCCAGGTGGCGGCGGTTGGAAAGACCGGTCAGGGAATCTGTCCGGGCAATTTCGCGCAGGGATATTTCGACCTTTTTCTTCGACCTGATATCGACCGCTATGCCCGACAGGCCGAGTAAATAACCGTCACCGTCCAGCGCAACATGGCTAAGCACGTCGAACCAGTAGTAAACGCCGCTCTCTCCCCTCAGGCGCAAATCCATGCGGAAATTTTCCTGATTGCTGGTGACGCAATCCCGCGCCAGCTTGAACAGGCGTCCCCGGTCTTCGGGGTGGATCAGGCGGATCACCGAAAGCAGGCCGCGAGAGGCCGCATAATGGTGAACGCCCAGGCTCTCAAGCAGCGTATCGGACAGCCACGACCGCCGCTTTTCAAAATCGATTTCCCAGGCCCCGCTGCCGGTGACTTTTTCAATAATGTTGAAACGCTTCTGGTTCGAAGCCATTTGCTCGCGAAGCACGGCGCTGGCGATCATGCAACTGGCCATGCGCATGATATTGACTTCCCCCACGGTCCAGTCATGTTCCCGGAAATGGTCGTCAAAACCAAGCGTCCCCCACCACCTGCCATCGATCATGATCGGGATAGTCAGCATCGACAGGATACCCTGATCGGTCCAGTCGTCCTTGATGGCGCATTCCGGCACGTCCGCAATTATCAGTTTATGCCATTTCCCCTGCGCCTGTTCGGCGATGACCGGGCCATAGTAATCATCCAGCAGGGATGTCTTGTACATGTGAAACCGGCGCTTGCCGAGCTGTGAAAACCGGCTCTCGGCGGCCCATTCAAACTGTAAATCCCGTACCGTGTGATAGCTGTCGTGTTCGATGGTCTGGGAAAGCCAGGTCAGGGTGGAACCGGTTACTCGACCGAGATTTTCAAGCAGACGCCGAACGCCGTCAGGCCATGCCTTGCCGGTCGAAATTTCCTCGGCGCTTTGTGTGATGACGGCCAACAGTTTTTCATCGTAGGTTGTATCTTGCACGAAACCCCCAAGCAAAATGTCCGACGTAGATTCTTGATTTAGTAGAGCCCACTTTATACCGATTTTCCGGCCCAACCGACTCATTAATTGTATCGCCTCGCTGTATTGCGCTGTTTTTTACGGTAAAACAAGCCTGTTATTCACAGTTTTTTCCCCAAAACCGTGCAATAGAAACCATCGGTGCCGGTGCTGGCCGGACTCAGGTACAACCCATCGGCACATATCGCGCCCGGTGGGGCGGCGATGCCGATTGCCCGGGCCCATATCTGGCCCATGGCCAGCGCTTCGAATTCCCCATGTTCAGTCAGGAACCGGGTTATCTGATCCTCATTTTCCGGGCCCAGCAGCGAGCATGTGGCATAGATCAGACGACCGCCCGGTTTGACCAGTTTGGCCGCCCCTTCGAGTACGGTGCGCTGGTCGGATAAGTGTTCGTCCAGGCGTTCGGGGCGCAGGCGCCAGCGGGCCTCCGGATGCCGCCGCCAGGCGCCGGAGCCCGAACAGGGGGCATCGACCAGGACTCTGTCGGCGTTGTTCAGGATTTCCGGCGGCAGATCGCCGGCTTCCAGCGCGATGCGTTCGACCGCCCCGGCCCCGGCCCGTTTCAAACGTTCGTCCATGCGCGCCAGTCGTTTCGCCGAGATGTCGCAGGCGATCAGCCGTCCCGCCGCGGCGTCGCCCTGCAACCCCATGATATCGGCCAACGCCAGGGTTTTGCCGCCGGCCCCGGCGCAATAATCGATGACCGTCATTCCCGGTTTGGCCTGGCACATCAGGGCGATAAGTTGCGAGCCTTCATCCTGAACCTCGATCAGGCCTTTCCGGAAGGCGCGGGTATCTTCCAGCCGGACGTGTTCGGTCATCCGCAGGCCGGCCACCGACAGCGGCGTATAGTCGCATTTGACGCCGTCCCGGATTAGCGACTTGCGCGCCTGCTGGCGGCTGACGCGACCCAGGTTGACCCGCACATCGACGCTGGCCAGGGTGTTCATGGCGGCCAGTTCAACGCTGAAGTTTTTTCCGAAGCGACGTCGCAGCGGGTCCGTCAGCCAGTCCGGCACTTCACCCGTGACGACCGCCGGCATGGCATCGTGATGCAGCGGCCTGCCGGTCAGGCTGGCGGCTAGATCGCGCTCGCCGCGTTCCAGGGGAGCCGGTCCGTGACCGGTGCCGTCGAACAGGTTGGCGAGAGTTTCCGGAGTTTCCCGGTCAAGCAACAGCGATGCCGCCAGGACACGGGTGCGGCAAGCCGGCGCCATGTCGCCGGCCGCCCCGGCGATCCACCAGTCGAGCCGGGCGCGATGGCGGATGACCGCATAGACTTTCTCGCTGACATTACGCCGGTCTTTCGAGCCGGCGTACCGCCGCGCCCTGAAATATGACCGCACGATAGCCTCGGCGGCGGCATCGGACCGCTCGATCAGGTCCAGAATTTCAATGGCGGCGGTTAGCCGTGCGCCGGGGGTCAATTAATTACCGCGACGGTAATTGGGCGCTTCGCGGGTGATGGTGACATCGTGGACATGGCTTTCGCGTAATCCGGCGTTGGTGATGCGCCGGAATTGGGTGTTCGAACGCATCCCGGCGATGTCGGCGCAGCCGGTATAGCCCATGGCCGAACGCAACCCGCCGATCAACTGGTGGATGACGTTGCCGACCGGGCCCTTGTAAGGGACCTGGCCTTCGATGCCTTCGGGCACCAGTTTCAGGTTATCCGATACGTCTTCCTGAAAATAGCGGTCGGCCGAGCCCCGGGCCATGGCGCCGAGCGACCCCATGCCGCGATACGCCTTGTATGAACGGCCCTGGTGCAGGAATACCTCGCCGGGGCTTTCATCGGTGCCGGCGAACAGCGACCCTATCATTACGCATTCGGCGCCGGCGGCGATGGCCTTGGCGATATCGCCGGAAAACTTGATGCCGCCGTCGGCGATAACCGGAACGTTCAGTTTGGCGCAGGCCTCGGCGGTTTCCATGATCGCCGACAGTTGCGGCATGCCGACTCCGGCGACCATGCGGGTGGTGCAGATGGTGCCGGGTCCGATGCCAACCTTAACGGTGTCGGCACCGGCGTCGACCAGCGCCCTGGCGGCGTCCGGCGTGGCTATATTGCCGGCAATCACCTGGGCCGAATTGGACAGTTTCTTGATCGCCGTAACCGCCGTCATGACGCCGCTGGAATGGCCGTGTGCGGTATCGACCACGATGACATCGCAGCCGGCGTCGATCAGGGCTTCGGCGCGGGCCAGGCCATCCTTGCCGACGCCGGTGGCGGCGGCGACGCGCAGGCGGCCCAGTTCGTCCTTGCAGGCGTTGGGGTGCTGTTGCGCCTTTTCGATGTCTTTCACGGTCATCAGGCCGATACAATGGAAGGCATTGTCGACGACCAGCAATTTTTCGATACGGTGCTGGTGCAGCAGCCGCTTGGCGGAATCCCGGTCAATATTTTCATCGACCGTAATCAGCGGGCTTTCGCCGCTGTGCGGGGTCATCAATTCGCCAACCGGCTGCTCCAGATTATCGGCGAAGCGGACGTCCCGGTTGGTCAGTATGCCGACCAGTACGCCGCTGTCCTTGTCGACTACGGGAATGCCGGAAATATTGTGCATTTCCTTGATTCGGATGGCGTCGGCCAGGGTCGCCCGGGGATCGATGATAAACGGATCGACGACCATCCCGGATTCGAATTTCTTGACCCGGCGGACCTCGCCTGACTGCTGGCCGATATCCAGGTTCTTGTGAATTACCCCGATGCCGCCCTGCTGCGCCATGGCGATGGCCAGCGAACTTTCGGTAACCGTGTCCATGGCTGCCGAAATCAGCGGTATCCCTAACTCGATAGAGCGGGTCAGGCGGGTCCTGGTATCGGTATTGGCCGGCAGAACGTCTGATTTGGCGGGAACCAGAAGGACATCGTCGAAGGTCAGGGCTTCGCGAATGGTCATGGCGTCTCCTCATTTACGAATTGATGAGATGACGCGGCATCATACACAAGAAGCGCCCGATTCCAAGCCCGATCATTGGTCCTTGGGGGCACCCCTGAAACCCATGGCGATAACATACATTTCCGCCGAATCCGACCGGCTGGCCGGTGGTTTGGCATGGCGCACGGTCCGGAAGTGCTTTTTCATGGCCGCCAGCAGCCGGTGTTCGGCGCCACCCTGCAGCACCTTGGCCAGGAATACCCCGTCCGGGGCCAGGACTTCGTACGCGAATTCCAGCGCCACTTCGCACAGCGCCATGATCCTCAGGTGATCGGTGGCGGTGTGTCCGGTCGCCGGGGCGGCCATGTCGCTCATCACCACATCGACCGGGCCGCCAAGGATGCCCTTCAATAAATCGGGCGCGTCTTCGGCAAGAAAATCATGGTGCAGGACGGTCGCCCCGTTGACCGGGGCCATTTCGTTGATATCGAGCGCCACCACCTGGCCGGAACCGGATTTTTCGTCGGGCTTGATCCGTTCGACGGCGACCCTGGTCCAGCCACCGGGTGCGGCCCCCAGGTCCAGTACGCGCCGGCCTTTTTTCAGGAAATGAAAACGATCGTCCAGTTCGATCAACTTGAAGGCGGCGCGCGAGGCGTAGCCGCGCTTGCGGGCCTCGGCGACATAGGGATCGTTCAATTGGCGTTGCAGCCAGAGGGTGGAAGACAGTTTCCTGCCCTTCGCCGTCTTCACCTTGGTGAACAGGCTACGTCCACCCGGCCCCGATCCGGTTTTACGCTTCGCCATGTCGCCCGGCCATCAGGTCCAGCAGCAGGCCTTCGCGGATGCCGCGGTCGGCGGCCCGCACCGTGGCCACCGGCCAGCGCCGGTAAATTGCCGCCATGACGGCGCAACCCATAATGATCAGGCCGGCGCGGTCGCGGCCGATGCAGCCGTGGCTGGCGCGTTCCTTGAATTTCATTTTACACAGGCGGTCGCTGATGGCGCTGACGGTATCGACCCGCATGTCCAGGCCATCGACCCGAGACCGGTCATAACGATGTAAATTCAGATAAATTCCGCCCAGCGTGGTCACCGTCCCCGAAGTCCCCAGCATCTGGATATCGTGGTCCAGCATATATTCCGATATGCCGAATTCGTCGTCGAATTGGGAAAGGCTGTCATCAAGGCCGGATATGATGGCCTCGTAACCGGCGCCGGGGTCGGCCTCGTCACCATAAATTTCGGACAGGGTGACGACGCCTAGCGGCAAGGATTTCATGCCGATCACCCGGGCCTGGCCGGGGCTGCCGCAGTCGACCCAGATCAATTCCGTGCTGCCGCCGCCAATATCGAATACCAGGGCGCGCGAGGTTCCCGGAACCAGCAGTTGCCGGCAGCCGTCCAGGGTCAGCTGCGCCTCCTGGCCGGTCGACAGGGTTTCCAGCCGGATCGCCGTTTCGCTTTCCACCCGATCATAAAACGGCTGCCGGTTGGCGGCCCGGCGGCAGGCCTCGGTGGCGACGGAACGGCTCCGGGTGACGCCGTTGCGGCGCATCTTGTCGGCGCATACCGCCAGCGCCTCGATGGTCCTTTTCATGGCGCCTTCCGATAACAGGCACGGGCCGTCTTTCACCTCGCCGATGCCCTCGCCAAGCCTGACGATTCGCGAAAATGAATCGATCACCCGAAATGAACCCTGACATTCCCTGGCGACCAGCAACCGGCAATTGTTGGTGCCCAGATCAATCGCCGCGTAAATATTGTTTTTCATAGTGTTCCGTTCGCGGCGCGTGGTGCTATCGTGGGCCGTAGTTTGCCCCGAACATGGTCACTTAGGCAACCGCTCCGGGGCAAACCCGCAAGGACATGGCGTCGCTTCCGGTCGGGCTTGAGCCGATGGCCGTATCGTGCCGCCGAAAACGGGATATGGCGCAGGGGGGGGCGATGGTTGGATTTCTTGACGAGGCAAGGCGCCGAACGGCCAAATTTCAGGACGCATTGGGCCTGGCAGGTCATGAAACAGCGCTGATTACCGACGAGTCCTCGATCGCTTACCTGGCCGGCTTCTGGGGTTATTTGTCCGTCGAATTCGGCCGACCGACCTTTCTTATCCTGCGTTCGGGCCTGGCGCCGGTGGTGCTGACGCCGTTGATGGAAAGCGAGATGGTTTCGGCCATGACCTGGGTCGGCGATGTGCGGACCTGGGAAGATGCCGGTGACCGACGATGGGAGAATGTGCTGGCGGAAATCCTCGGGCCGGGCCTCAGGTGTCTGGCTGTCGAGCGGGACCTGCTGCCGGCCATGGTCCGTAATTGGCTTGATGAACACTATCCGGGGATTGTTCTGAATGACGGTTCGGCGACGCTTGGCGCCATGCGGACGATCAAGTCGCCGGGAGAGATCGAGATCATGAAGAAGGCCGGTGAAATCGCCGGCGCGATGATGACGGCGGCTCATGACTCGCTGGCCGAAGGCGTCCCGGAATTCGAGTCAGCCCTGGCGGTAATCGCCGCAGGCAGCCGAAAAGCCGCCGGTTTCCTGACCGCCGGCGGCTGGGAATCCTTCGTCTCGCCGATAGTCCATAATCTTCAAATCATGCAAAGTGGCGCCGATGTTTCCATGGTCCATCGCCGGGCCAGCGTCAAAAGGTACGTTCGGGGCGATCCGGTCTACTTTTGTTTTTGTAACATGGCCCAGTTCAAGCAATACAAACTGGGCTTCGACCGAATGTTTTTCATCGGCGAGGTTTCCGACCCGGCGGCGCGGCTACAGCAAATAGCCGTGGCGGCGCAACGGGCGGCGCTGGACGCCATCCGGCCGGGGGTGTTGGCGGAACAGGTCGCCGCCGCCGCCGATGCGGTCTACGCGGCGAACGGCTATGCGGCATCGTACCGCACCGGACGCTCTATCGGCGTCGCCTACCTGGAGGCGCCCGAGTTGAAGGAAGGCGATTTGACGGTGCTGCGCCCCGGCATGACGTTCGCCGTCGATGGCGGCGTTTCGGTCGATGGCGAATTGGCCGGACGCATTGGCGATTCCGTTGTCGTTACCGAAGACGGCTTCGAGTTTTTGACCGAATACCCCCGGGACGTTATGGTCACGGGGAGATGACGGCAACCGCCGCCAGCGGGGAAAATGCTTCGATTTTGTTCCACAATCGAATATAGGTCTTTGATTTTTCTGCTTGGATCATGTTAGCGTCATTGCAATTACAAATGTCGTTCGGGGGTTTTAAAAGACAAATGACCTGATTTAACGGGAACCAAGGCAAACATGCCGGTCCCGTGACGACAAGAATATAAGGTCGCGGTGCAAAAGTGGCGGACGGGGAGAAAATATGTCGGATGTGAACGATTCGCTCGTGCGATTCATCGAGGTTCAGAAAAGCTATGACGGTGAAACGCTGGTCGTCAAAAACCTGAACCTGGATATTGCCAAGGGCGAATTTTTGACGATGCTGGGGCCTTCCGGTTCCGGCAAAACCACATGCCTGATGATGCTGGCCGGGTTCGAACCGGCCACCCACGGCGAAATTACCCTGGCCGGCAGCCCGATCAATAATCTGGCGCCACATAAACGCGGCATCGGCATGGTGTTCCAGAATTACGCCTTGTTTCCCCATATGACGGTGGCCGAAAACCTGGCGTTTCCGCTGGAAGTACGGAAAATCGCGAAGTCGGAAATAACCGACAGGGTTAACCGGACACTGGATATGGTGCGGCTGGGTGGCTTCGGCGACCGGCGGCCGGCACAGTTGTCCGGCGGCCAGCAGCAACGGGTGGCGGTCGCCAGATCCCTGGTGTTCGAGCCGACTTTGGTGCTGATGGATGAACCGCTTGGCGCGCTGGACAAGAATTTGCGCGAGGAAATGCAGTACGAAATCAAGCATATCCACGAAGACCTGCAAGTAACCATGGTTTATGTCACCCACGATCAGTCGGAAGCGCTGACCATGTCGAGCCGCATAGCGGTGTTTGAAGACGGCATCGTGCAGCAACTGGCGACGCCCAGCGAACTGTACGAGAAACCCAGAAATGCGTTCGTCGCCGGGTTTATCGGCGAAAACAATCGCCTGTTCGGCACGGTCAAGGATACCGACGGCGATTTCTGCCGGGTCGAACTGGAAGGCGGTGGCGGCATGGTCCGGGCGCTTTGCGTCAACGCCGGCGGCATCGGGTCGCGGACCACTTTGTCGCTGCGCCCCGAGCGGGTGTCAATCGGCGTCAAGGACGGCGAGACCGAAAATTCCCTGGAGGCGAAAGTCGAAGAACTGATCTATCTGGGGGATCATCTGCGCAGCCGGATCAGCTTGCCCGGCAGCGATGAATTTATCGTCAAGGTGCCAAACTCGCACGGTCGTGTTCATCTTAAGGAAGGCGAAATTACCAGAGTCGGCTGGCAGGCCGAGGACTGTCGTGCGCTGGACGGTTGACGATGGATGTAGAAACTATAGTAGCAAACGGGAGAACAAAAGTGATGAAGAAAATGTTTAAGTATTCAGCCTTCGCGATGCTGGGCGTTGCAGTTGCCGGCATGACTTCGGCGGCCGGGGCGGTCGAACTTAATGTCGTCTCATGGGGCGGCGCTTATACGGCCAGCCAGATGAACGCCTACCACAAGCCGTACATGAAATTGCATCCCGACGTGAAAATCAATTCCATTGATTACAGCGGCGGTCTGGCCGAAATGCGCGCCCAGACGGAAGCCGGAAACGTAACCTGGGATCTGGTCGATGTCGTCCTGTCCGACGCCATCACCGGTTGCGACGAAGGCATGTTCCGGCCCATCGATATCGATAAGGAAATGGCCAAGGGCGCCGACGGCTCCCTGCCTTCCAAGGATTTTCTGGAAGGCACCCTGCTTTCGGAATGCTTCATTCCGCAAATTATCTATTCCACGGTTTTCGCATATCGCAGCGATGCCTGGGGCGGTAAGAAGCCGACAAAAATCGCCGACGTTTTCGATCTCAAAAACTTCCCCGGCAAACGGACCTTGCAAAAAAAGCCCATCAACAACCTGGAATGGGCGTTGATCGCCGATGGCGTTCCGCTGGACAAGGTCTATGAAGTGCTGGATACCGACGAAGGCAAGGACCGCGCCTTCAGGAAACTGGGGACCATCAAGAAAGACGTGATCTGGTGGACCGAAGGCGCCGTGCCGCCGCAGCTTCTGGCCGACGGTGAAGCGGTGTTCGGGACCGGCTACAACGGTCGCTGGTTCTCGGCCATTGCCGAAGAAAAGCAGCCGTTTTCCATGCTCTGGGATGGTCAGGTCCTGGATATCGATGGCTGGGCCGTTCCCGCCAAAGGCAAGCATATCAAGGACGTCATGAAGTTCCTGAAATTTGCCACCGACACCCAGCGGCTGGCCGATCAGGCAAAATATATTTCCTACGGTCCGGCTCGCAAGTCTTCCGGCCCGCTGGTTTCCAAGCACGCCACGCTTGGTATCGATATGGCGCCGCATATGCCGACCGCATACGCCGATCAGGGGTTCATGACCGGCTTCAAGTGGTGGGCCGATAACGGTGACGAAATGAACGAGCGTTTCGCCGCCTGGCTGCTGCAATAGCGGCGGCTTTTTCGGTTACGCGGGGCAGGGAGACCTGCCCCGCCACCGGATTTTATGCTTACTGTGAATTTATATAAGTTGCTGTCACGAGGGGTTTGCAATGGCCGGGCAAAATACCAAGGCTGAGGTTGTCTTAGCGGCCGACGGCACGCCGTTGAAATCCAGCCTGAACAGGGCCATGCGGAAGAACCGCATACGCGCCATATTGCTGGTTACCCCGTTGTTTTTATTTATTGCGTTTTCGTTTCTTATTCCCATTTTCAATATGATGATGCGCAGCGTCGATAACTGGCAGGTCGGCACCCTGATGCCGGAAACGTCGGCGGCGCTGGTGGACTGGGACGGCAAGGAAATTCCCGGCGAAGCGGTCTTTGCGGCCTTGGTCAGGGATTTGCAGGCCGGCGCCAAGTCCCGCGAAATCGGCAAGGTAGGGACCCGGCTGAATTACGAAAAATCGGGTATGCGCAGCCTGATTATCGGATCGGCCAGGAAATCGAAAAAACTGACCGAAGGGCCTTATAAGGAAAAGGTCCTGAAGATGCATAAAAAGTGGAATGACCTGGAAACCTGGATCGTCATCAAGCGCGATTCCGCACCCTATACCATCGGTTACTATCTGAACGCCGTCGATATGAAGTACGATAAAAGCGGCAATATCGTCAGGCAGGCCGAAAACCGCCGGATATACGGCAAGCTGTTCCTGCGCACCTTCGCGATCAGCCTGGCGATTACGGTGATCTGCATTGTCCTGGCTTATCCCGTATCGTATTTGCTGGCGACGCTGCCGTTGCGCTATTCCAATTTGCTGATGATTTTCGTGCTGCTGCCGTTCTGGACCTCGCTGCTGGTGCGGACTACGGCGTGGATTGCGATGCTTCAGTCGCAAGGGGTGTTAAATGACCTGTTGGTCGCCGTCGGCCTGGTTAGCGACGACAACAGGTTGCAGCTTATTCACAATATGACCGGCACGATTATCGCCATGACCCACATCCTGCTGCCGTTCATGGTGCTGCCGCTGTACAGCGTTATGAAGACCATCCCGCCCAGCTATATGCGTGCCGCCCTGTCATTGGGGGCTAATCCGGTGGTTGCGTTCGTGCGT
>VAPL010309241.1_pt1 | contig 13521 bp, 9 predicted proteins | sample 3395061 | NCBI WGS metagenome assembly VAPL01 (sample SAMN08290444, study PRJNA428436) | hydrothermal vent metagenome | isolation source: Deep-sea hydrothermal vent chimney 2 | place: Pacific Ocean: Juan De Fuca Ridge | depth 2182 m m | reverse complement strand
CACAGGAGAGTGAGCTGCTGAGCGGACTTTGGTATATCAATATCCATACTGCGCTCAACCCGCCAGGTGAGATCCGTGGTCAGGCTGTTGTTCAAACAGCCAGTGCGTCCGCAATTCCAACTTTGACGCAGTGGAGTATGATTGGCCTGATGTTGGTGCTGTTTTTGCTGAGCCTGTTTCAGTTTAGACGCCACAGCTGACATTCATTTGAATAAAAGTGAATTACAACTGGTTATAATTCATATTAAACTCAGATTTAAAAAACTATTTTTTAGGGTGCTCACCGATGGAGTCAGCGCCTGAATAATTTATTATTGCGTCCCATTCAATAACAAACAGATTGGTGTTTGATTAACCACCTGTCCATCCTTGTTTCTAGAACTTCGATTAAAGAACATTGCTAATTGCATGTCTCATATCCGCAGCGTTTCCAGCAGAACAAAATCACATCATTATTCACTCATAAATATTTGCCAGCGATTGAACCTTTAGCTGTAAACGACAGATATACACTACAACACTAAATAGTTTATTTGATTTGTATTCTGGTCGATTTTCTATTGTCAAGTCAAATGCATAATTATTCCTTATACAGGTGTATATCCCAATGAAAAAAATAGTCATCTATTCTCACGATACATTTGGTTTGGGCAATATTAGACGGATGCTGGCGATTACTCAGTATTTGCTTGAAGAACATGCTGATTTGTCAATTCTGCTGATTACTGGATCGCCAGTTATCCATAATTTTCACTTACCCAGAGAGCGTTTTGACTACATCAAGTTACCGTGTCTGACTCGGGATCAAACAGGACAATATAACGTCAAACAACTCGACATTGATTTCGATAACGTGGTTTCACTGCGCGCTCAGACCATCAAGGTTTCCATTCAGAAATTCAATCCGGATCTTGTGTTGGTTGATAAAAAGCCCTGTGGTGTTGCCAGGGAACTGATTCCAGCGCTGCAATCGTCAGATTACCCGGACAATAAAACCCAATGGGTTTTATTGTTACGCGACATTCTTGATAGTCCTGCAACTACCCAACGGATCTGGCGTAAAAATGCCTATAACGAAACGCTTGAACGCTATTATCAACGCATTCTGGTGGTCGGGTCTGTCAATATATTTGATATTCGACATGAGTATGCACTGCCAGCTAACTTGCATGCGATGACTGAATTTTGCGGTTATCTTTACAGACCGATTTCCAGCTTCCCAGAAAAGCAGGAACAGTTGAATAAGCACTGTGACAAACAAACTGTTTTGGTAACACCTGGTGGCGGTGAGGATGGTTATCAACTGATCGATCATTATCTGAACGGACTCAGACAACAACCGCTACCTGCCGGGTATAAAAGCCTGATTGTCACAGGACCTGAAATGTCCGCTGACCATCAATACAAGATTCAAAGCAAAGCGAGTCAGCTCGCAGATGTTGAAGTAAAAGTCTTTACAGCAAATCTGCAGGCTTATATGGGGCAATCCAATCTGATTGTCAGTATGGCGGGTTATAACACCTTGTGTGAAATCCTGTCGCTGAACAAACCAGCAATTGTGGTGCCAAGAGTCAGGCCGGTTCAAGAGCAGTTAATACGTGCTGAACGATTTGCAGCACATGGATTAATACGTTGCCTACATCCCGATCAACTCAACGCCAACAAACTGCTTGAGACCGTCCATCAGGAATTAAAACCTGATAGAGCCAGAATCAACCCATCTGAAGTGCTTGATTTCAATGGTCTTGATCATATTTGCAGGAGTCTTGACGGGTTGCTGGAAAATAATCAACAAATCAATGTCAGCCGTGTTGTTCGGAGAAAAACATATCATGCAAATGCAAACCAGACCAAAAATCACTTACCTTCTAAAAACCTGGCCAAAAATATCAGAAACATTCGTATTACAGGAAATCCTTGCCCTGCAACATGATGAATTTGATTTACACATTGCATCGCTGCAGCAACCAACTGACAAGCGAAGTCATGCAGAAACCGGACAGGTAAAAGCCAGAGTCGATTATCTGGATCAGCACAGCTGCAATCGCAGCCAAGTCTTTTTTGCCATGCTTGCCTGCCTGTTTCGGAGTCCGTATCGATTCATCAAAGCTGCGTTGTTTTTTCTGCAAACAAGAACAGCAGACGGTTCAAACCAACAGGTTTTTTATCAGGCCGTGTGTCTGGCGCAACTGGTCAGCAAACAGGCTGTTCAGCATATTCATGCGCATTTTGCCAGCGAACCAGCTACTGTTGCAGAGCTTGTGAATCAACTGACTGGTATTGATTTCAGTATCTCGGCACATGCCAAGGATATTTATCTATCGCCTGAAACGGAGTTGCAGCGCAAGATTGCCAATGCCCGGTTTGTGGTGACGTGTACAGAATACAATTGTCGGTACTTGAAACAGCTGAATCATTCATCGACACCTGTGGTGCGTGTGTATCACGGCTTTGACCCACGACGGTTTGATCAAATTATTGCAAAAACCGAATCGAAAATCCCTGATTTGCCACTCATACTCAGTGTCGGACGATTACGTGAGAAAAAAGGTTTTGTAGACTTGATACACGCTTGCAGTCTGTTGAAACAGGCGGGTTATCAATTTCATTGTGAGATTGTTGGATACGGTCCGCAACAGTCTGAACTTGAAGCTTTGATCCGGTTACTTGAGTTGCAGCAAACGGTTTCTCTGAGAGGTCAGCTGGTACACACCGAATTAATTGCCTTATATCGTCAGTCTGATATTTTTGCCTTGCCATGCCAGATTGGCGAAGACGGTGACCGCGATGGTATTCCTAATGTCTTGATGGAGGCCATGGTAATGAAAATTCCAGTGGTCAGTACGGGTATTTCAGGTATTCCAGAGTTGGTCGAACATCAGGTTAGCGGGTTGCTGGTTGAGCCGAACAAACCAGATATGTTGAGCAAGGCTTTGAGCTGCTTGCTGGATAATCAAGCTTTGTGCTATCAACTCGGCAATGCTGGTCGTCAGCGTGTACTTGACAGGTTTTCAGTTGAACCAAATATTGAAATTCTGAAAGCATTGTTTAACCAGTCAATACAAGGTACAGACAAGCCTGTTTTGACAGATTTGCGCACAGACAAGGAGGAATCCTATGCAAACTGAAATCGCCTATATCCTTAAAGGGTATCCACGCCTGTCTGAAACATTTATCAGCAATGAAATATATCTGCTGGAAACCATGGGGCTGAAACTGCGGATTTTTTCCATCAAACAATCGGATGAACAACAAAGTCATGGCGTCATTGACAAGATTCAAGCCCCGGTTAGTTATCTTCATCCCATGACTTCACTGTCCAGTACCACACTGATTCCGTGGTTACGGGTTAACCTGCGAGCGTATGCGGGTGATCATCGCCGTTTGTTCAAACAGCGCCCGTTCGTCTATCTTAAAACATTGCTCAAAGCGTTGTGGATGACACTGCGTTATCGAAAATCCATGTTCAGCTTGCGCAAAGTGTTTATCAAGGAATTTCTGCAAGCTGGCAGTATTGCTATTCAAGTGCTTGAAGCAAGGACAATCCGGCATCTTCATGCGCATTTTTGTCATGGTGCGACAACAGTTGCCATGTTTGCCAGTGATTTGAGCGGTGTGCGATATAGCTTTACAGCCCACGCCAAAGATATTTACCAGCATGACCAGAACCCTGGCGATTTATTGCAGAAAAAATTGCAACGCGCTCAGTTTGTTACCACCTGTACAGGCGCCAATCGAATTTATCTGGCGAATATGATGGGGACTGAGAGTCTCTACAAAATCTATCACGGTCTTGATATTCATCGCTTCAAACCTGATCCAGACAGATTACGTGATACTTCTGAACCAGTACGGATTGTATCGGTCGGTCGTTATGTCGAAAAAAAAGGCTTCAACTACTTGCTTGAAGCCTGCTCTTTGCTCAAACAGCGTGGTTACAACTTTATGTGCCGGATTATTGGCGAGCTTGACGATCAATATCTACCTTTACAACAACTACGCCATCAGCTGGATCTTGAGGATTGTGTTGCACTTGGCGGTCCAATCACCCACGAAGGATTGACTTCTATTTATCAGCAAAGCGATATTTTCGCGCTACCGTGTCAAGTGTTGGGTAATGGTGATCGCGATGGTATTCCCAACGTGTTGATGGAAGCCATGGCCACTGGATTGGCAGTCGTCTCCACTCGAATTTCAGGGATCCCGGAATTAATTGAATCTGGCAAGGATGGACTATTGGTTGCAGAAAAAAACAGCGTTGCGTTAGCTGACGCTTTGCAATCATTAATAACAGACCGGCAACTGATTGCTCAATTGGGAGAACAAGCGCGGGAGACAATCTGTCAGGAATTTGATGCCCGGCATACCAATCAACGTTTGTTGCAACTGTTTGAAGCTTGTATCAATCACACTGACCACGCGATGACGAAGCCATGTCTCAATCAAATCTAAAACTAATTGACGATCAAAATCTGGTTAGCATTGGTACGCTGGATCGGGAAGATGTATTTGTATTACCTTTTGCGAAACAGTCTCCCGAACAAATGCTGAAACATTTTCATCTGCGCAATACGATTCATTATGTTCCGCTGATTGATGCCGAGCATACTGAAAAAGCCATCATTGATGCCGTGCTGGATCACTCGTTTTGCTTTAACAATGAACGTTATCAACTAAGTAACGAGATTGACTGGAAACACAATCCCAGTGCGGATATAGAGTGGCTGATTATGCTGCACAAGTGTTACTACTTTGTCGGTCTTGGCATGCATTACCGTGAAACAGGTGATCCTCGTTATCTGCAACAATGGATATCGCTAACACGTTCCTGGATTGAGCAAACAGAACCGGGGTTTATTGCCAGTGATGTGACTGGTCGCCGAATCCAGAACTGGATTTTTGCGTTCTATTATTTTGTTCACAGCAATCCTCAACCCTGTATCTCAGCAGAGTTTCTTCAATTGTTTCTGCGCTCGCTGAATCAGCAGGTAACCTATCTCACCTGTCATTTGACCGCTGCGCGGAATCACAGAACTCTTGAGCTCTATGCAATTTTTCTGGCTGCCGTGGTGTTTCCTGAATTCAAACAAGCGCGCCAATGGTTACAGTTTGCCACCAACGCATTAACTGAAAATGTGAAAGACGATTTTCTGACGGATGGCGTGCATTGTGAATTATCGACTTTTTACCATCACATTGTTCTGAATAATGTGCTCAAGATCAAGCAACTGGCTGTGTCGAACCAGATTCAGCTTGACTCTGAATTTGATTACGCAGTTCAGCGCGCAATTATTTTTTCAGCCACGGTGCATAAGCCGGATGGAAACATACCTTCGTTGAGTGATGGTGATACAGGTTGCTATTATGAATTGCTGGAGCGCGGAGTTGAACTCTATGGCGGCGAACAATTGCGGTTTATCAGCACGCGGGGCAAGGCAGGCATTGCGCCTGAAACACGCTCCCATGGATTTTCCGACAGCGGCTATTATATTCTGCGTAGTGCCTGGCAGTCTGACCATGAACAATGGCGAAATGCGCGTTATTTAATCTTTGACTGTGGTTCACTTGGGGCTGGTAATCATGGTCATCTGGATTTGTTGAATATCGAAGTGGCCGCTTTCGGGCGCTCACTGATCGTTGATCCCGGCCGTTATACCTATGATGAGTCAGGTGAGATTAACTGGCGCGTACTGTTTCGAAGTACTGAATATCATAATACAGTACAGGTCGACGGCAAAAATCAGGCACGCTACCAATACTCTGCACGCCATAAAAAATTCCGGATTACCGGACCGAGAGCTATACCTGAACTGCGCAGTTTTATCAGTAACCGTGAATTTGACTATCTGCATGGCATTGTCCGCAGTCACGAATATTCCGCAATCCACGAACGTAAAATATTTTTTGCTGCAGGTGACTATTGGCTGATTTGTGATTACCTGCATGATGCTGATGATCAACAACACCATTACAGCTTGCGTTTCCATCTTTCAGCTGTAGCTGAAAACAGGGTTTCAACCTGCGTTGACAAACAAACCTGGATTGTTGAAACGCCACATCTGCACCTGATCCAGACCCAGCGAGATAATACACATTATTCAGTTGAAGCTGGTTTTGTGTCTCCGCAATACGGGGTAAAGTACGCTGCGCCGATTTTGCGTTTTGATCGTACTGCCAGTCATTCGGTGTTTGAAACAGTGGTTTTTCCGTACCAGTCGCTTGCTCCAAGGGTTTCTGTGCGCTCTCTGAACAAGCAGGCTGATAGTGGTGCGACTGCCTTGCATTGTCGTATCCAGACAGCAGAAACGCTGGTACACGATTACTATTTTATTGACCATGAGAAAACCGGCAAACACTGGGAACATGGTTCAATTACCTGTGACGGCAGCTTTTGTTATCTGCGTTTTGATGATCAGGGTCAACTTCTTAAAACCTTTTACTTAACGGACAGTAATATTTCTGTGGACGGTAAAACAATAACAACAAAAGGAAAACACAGATGATACCTACCCATAGCATTCCTACTGATCCTGTGATTCGCCATCTGGATATGGCTTTGGATGTCGAACGAATGCAAGTACTATTGCAACAGCGTTTGTTAACTTCCGGTGACCGGCACATTCAACAGTGTGAAATTGAGAGGATTAAATACAAACCAGCTAAAAACTGTTTGGTCTGCTATCAACTGACGATAATTAACAACAAAACCGGAACCAGTGTGGAATGCTTGCTGAGCGCACGCTTTTATGAATCAGGCGGTTCACAGAGCCGCTATCTCAAAGCCAAATCCAGCAGGATGTCAAAACGTCAACCTGGCGCGCATTCAACAGCATGGTTACTTCATTTTCCTGAACTGGATTGTGTGGTCTGGGTTTTCCCCAATGATCGCAAGCTCAAGTCGCTGCCATTACTCAATGATGAAAAACAGCTGCGAGAAATCATGTTTCCCAATCTGATCAAGCAGCATTGGGGTGAAGACTGGACGCTAGCCCGATTGCACTCGGAACGGATTCACTATTTGCCTGAACATACTTGTTGTGTGCGTACACAACTGGTGCTTAAGCACGCGCAAACCAGTGAGAATACAATACAACTGTTGTACGGTAAAACCTATTACAACAATCAGGGCAGTGAAGCATTTAAAGTGATGACGCAATTGTGGGATAGTGATGTACGCAAACAAGGTTTGTTAGCCATTCCTCAACCAGTCGCTTATCTCCCGGACTATAAAGTATTGTGGCAACACAGTGTGCCTGGGCGCCCGGTACTGGACTGGGTGAAAACAGATCCGTCATTCTATCAACGCTTTGATGAAATTGCAGGTCAGGTTGCTGCTTTACATCAATCCCGAATCAAAGTTGCACAACAGATTACTCGTACACAGCTTTGCCAAAAACTCAACGCGGTGGTGAAACTGACTGCACACGTTAAGCCAGCAATCAACCAAATTCTGCAACCACTGGTTGCAGAGCTTGCTAGCATAAACAGTCCGGCCTTAGTCCGAACGGAAGCCATTTTGCATGGCGACTTGCATCTAAAAAACATGTTAGCTGATGACTCGCAAATTTATCTGATTGATCTGGACGATATTCACAGAGGCGATCCTTTGCAGGATATTGCCAGTCTGATTGCCGCGATTCTCGCTCAATCTGTCATCCAGGTTTTTTCTGTAGCAGATGCACAGCGCATGATCCAGCTTTTTTTATATCATTATCAGCGTCGTGTGCTTTGGGAAATTGATACCCAGGTGCTACGTTGGTATGTTGCGGTTGCACTAATTAACGAACGTGTCTCACGCTCTATCAGCCGTTTGAAAAATGGACGTCTGGATAACCTCGATAATCTGGTTGCCCTTGCAGCTGAGATTTTCTTAAGCAGTTATCCCCCTGTTTGGTGCAAGCCTGCCTGCTGCGAAACAGTACTGGAGGCTGATTGTGCAACACGATAAATCCCAAATACAGACAACACATCAACAGACACTTTGGCAGCAGGTCTGGAAACTTGCCGGAGCTGATTTATGGCAGTGTCGCTGGTTACTGGTAAAAGCCTATCTCTATGCGCTAATGGCGATTGTAGCCCTGGTTTTATTGCCATGGCCGCTTAAATTGATTATCGATCAAGTGCTGTCAGGTCAGCCTGTCCCACAGGTTTTAACAGTGATTGAAACAATTTTGCGTGAGCAACAGTTGCTAACAACACAAACTGACACAATTTCCATTCTGGCGATTGCTTATGTATTGATAGCCGCGACAGCCACGTTATGTAGTGCAGCAGAAAAGAAGACCAATGCACGCATTCGAGAACGCTTGGTGTTGTCTCTTCGCGGCAAGATTCTCAGTCATTTTCAAAAACTGTCAGTGCTACAGAGTAACGAACATCGCAGTGGCGATATGGTGATGCGTATTACTGCCGATGTGTATGCACTGGTGCGGTTTCTGAGCAGAACTGTGCCGAAAATTTTTCGCCATAGTGTTGTTGCTGTGTTTACCCTGTCGGTGATGTTTTTACTGGAACCCTGGCTGGCTGCATGTGGATTGTTTATGGTGGTGATTTTGGCCATTCTGGTCTTGTATCACGGTGGCAGGTTGCGTCATGCGTCACGTGATAAACGCGCCAGAGAAGGTGATGTTGCTGGCTTTACCCAGGAGTTTGTCAAAGGTATCACCACTGTGCAGGCGTTGACAGCGGAGGATCACATCAAACAACGTTTCCATGCAATTAACCGCACCAGTTTACGCGCCGGACTGGCGGAAACCTCTGCAGCAGTGAATATGGAATGCAATATGCAGATGATTAATGGCTTTGCAGTTGCCATCATTATGGGCACAGGCGCTACATTCGTGGTTAACGGGCAATTGACGATTGGCGATCTCACTGTCTTCGTTGCATATATGGTTCAGCTGCTCAAACCAGTCGAAAAAATCAATGAGCTGGCTTCTGCAGTGAGCCGTGGTTTGAGCCGGGCTGAAAAACTGGTCGAATTACTGAGCCAGCAACCAGCAACTGCGGATAGTCTGGATGCGCAGCCATTAAGCCACGCCAAAGGATCGATTGAATTTTGCTCGGTTGGATTTTCATATCCTCAGCAACACAATGGAGACAGTGTACTCAAAGATGTCAGTTTTAACCTGAAACCCGGACAACTGACAGTATTGACAGGCTCCAGTGGCAGTGGAAAAAGCACGTTGATTAATCTGTTGTTGCGGCAGATAACACCGACATCCGGTTCAATCATGATTGACGGGCTCGACTACACAAACATTTCACTACGTTCTCTGCGTTCACAGTTTGCAGTGATGTTGCAACATCACCATTTGTTCTCAGGCAGTTTGAGAGAGGCTTTGTGGCTCAGCCAGATGGATATTGACGATTCGCGTATCTGGGGCGCGCTTGCCAAAGTTGGCATGGAGGATGCGATTAAACAGTTGCCTGAGGGACTGGATACCCGATTGAATGAAGACGGGCTTAATTTTTCGGGCGGTCAGCGAGCGCGTCTGTCATTGGCGCGGGCACTGTTACTGGAACGCCCGATTCTGATCCTTGATGAACCGCTTGCCAATATTGACGCTCAATCACAACACATTATTGTTGATGCGCTGGGTCGGATTCGTCATGACAAAACCTGTCTGGTGGTTTCACATCAGCCGATTCTGATCAATTATGCCGATCAGTTGTTACGACTCGAACAGGGACGACTTTGTCATCACCCAATACAGACCGGCCCGGCTAATGGAGTGATTACCTTTAACCGTGAATGTGGAGGCAGGTAATGGGCTCAACCAGGAGTATTTATGATCGCTATCAAGTACAGCTGAATCTCGTTAATTCGGAGAAATGGAAAACTCGCATCATTCGATATTTAACCATTAACTGGCCCAAGTGGGGAGAATTAAAAGAATGGAAAACTTGTTGGAGTCGTTTTAATCCAGATAGTCAGGATCAACCGTATTTGTCACTGCTAATGCAACAAGATAGTTGTTCCTGGCACATGTTTTTGATTGAAATTTCAGAGATTGAACCTGCCAATAATGGTGGTTATGTGTTAATCAATGATGATGTTCTGGGCTGGATCAAGATTTGGTGTTTTCCCGAAGATCCGGTTCTGACGACGCTGCCCACTGTCTATGCAGAGTATAAAAACGGCCTTGATATACTGCGCTATCGCCCCTATAAGCGCTGTACTTTTCGTTATCAGGTCACTGATAGCCCATTGGCTGTGTTTGGCAAAATATTTGCCGATCAGCGAGGCCAGGACATCCATGATCAAAGCCGCAGCTTATGGCGGGCAGCCATTACTGGTCAATTGAATTTTCAGGTTGCTACACCTATGAACTGGAATGCTGAAACCAACACCGTATGGCAAACTGCGATCGATGGTGAACCATTGGTCGATCAATTATTCAGCAGTACAGGTGCAGACATCGCCTGGCGTATCGGTCTGGCAGCGGCAAGTTTGCCTGGCAGCCAACTTAAACCAATGATGACATTCGATGGTGATGCTCAAATGCAGAGATCAATCAAATACGCAAAAGAACTTGCATTATGGATACCGGATCTGGCAGGCAGTATAACTGACTTAATGGCTGCACTGCATGGAATTCATGCGGACCATAACAACCGTGCCAGGCTTAAACCCATCCACGGTGCACCACATGCTCACCAGTGGCTGGATTGTGGAGATCAATTGGGACTGGTTGACTTTGATCGCTTTTGTCTGGGTGATCCTGAGCTGGATGCAGCAACCTTTATTGGTGAAATGGATTTTGAAGATCGCGAGACAGTCCCGGTTGATGAACTCAATGCTGTTTTTCTGGATGCCTATCAGTGTGTTGCCGGAAAACTCGATTATCGGTTGTTGCAAGCCTATCGCAGTCATAAACGACTTGCCAAAGCGCTGAAAGCAGCACGTTCCATACGCAGCAATGGTGAACGTAAAGCCAAGCGTCATCTTGCTTTTGCTCATCAGGCATTATAAGGAGTGAGGATTTAATAACTTCCAGAGGTTATTAAATCCTCACTCCTAAAGGAGACTGTGTTATGAAAAAACAACCATGCTTATTGTTTTACTGTCAGCACTCTTTGGGAATGGGGCATTTGATTCGTTCACTGACGCTGGCCAAACAATTATCATCCAGCTTTCGAGTGATTTTTTTGAATGGTGGGCGTTTACCGGACGCTATTCCACTACCCGATCGTATTGAACTGGTTAATTTGCCGCCGTTGGGTATGGATTCCAACGGTAAATTGATTCACTGGCAAGCAGACCAGACATTGGAACAAACCAGGACTTTACGCAAACAACACATACAATCCATTATTGACAATATCATGCCTGATGTCGTGTTAATAGAATTGTTTCCTTTTGGGCGCAAGAAATTTGCTTTTGAGTTATTACCACTGTTGCGTCAGGTGAATCGCATCAAGCCCAAACCTGTAGTGGTTTGCAGTGTGAGAGATATTCTGGTCACGCAGCGGGATGATCAACAACATTTTGATGACAGGGCACGCTGGCTGGTTGACCGTTACTTTGATGCCGTACTGGTGCATTCAGACCCTCATTTTATGTGCTTGCAAGACTCTTTCAAACCACGTCATGGATTAAAGACACCTGTTTTTCATACAGGTTTTATTTCGCCACAACCACAACAAGCAATATCACCATCGACTCCTGAAAGCAGCTTTCAGCATCATATTATTGTCTCTGCTGGCGGTGGTATTGTTGGCGCTCGGTTGTTTCGCTGCATGATAGCGGCGTATCCACTGATACAACAACAACGCAAAATTCCAATCACTCTTGTTGCCGGGCCGTTTTTACCTGAAACAGACTGGCAATTTCTCCAGGATCAAAGTCAGCAGTTGACCTGTTTGACCGTACATCGTTCTGTTCCAGATTTGCGTGCTTTATTACGCAAAGCCAGCGCCTCAATCAGCCAATGTGGGTACAACACAGCGATGGATTTATTGCACACTGGCATTCCCTCTCTGGTTGTGCCATTTTCAGAAGCTGGAGAAAACGAACAACAACGTAGAGCTGATAAACTTGCCGGTCTGGGTATTGTCAAGGTTTTGAAAGAATACGAACTCAGTGCTGCTGCACTTGCCTGTTATACGCTGGAATTACTTGATTTTAAACCCAGCGCAATCAAACTGGGTTTGGATGGCGCGGAAAACTCTAAAACCATTATTGAAACTTTACTCAATGGCACAACAACGGAGCATCGTCATGACAGCGTGGCTTGATCCTGTACGCCAGGCACTGGATCTGACGCAAAGTCCGGTACAGTGTTTTTTTCGCGATGATGATGCGGGTTGGGATGATCAGGGTTTGTTTGAACTGCTCGATCTGTTTCGGCAGTATGAAGTCCCCATTGATCTTGCCGTGATACCCACTTATCTGAGCAAGGATCTGGCCGCTCAACTGGTGATGCGTATCGATAAACATGGTCAGCAAATTGGTTTGCATCAACATGGTTACAGTCACACCAATCACCAGACTGCTGGGCGCAAATGTGAATTCGGGGATATGCGTTCTCCAGAGCAGCAAAATAGCGATATAGAAACCGGTCAACGGCTACTCAAAGAGTATTTGCAGGATTATTTGCAGCCGATTTTTACGCCACCCTGGAATCGTTGTACCCAAGCCACGGTTGATGTGCTGGAGTCGTGTTGTTTTCAATCATTATCCAGAGATAGTAGCGCTTCACCCTTGCTAATAAACAAACTGCAGGAAATACCCGTGCATATCGACTGGTTTGGCAAACGTAAAGGTGTGCGTCATGGTTTCCAAACGATTGGCGAACAAATAGCTGAGCACATACTACAACACAACTCCTTGGGCATCATGCTACACCATGAGATTACCAGTGCTGATGAATGCGTTGTTTTAGCTGAACTGCTGGATTTATTGACCACTCATGAATCTATACAACTGTCATTGATGAAGGAAATCTCTCTATGATATTCAGGCACGATCAAAACAAAGCATCTCTTGGTTTTTTCCTGTTGATTTTACTGTTTACTACCTCTGTATTCAGTCAAAATCTTGAACATCAAAGAGTCAAGCTCTACGGAGTGTGGGATGGCACTGCATTTCAGATCAATAAACTCAGGTATAGATTTGCACGCAAGAATCCAAATCGCGGGTTAATTTCCGGCGTTATTGAGAAAAAACATCCTGTAAAAAATCGACTGAGCATCGGTCCATTCAGATACAGAATTGCCTGGAATCAGAGAACAAAATTTCTTGGTATGACAGAAGATGAGCTGGTTGCTGGAAAGTCGGTTAAAGTGAGTGTGCATCTCAGCAAATATGGTGTATTGATTGCTGATCGGTTTACGCCCGGGCCAACTGACATGAATCCTGGAGAAGTTCAGATTATTGGTAATATATCAGTTGCTCAAACACTGGCTAATGGTTCAGCCAGGGCCGCGATACTGGGAGCTGATGTCACCATTCCAGAAGCGTTATCCAGCGTGTCTTTACAACTCACCCGACGCCAGGACGACCGTCGCCCGGAAGAT
>VAPL010154937.1_pt1 | contig 13532 bp, 11 predicted proteins | sample 3395061 | NCBI WGS metagenome assembly VAPL01 (sample SAMN08290444, study PRJNA428436) | hydrothermal vent metagenome | isolation source: Deep-sea hydrothermal vent chimney 2 | place: Pacific Ocean: Juan De Fuca Ridge | depth 2182 m m | reverse complement strand
GTCTGCTTCTATGATTTTTCTATTTGTGCTTTTTGGAGCTTTGCTAGAAAAAGCAGGTGCAGGAAACTATTTTATAAGAGTTGCATTTTCTCTTATGGGGCATTTTAGAGGAGGACCAGCAAAAGCTGCTGTTGTCTCTTCAGCACTAACTGGCATGATATCAGGTTCTTCAATTGCAAATGTTGTTACAACAGGAACATTTACAATTCCTCTTATGAAAAAAGTTGGTTTTTCCAAAGAGAAAGCAGGAGCAATTGAAGTTGCATCTTCTGTTAATGGACAGCTTATGCCTCCTATCATGGGAGCGGCTGCATTTTTAATGGTTGAGTATGTAGGTATTTCATATGTTGAAGTTATCAAACACGCATTTTTACCTGCAATCATGGCGTATATCGCTTTAGTATATATAGTTCATCTAGAAGCTATGAAGTGTGATATGAAAGGTATGCCTAGAGTATATAAAATGGGAATAAAAAGTAAGCTAATAGGAGTATTAAGTGTTCTTATAGTGCTTGGCTTTTTGGTATATGTACTGCCTATTTTGATAGGATCTATAAGAAATATGGCGGGTGAGTATTCAATGGTTGTCATATCGACATTGACAATGTTGACATATATTTTTCTTGTATATATTGCCTCAACTGTTCCAGATCTGAGTAGTGAAGAGATTGAAGAGTTGCCAAAAGTTGGACCAACGGTGCTAGCAGGGCTTCACTATCTATTGCCAGTAGTTGTTTTGGTATGGTTGTTGACCGTAGAGAGATTCTCCCCCGATTTATCTGCATTTTGGGCAGTTTTGTTTATGGTATTTATATCTATAACACAAAAACCTCTTGTAGATTTTTTTAGGAGAGAGAGAAATATTTTTGCAAGAGTGAAAGAAGGATTTGAAGATCTTTTAATTGGGCTTATAAACGGTGCAAAAAATATGATAGGTATTGGTGTTGCTACAGCAGTTGCTGGTATTATTGTCGGAACCGTAACACTAACAGGAATAGGTCAAACTGTCATTAGTTTAGTCGAGAGTCTATCAGGAGGTAGTATATTTTTGACACTACTATTAACGGCTATTATGAGCTTAGTACTTGGAATGGGGCTTCCTACTACTGCTAATTATATAGTTGTTTCAAGCTTGATGGCTCCTGTTATCGTGAGTTTAGGCGCCGCACAAGGTGTTGCCATACCGCTAATTGCAGCCCATATGTTTGTATTTTATTTTGGTATATTAGCTGATGATACACCACCTGTGGGATTGGCGGCATTTGCTGCCGCTGCGATTTCTAAAGGCGATCCGATTAGGACGGGAATACAAGGTTTTACTTATGATATTCGTACAGCAGTTTTGCCTTTTATGTTTGTGTTTAATACGCAGTTATTGATGATTGGTGTTAATGGCACTTTTGATTTTATAGTTGTTGTAGTTACTTCAACTATAGGAATGTTGCTTTTTGCTGCAGCTACTCAAGGATTTTGGTTTGATAAAAGTAAGTGGTGGGAAACTATATTGCTTTTATTGATGGCATTTTTACTCTTTAGACCAGGTTTTATTTGGGATAGAGTACAAGCACCATTTCATACGGAGCCAGGTAGTAAGATATTTAAAATTGCAGATAAAATGAAAGCAGGTGATCCTATAGAGTTTGTTGTTAGTGGTGAAACTTTAGAAGGAAAACAGCGAAACTACACTTTTGCTCTACCTCTTGCAAAAGGTAAAAATGGGCAAGAAAGAATCAATAATACAGGTTTTCAAATTGATAATTTAATGGGTCCTATGGAGGTATCTATGATTAATCCTGGACGCAATAAACAAGTTGAAGCTATAAAGAAAACAGGGGTTGATAGTGGTTGGATAATAAAATCTGTTGAAGTTAAAAATGATAGACTTCCTAAACAAGTTGCATTAATACCAGTACTATTTATAGTTTTCTTGCTAGGTTGGTTGCAAATTAGACGACGAAAAAAGAGATTAGCATTGGTACAAAGGATATAAAATGATAATTTTAGAATGGATAGTTGTAATCAGTTTAATTGTGGCTATGTATATGATTGCCAATAAATATGAAAAAAAGATGAATGAAATGCAAAAATTCATAGATGAAAATAGAGATCTTATTGGACATAATCATGGCAAAATAGACAAAAACCTTGATAAGATAAAAGAGCATCATGATAAATTACAGAAGCACACAAATCGCATAGAACAGATGTGGGTTACGATACCTAAATCAAAAGACGATTAAAATTTTCTATGATTCCCTTGTAAGTTTATACTATCTTACAAGCTTGCAAGGGGATTTGGTTATCTTTTCAAAACTATAGCTTAGAGGACAAATCCTCCCGTTAGTCTGAGCCTCACACTACAGTTTTGCAAAAAGGTTAACCAACTTTTTACTTATCTCTTCAATAAAAAATATGTTTTTAAGTCCTTATTTTATATAATATTCATACTACAAAACTTCCAAAGGAAAAACATATCATGAGAGGCTACAAAGTCTTTTCGGGGACAGCTAACCCGGAATTTTCAAAAAAAATTGCTAAATACCTATCTTTACCACTCTCGCCTGCAGAGATAAAGAGATTTAGTGATGGCGAAATAAGTGTGCAAATAAGTGAAAGCGTTAGAGGCAAGGATGTTTTTATCATCCAATCAACCTGTGCTCCTGCAAATGTAAATTTGATGGAATTATTGATTTTAACTGATGCACTCAAAAGAAGTTCAGCTAGTTCTATCACAGCTATTATGCCATACTTTGGCTATGCTAGACAAGATAGAAAAGCAGCACCAAGAGTGCCGATAACTGCAAAATTAGTGGCAAATATGATAGAAACTGCAGGAATTGACAGAGTTGTAACTATCGACCTTCATGCAGGGCAGATTCAAGGATTTTTTGATATACCAGTAGATAACTTATATGGCTCTATTATCTTTCATGAATATGTTAAAAATAAAAACCTAAAAAATCCTATAATTGCTAGCCCAGATATTGGTGGAGTGGCACGAGCTAGAAGTTTTGCAAAAAAACTCGGTTGTGATATGGTGATAGTTGATAAAAGAAGAGAAAAAGCAAACGAGAGTGAAGTGATGAATATCATCGGTAATGTAGAAGGTAAAGATGTTATTTTGGTAGATGATATGATTGATACGGCTGGCACTATTGTCAAAGCCGCAAAAGTATTAAAAATAAAAGGTGCAACAAGTGTTATGGCATGTTGTACCCATCCAGTTTTGAGTGGACCTGCATATGATAGGATCAAAGAGGGTGAGTTGGATGAATTGGTTGTTTCTGATACAATACCCATCAAACAAGAGTTAGAAAAAATAAAAGTCTTAAGCGTTGCCCCAACATTTGCCGAAGTTATCAGAAGAGTTTATCATAACGAAAGCGTAAATGGACTATTTATTTAATGAGTGACCAATCGCACATCAGAAATTTTTCTATTATTGCCCATATAGATCACGGAAAAAGCACATTAGCTGATCGACTTATTCAGGAGTGTGGAGCTGTAAGTGACCGTGAACTTGGTGTTCAGATGATGGATACTATGGATATAGAAAAAGAGAGAGGTATCACCATAAAAGCCCAAAGTGTGAGGCTTGATTATATGCAAAATGATGAGCATTATATATTAAATCTTATAGATACCCCAGGTCATGTTGATTTTTCTTATGAAGTATCTCGCTCATTGGCTTCAAGTGATGGTGCTCTTTTGATAGTTGATGCTAGCCAAGGAGTTGAAGCCCAAACTATCGCAAATGTATATATAGCACTTGAAAATGATTTGGAGTTGATTCCTGTCATAAATAAAATTGACCTACCTGCAGCCGACCCTGCTCGAGTTAAGGAAGAGATAGAGTATACTATCGGACTTGACTGTAGTGAGGCACTTGAAGTTAGTGCCAAAAGTGGTGCTGGTGTCAAAGAGTTACTTAATGCTATCATAAAGAAAATTCCAGCTCCACTTGGTGATAAAAATGCTCCTACAAAGGCTATCATTTATGATAGTTGGTTTGATAATTATCTTGGAGCCTTAGCACTTGTTAGAGTATATGATGGAGAGATTTATAAAGCTCAAGAGATATATGTCATGGGTACAAAGAAAAAACACGAAGTCTTAAATCTTATGTATCCGCATCCCCTAGCTCTTAAAAAAACAAAACGAATAAAAACAGGTGAAGTTGGTATCGTAGTTCTTGGGCTTAAAAATATAGGCGATGTCAAAGTAGGAGATACTATTACAGACAACAAAAACAAAACAGCTCATGCTATAGAGGGTTTTGAAGAGGTTAAATCTTTTGTTTTTGCTGGGGTATATCCGATAGAAACTGATAAATTTGAAGATTTACGAGATGCACTAAATAAACTAAAATTAAATGACTCCAGTATCTCATATGAGCCAGAAACCTCTGTGGCTTTGGGTTTTGGTTTTAGAGTTGGATTTTTAGGGCTTTTGCATATGGAAGTTGTGAAAGAGAGGTTAGAGCGAGAATTTGGACTTGATTTGATAGCAACCGCTCCTACTGTAACTTATAGAGTTATAAAAACAGATGGCGAAGTTTTAGAGATACAAAATCCAAGTCAACTTCCCGCAATAAATGAGATACAAAAGATAATGGAGCCTTATGTTAGGGCTACTATACTTACTCCAACTGAATTTTTAGGTAATGTTATAACTTTGTTAAATACAAAAAGAGCGATACAAAAAAAGATGGATTATCTTAGTGTTGATAGAGTTCTTTTGGAATACTCTATTCCCATGAATGAAATTGTGATGGATTTTTATGATAAATTAAAATCAGTCACAAAAGGGTATGCAAGTTTTGATTATGACCAGAGTGGATACAAGGAGGGTGACCTTGTAAAGCTAGATGTTTTAGTGGCAAATGAAGTTGTAGATGCACTCTCAATTATCGTACCAAAACAAAATGCTCAAAGCAGAGGCAGAGAGTTTGTAAAGGCTATGAAAGAGATAGTCCCAAGACAGCTCTTTGAGGTAGCCATACAAGCTAGTATAGGCAATAAAGTTATAGCAAGGCAGACCGTAAAATCTATGGGCAAAAATGTAACTGCCAAGTGCTATGGTGGTGATATTACAAGAAAAAGAAAACTATTAGAAAAACAAAAAGCAGGTAAAAAAAGGATGAAATCCATAGGAAGGGTTCAACTTCCGCAAGAAGCCTTTTTGACTGTTCTTAAACTAGACTAAAATGCGTTGCCATCTATGTTTAACTCTTAGTTGGCAGCCAATTTGTACAAAATGCTTAAATACAATTCTTACCCCCTCGTTATCTAAAAGAGTGCTAGAAGATGGCTTAGAGGTTTACTCATTTTATGGATATAGTGAGATTTCCAAACTACTTCATACAAAACATACTTATATAGGGGCAAAGATATTTTTGCAACTTAGTCGTCATGCTATGGTAGAGTTTTTGAAACCTTTTATAGGACAAAAGATATATGCCTTACCGATTGATGACCATGTGCGAAACGGATATTCACACTCTGCCTTGCTTGCTAAAGGTGTGGAAAAATATATAGAACCAAAATATAGAGCACTAAGAGCAAAAAACAAAACTAGATATTCTGGTCAAAATCTATCTATAAGAAAGAGACAAAAAAGAGATTTTAAGCTCATATGTCAAGAGGGCTTAGATGTGATTTTGATAGATGATATAGTTACAACAGGCAACACACTAACGGAAGCTAGAAGCAAATGTGTTAAGGAAAATATAAATGTACTATTTGCCTTAACACTAGCAGATGCTAGAGGATAAATTTTTCATATACAATATATGTTATTATAAATCCTAAGGCCGAAGAGAAGATGAGAGGCGCTCCATATAAAAAAGATGCAAAAACTTTTATCAAAAGAGTTCTCCTTATTTTTAATATAAATATAATGACTGAGCCTATAAATGTTGTTAAAAATATATATAAAAAGACATCAATCAAAGTTAAATTATCTGTAAAAAAATTACTATAGCTTAATACCACTGTAAATAAAAACATGGAAATTGAGTACCAAATAACATTTTTTTCCGTCTCATATCTTTGAAAATTTTCAGGTAAAGTTATATTGTCACCGTGCAAACCCTCCTTTTGGCTCAATCTTTTGGCTGCTATTGCCTTTTTTTCAAATAATAAAAATATACTCAAGCTTACAACTACTCCGATAAATATCGAAAAAAATAGATGCTCCATAAAACCTCCTGAAATACAAAGTAAGTTATTATAAAACAATATATATTAAGACTTCGTTAACATAACAATATTATAATCTCTTATAACAAAAAAAGGCTTATCATGAAAAGAAGAGATTTTGTAAAATTAAGTTCACTTATTACTGCAGCTTCATTGTATCCTCAAAATAGCGATGCAAATATTATCACCCTTAAAAAGTCGTTTACTAAAAAATTAGCTATTCCTTCAGTTGCAGAGTATAAAGAAGAAGATGGAATTAAAGTATATGATTTATCTGTTCAAGAGGGAAAGATGGATTTTTTAAATGGAGCTAAGACATCAACTTATGGCATAAATGGAAATTTTTTAGGACCAACTATAAGGGTAAAAGATAGAGATAGGATTAGAATAAATGTAGCTAATAATTTAAAAGAGACTACTACCATGCATTGGCATGGATTAAGGGTAAAAGGCAGTAGTGATGGTGGTCCACACAATATTATAAATCCAAATGAAACTTGGAGTGCTGATATAAATATAGACCAAAAAGCGAGTATGTGCTGGTATCATCCTCATACTATTGGCAAGACAGGTAGACAGGTTTTTATGGGATTGGCGGGATTATTTTTGATTGATGATGACGATACTAAAAATATAGATTTGCCAAATACTTATGGAGTAGATGATATACCTTTAGTTCTTCAAGATAGAAGATTTGATAGTCATGGAGAGTTTTTATATAAGCAAAATATGATGGATGAAATGATGGGAGTGACGGGAAACATTCATTTGATAAATGGTGTCATAGACCCTGTTGTTGAAGTTGAACCAAAAGCTATAAGATTTAGATTCTTAAATGGTTCAAATGCGAGAATTTATAACCTTATGTTTGAAAAACAAGATAAATTTTTTCAAGTGGCTGGGGACTCTAGTTTGCTTCCTACACCTGTTAAATTGAGTAACTTTATATTAGCTCCTGGTGAGAGAGCTGAAATTGTAGTTGACTTTAGTAAATATGCAGGAAAAACTCTATATTTTGGTGATGGTATTGATAAAAGAATTCTTTTGAAAATTGTTGTTAAAAAGAGCAAGCCTCAGCCTATGAAGTTGCCATCAAAATTGATTACTATAGATGAATATGAAGGTAAAAAAGCTACAAACACAAGGGAATTCAGACTAAATATGTCGATGGGATTTTTAGGTATAAATGAAAAACAGATGGATATGAATAGAATTGATGAAAAAGTTAAAAAAAATAGATTTGAGATATGGCGTATAGTAAATCACTCCCCTAGACCTCACCCTTTTCATGTGCACGGAACTGGTTTTTCCATAATCTCAAGAGATGGAAAAAAAGCTTTGATAAATGAGAGAGGACTAAAAGATACTGTGCTTGTTTATAGTCGTGAAACTGTTGAAATTTTAGTAAGATTTAAGTATGAGGCTGATGTAAATACTCCTTATATGTATCATTGTCATATACTTGAACACGAAGATGGTGGAATGATGGGGCAATTTACGGTAAAAGCTTAAAGTTAACCTATAGGTATCAAGCTAGGTGCCTATAGGCAAAAACTCCATCTCCTCTTCATCATAGTATAGAATTTCACCAGTCTCTATTTTATAGTACCAGCCTCTTATAGACAAAACTCCATCTATTATTTTTTGTGCAACCCTTGGGTAAGTTAGAAGATTTTGCATAGAAAATATCACAGAAATTTGCTCTGTATGCTTTAATTTTTCATCAAAACTAAAATTTTGTTTTATTGCCATCTTGTCAACTATATCTTTTGCTCGATTTCCTAGTTCTAGCCATTTTCTCAAATGTGCCATAGATTCAATATCCAAGGACTCTCTTTCATATACGCCCTTGATAGCACCACAATGAGAGTGACCACAAACGATAACATTACTAACTTTAAGATGTGATACAGCATACTCTATGGCAGCCGCAGTTCCATGGAATTCAACATTTGGATTAAAAGGAGGGACAAAATTCCCTATATTTCTATATACAAAAAGATCACCAGGATCTGAATTTGTGATAAGATTTGGTACAACTCTTGAATCGCTGCAGCCTATAAATAAAGCCTTTGGATGTTGACCATTTTTAACGAGATCTACATATTTATTTTTATTTTTCTTAAAAGTGCTTTGACGAAATGAGTCAACACCATCTAGCAAATCTGACATATTCATAAACTTCTCCTAATGCACAAATTCTACCCTATATAAACCCAAAAGTCAACTAAAAGGGGTCAGGGTTAAACTTTAAACTTTTTTATGCTAAAATTACTTATTAGGAAAAATAAAAAGGATATATGATGTCAAGAAGAGCTAGAGTTATGGTTTGCGGATATCATCATGTTTATAACAGAGGTGTTGCTAAAAACAGAGTATTTTTAAATGACTTAGATAAGGAAAAATTTTTGGATATATTGGGAAATATAACTAAAGAATATAAGTTTAGTATCCACTCATTTTGTCTTATGGACAATCACTATCATCTGTTACTTGAGAACCAAAGAGAAAATTTATCAGATGGCATGAGACAGTTAAATGCTATATATGCCAAATATTTTAATCATAAATATAAAAGAGTAGGACATTTATGGGAGGGTCGTTTTAAGTCTTGGTATATCGCAGATGACAAGTACCTCATCACCTTATTTAAGTATATAGAAGCAAACCCACTCAAGGCAAAAATGGTTAAAAAAGTGGGTGAATACAAATATAGTGCAACTTATAGTATTTTAAGAGATGCTGTACCATTTTTTCTTAGAAACAGTTTTATTTTGAGGGATTTTCATACAAAAGAGCTTTTTGAAATACTAAATATTCCTCTTAGTGAAAGAGAGGTTGAAAATCTTGAAAAACTAAAGAAGATAAAATACAAAACAAATAGTGAGCTAGAGATGATAGAAAGAGAAGAGTTGCAAGAGTATTTTAAAAATATAAAAACTAAAGAAGAGAGAAATATAGCGATACAAAAAGCTTTTGAAGATGAATACACTAGAAGTGAGATTGCCAGAAAACTTGGTTTAAGTACCGCTGCAATAAGTAAAATTCTGAAAAAGTTTAAAGTTTAACCCTGACCCCTATAAGAATTTAAAGATTATTTTGGTAGAATATCTTAAATATTATATAAAGAGGAAAATGAATGGAAGATATTTTTAATAATAATCAAGATATCCAAGAGATAAATATAGAAGACTCTATAAAGACAAGTTATCTTGATTATTCTATGAGTGTAATCATAGGTCGTGCACTTCCTGATGCCAGAGATGGGCTTAAGCCAGTTCACAGAAGAATTTTATATGCTATGAATGATTTAAGCATAAGTTCGAGAAGTCCATATAAAAAGTCAGCTCGTATAGTTGGTGATGTTATAGGTAAGTATCACCCTCACGGAGATACAGCTGTTTATGATGCCTTGGTTCGTATGGCTCAGCCATTTTCCATGAGGATTCCATCTGTTGATGGACAAGGAAACTTTGGTTCAATTGATGGCGATAATGCAGCTGCTATGCGTTATACTGAAGCTAGGATGACACCTCTCTCAGAGGAGTTACTAAAAGATTTAGATAAAGATACAGTTGATTTTGTAGCTAACTATGATGATAGCATGAGCGAACCTGATGTTCTTCCTAGTCGTGTTCCAAACTTATTGCTTAATGGCTCAAGTGGAATAGCAGTTGGAATGGCTACAAATATCCCTCCTCATTGTTTGGATGAGTTGATAGATGGTTTACTTCTTTTGATAGATAATCCTGAAACTGAACTTGATGAAATTATGGAATTTATAAAAGGACCAGACTTTCCAACTAGAGGCATTATTTTTGGCAAAAAAGGGATATTAGATGCTTATAAAACAGGTCGTGGACGAATTAAAATACGAGCAAAAGTACATATAGAGAAAAAAGGCAATAAAGATATCATCATTATAGATGAATTGCCATATCAAGCAAATAAATCAAGACTGATAGAGCAAATCGTAGCACTTGTTAAAGATAAGCAAGTAGAAGGTATTAGTGAGATAAGAGATGAGAGTGATAGAGATGGTATCAGAGTTGTTATAGAGTTAAAAAGAGATGCTATGAGTGAGATAGTACTTAACAATCTCTATAAATCAACAAACCTTGAAGTGACTTTTGGTGTTATATTGCTTGCTATTGAAAATAAAGAGCCAAAAGTATTTACTCTTATGGAATTATTGCAACTTTTCTTAAAACATAGAAAAACTGTGATTATCAGAAGAACTATATTTGAAATGGAAAAAGCTAAGGCTAGAGCTCATATCTTAGAGGGACTAAAGATTGCACTTGATAATATAGATGATGTTATCAAGCTTATAAAAGCAAGTGCTGACGCCAAAGAAGCAAAAGAGGGCTTGGTTTCTACATTTGGATTGAGTGAGATTCAAGCAAGTGCTATTTTGGATATGAAACTTCAAAGACTTACAGGACTTGAGCGAGAAAAGATAGAGAATGAACTAGCAGCCCTTATGAAAGAGATAAAAAAATTAGATGCTATACTTAAGAGTGAAAGCATTTTAAATGATTTGATTAAGAAAGAGTTAATAGAGATAAAAGATAAATTTAAATCAACTCGTATTACAGAGATAGAAGATAATTATGATGACATAGATATAGAAGATTTGATACCAAATGAACCTATGGTTGTGACTATCACTCATAGAGGCTACATCAAAAGAGTTCCATTAAAATCTTATGAAAAACAAAAAAGAGGAGGTAAAGGCAAAACTGCACTTACTACTTATGATGATGATTTTATAGAAAACTTTTTTGTTTCAAACACTCATGATACTTTGATGTTTGTGACAGACCGTGGGCAGTTGTATTGGCTCAAAGTTTATAGAATTCCAGAGGGAAGCAGAACTGCAAAAGGAAAAGCAGTAGTAAATCTAATTCAACTGCAAGCCGATGAGAAGATAATGGAGATAATTCCTACAACAGACTTTAGTGAAGATAAGTCTTTGGCATTTTTTACAAGAAATGGTATAGTAAAAAGAACAAATTTAGCAGAATTTAAAAATATAAGGTCAGTTGGAGTTAGAGCTATAACACTAGATGATGATGATGAGCTGGTAACCGCTAAGATAGCAACACATGGCGTTCAAAATCTCTTTATTGTTACAAAAAAAGGTATGTGTATAAGATTCGATATAAATGACACTAGAGAGTTAGGCAGAACTGCAAGAGGGGTTACTGGTATCAGATTTAAAGAAAAAGATGATGAGGTGGTCGGTGCCACTGTTATATTTAGTGAAGAAGAAGAGCTTTTGACAGTAAGTGAAAAAGGTATCGGAAAAAGAACAACTGCCCAAGAGTATCGACTGCAAAAAAGAGGCGGCAAGGGTGTAATAGCTATGAAATTAACTGTTAAGACTAAAAATTTGGTAGGAGTTGTTATAGTTGATGAAAACAAAGATTTGATGGCACTTGGAAGTAGTGGTAAGATGATAAGAGTTGATATGCAAACCATAAGAAAAGCAGGAAGAAATACAAGTGGCGTTAAAGTTGTAAGTGTTTCGGGCGATGATATAGTAGCAAGTATCGCAAGATGTCCAAAAAAAGAGCCTGAAGAGATTGATGTTTTGGGTGATGAGAGTATTTTGGAATAGGAGTTGCTTATACTCTTAAAATTTATTATAAAGGTATGCTATGAGTAAGTTTATAGTTTTAGTTGCTTCAAGTGTGGGTGCGTTGATTTTATTTTCGGGGTGTAATGGTATGGGTACCCAACCAGCACCAAAAACAAAAATCATCAGACAAGTAGTAATCCAAAAAGTAAGTGATGCACAAATCGCAAAAGTTATTAGAGATGAAAGATTAGACCAAATCAAAAATATGCCAGAAAAAGAGTTTGTAGTTTATGGTGAGGGAATTGCTCCTATGAATACAATCTCTCCTGCTCAAGCAATCGCACTTGCAAAAAGAGCGGCTGTGACAGATGCATATCGTCAGCTTGGTGAAAAACTTTTTGGTATCAAAGTAAATGCAAAAGAGACAGTAAAAGATGCAGCTCTTAAAGACTCTCGCATAGTTACTCAAGTGAGCGGTTTAGTCAAAAATGCAAACATAACTGAAAATACATATAAAGATGGACTATATACTGTAAGAATGGAACTTAAGATGAGCGGAACTAGGTGGAAAGAAATCTTCTCTTACTAGTTATAGTATTAAACAGTTTAATAGCAAGTGACACTTTTTGGTTTTCATACAGAAGTGTCACTTCAAACAAAGCTTTGATATACGAAGAGAAAGATATTGCTCCGCTTACTGTTCCTTATCAAGGAAGTATATCCTCAAATTGTAAAGTAAAAATTTCTCCAAAAAAGTATAATTCTACTTTGGCACGACTAAATAAAAACTTCTTTAAAATTCTCCCGTGTTTCTATGGTGTAGGCTCTAAGATAACATCACAGAGTATCTCTACATTAAATGCCATAAATGATACGGTTGAGCTTATAATCATCCCTACTAGGTTTATAGTAGATTTTAAAGATGATTTCGCTAATATATCTATCCTAAAATAACAGTTTACTGGAAGTATAATGCAAATAGCTATCGTAGAAGATGATATTAATATGAGAAAATCGCTTGAATTTGCTCTAAAAGAGTATGATGAATTTAGTGTTGTTTGCTATAAAAATGCCCTAGAAGCTCTAAAAAAAATCAATGATGAAGTAGATTTGATTATAACTGACATCAATATGCCTGGCATGGATGGTATCGAGTTTATACAAAAATTAGATAACAGATTTGATATCATAGTTATTACGGGAAATGCCACACTAAATAGGGCTATAGAGTCAGTTAGATTGGGTGTTAAGGATTTTTTGACAAAGCCATTTGAGATAGATACTTTAGTAGACGCTATAAAAAGAAATGTAAAAATTAGGGCAAAAGTACCTAAAAAAATAGAAAATAAAAAGAGTGAAAATAGAAATTTTCTAGGCAGTTCAAGCGAACTTGAAGCATCATTATCTTTGGCAAAAAAAGCAGCTAGAACAGATGCAAGTATTTTGCTTTTGGGTCAAAGTGGTGTAGGAAAAGAACTGTTTGCAAACTATATACACGAAAATTCAACAAGAGTAAAGAATGATTTTGTTGCCATTAATATGGCTGCAATCCCAGAAAATTTACTTGAAAGTGAACTTTTTGGTTATGTAAAAGGTGCTTTTACTGATGCAATTGCTGATAAAAAAGGGTATTTTGAGTTGGCAAACAAGGGGACCATTTTTTTAGATGAAATAGCTGAAATGTCAGTAGCACTTCAAAGTAAACTTTTGCGAGTTTTGCAAGAAAGAGTAGTTTACAGAGTGGGTGG
>VAPL010629717.1_pt1 | contig 13537 bp, 14 predicted proteins | sample 3395061 | NCBI WGS metagenome assembly VAPL01 (sample SAMN08290444, study PRJNA428436) | hydrothermal vent metagenome | isolation source: Deep-sea hydrothermal vent chimney 2 | place: Pacific Ocean: Juan De Fuca Ridge | depth 2182 m m | reverse complement strand
GGCAAGAACGTTGCGCCTGCGGTCCTCGAGGACCGGATGCGCAGCCATCCCCTCATCTCGCAGGTGATCGTCATCGGTGATGCCAGGCCCTTTATCGCTGCGCTCGTCGCCCTCGATGAGGAGGCACTGGAGCGTTGGGCGGCAGCGAACGGCAAGGTCGACGGTGATGTGTCTCGGTTCCTCTCGGATGAGGGCCTGCTTGGCGAGGTGCAGGCCGCCGTCGACGAGGCCAACAAGGCGGTCTCACATGCAGAGGCGATCAAGGAGTTCCGGCTGCTCACGAGGGACCTGTCTGTTGCCGGCGGCGAACTCACCCCCACACTCAAGGTGCGGCGCTCCGTCGTGTTCGCCAACTACGCGGACCTCATCGACGACATCTACAGGTAGCACACAGGTCACCGGCGGCGACTCCGCCGTCGCTACCGAGCCGGTCGACCTTTCTCGATGCGGGTGCTTGGAACCGATGAGGTAGTCAGGAGACCCGGAACTCGGGAATCCACGATGCCCAGGGCTGGCGTCTGCGAGCTTGTTCTGCTCTGCGCACAGCGGCCTGGGCCTCTGCAACGCCGTCGGGGGTGATCGTGTAGTAGCGACGCGGTGGGCCGTCACGCCCGGCCATTTCGAGTTCCTCGGCGGTCTCCCATCGGCTCGTGAGCGTGCCGCGCTCCTCGAGTCTCCGCAACGCCCGGTACATCGTCGACGGGGACATAGGGAGCCTTCCCTTCCCCTCGAGACGGGAAAGCTCCTTGCCCAGCGCGTAGCCGTACACCTCCTTCTCGGTGGGGCACGTCACCGAGATCGTGGCGAGGAGCAGTTTGACCTCGTTGGGGACGAGCTCGGTATCGCCTCTTCTCCTCATGGTGTGTGACTCCTGATGTCGTGGGAGCGTGAGGGATGCATCATCGCTCGGCGATCGCAACGCGGCGGAGGCGGCCGAAGACCGCCGCGATCACGATGCATCCGCTCGCGATCAGCAGGCTAGCCGCACTGGAGTGGTCGATCCCGCGAGCGACGAGCCAGCCGATCTCCCCGGTGGCGAGCACGAGCGACGCGATCCACAGCAGCGCCCCACCGCGGATGAGCCATCGTCGGTTCACGGGTGACTGTGCCAGTGCGGCAGCGATGATCACAGACCCGACCGTGACGGTGGCGAGCGCGACCTTCGTCGTGATGTCGAAGATGCCGACACCCGTGGTCACGGGCAGCGTGGCCGCTGCACCTGCTGTGCCGACCGACACGACGATGAGGATCGGGACGAGACGGATGCGGTCGAGTTCCCTGGGCTGGTGGAGCAGGACGATGGCGACGCCGATGAACCCGATGGCGACGACAGCGTCGGAGAGGCGGTTCGTGGCGGGGAAGTGTGAGGTGATCGACAACCAGGCCGCCCCGACGCCCAGGAGTCCGCTGAGGATTCCGGCGGGCACTGCTGATGTGTGGTCACCGAGGATCCGGTGGGTGAGGTCGGCGAACGCGCTCGTGACGACCAGCAGGGCGACCGATGTGAGCGTCACATCGGGGTCGGCGAGGTGGTCGCAGCGGTCGGCGTGGCGCTCACGAAGAATCTCGGCTCGTTCGGCGGGATCCGATCCCCAGGTCAGCCTGCTATCGATCCAACCCGCGAGCGCCAGTATCGCCGAGCTGCATCGACGATCGCGGTGCTTCGTCGCATCGGTACGGTCCTCGACGGTCACCTTGCCTCCTCCTAACGAGCCTGGCCAAACGATCCCCAAGGGTGCCCGTCTTGCAAATACGCAGCTAGGTGCACATTCTGTCGTCTGTGAACGCACTCGTCCGCTTTTTGGGGGGAGCGAGGAGTGAATCTGGGGGGTGCCCGACGAGGGAGCTGCGCACGCCTGAAGTGTGCCTGTGAACTCGTCTAGGTACGTGCACGGGGCGTGAATGCGGTTCTGCATCGTTCGTCCCGACGATTGGGCTGAGGGCGTTCCCGAAGCGTCGGCCTTTGGGCGACGAGGCGGGATGGGGGGCGCCCTCCCCTTTCACGGTGGCTTCGCACCGCGATCTCAAAGGTTCTCGGTCGACTCGTCGAATCGATTCGGCCGCAGCGTCTCAATGGGGGGCATGAACCACCAGGAGGTTCACCACCATGACATCGTCGGGGAGACCACGCTCGCTCTCTCCACCTCGACCGTCGTCGTTTTCGCCGGGACCGGTCCGATCGCCAACCTCGCGGCCCATGGGGAGTCCCAGACAGCACGACCGTCGCACGCAAGACGCGACAGATCACCTCCAGGGAGGACAGAGTTGCTGCAAGCCTGAAGACGGGTACGACCTCGTGGATTGAGGATGATCGGTCCGGCTCGACTGTGGGGCTACTCGCAGGCCCAGGGGGTTTGGGGCAGGGTGCCGTCCAGCAGCCCTTGATCATGGCGTTGGGGAGGGTCCTGACGTTCTGGTTGTAGGGGCCATGACTTGCCGGGATGTTCGCAGCCCGATACATGGCCGTCGGCGTCGGGCTGGGGCCCGGTCAGTGTCGGTATCGGACCAGGATCCACCGTGTACACCGTGGCTACGAGCGTCACAAGGTCCTCGATGGAGAGGTCGGTAGTGACGAAGCCGTCCATGCGGGATGGTGCCGGGCTCTCTACTATCTGGTATCTGGCCCCACCACCGCGTGACACAGGAGATCCGATGCAGACCTACACCACCCCCGGCGGACCCACGGTCCCCCCCAACGTCAACGCCGTTCAGCAACTCATGGTGCGCGCCGATGCAGCACCGGACCACCCTGCCCTCGCCTACCGAGACGGTGACCACTTCACGAGCGTCTCCACACGAGAGTTCTGGGAGACCGTCAGAGAGCTCGCAGCAGGCCTCGTTGCCGCAGGCATCAAGAAGGGGGATCGGGTCGCGCTCCACTGCGGCACCCGGATCGAGTTCACGTACTTCGACTACGCCATCTGGGCTGCCGGTGCTGCCACGACAACGATCTACGAGACGTCGTCGGCCGAGCAGGTCAAGTGGATCCTGTCAGACTCTGGCGCTGTTGCCCTCGTCTCGGAGAACGCAGCGACGATGGCCTCCTTCGAGGAGGTCGAGGCGGACGTTCAGGGTGTCGTGAGCGTGTTCGTCATCGACAACGGCGCCGTGGACGCCCTCAAGAAGCTCGCAACCGACGAGTCCCGCAAGGAGGTCGACCGGCGCATCGCTGGAATCGCCCACGACGACCTCGCCACGCTCGTTTATACGTCGGGTACGACAGGCATGCCGAAGGGGTGTGTGCTGACGCACCACAACTTCGTATCTGAGGTAGCGAGTCTCGAACAGGCCGTGCCAGAGATCGTCACGTCGGCAAACCGAACCCTGATGTTCCTCCCCCTCGCACACATCTTCGCCCGCGCCGTTCAGTCCGCTTCGGTATCGAGCGGGGTTCAGATTTTCTACTCGTCGGGTATTCCGAACCTGCTCGAAGAGCTCCCGATGGCGAAACCCACATGGGTGTTCTCGGTTCCGCGGGTCTTCGAGAAGATCTACAACGGTGCAAAGGCCAAGGCGGATGCCGACGGAAAGGGGTCCATCTTCGACAAGGCAGCGGCCGTCGCCATCGCGTACTCCCAGGGCATCGAGCGTGGCAAGGTCACCGTCGGCACGAAGCTTGCACACGGCCTGTTCGACAAGCTCGTGTACGGAAAGATCCGTGCCCTGTTCGGTGGCGACGTCAGGTACGCCATCTCGGGTGGAGCGCCTCTCGGCGCCCGCCTCGGGCACTTCTTCCGCGGTGTCGGCATCACCGCCCTCGAGGGGTACGGCCTCACCGAGACGACGGCGGGGGCGACCATCAATCAGCCATCGGCGATTCGCGTCGGCAGCGTAGGGCGCCCGCTCCCCGGGGCATCGATCGGCATCGCCGACGACGGAGAGATCCTCATCAAAGGCGGGATGGTCTTCTCCGGCTACTGGCACAACGAGCAAGCAACCGACGAAGCGTTCGACGGTGAGTGGTTCCGCTCTGGGGATCTCGGTGTCCTCGACGACGAGGGGTTCCTCTCGATCACCGGACGCAAGAAGGAGATCATCGTCACCGCTGCAGGCAAGAACGTCGCCCCCGCCGTCCTCGAGGACAGGATGCGCAGCCACGCCTTGATCTCACAGGTGATGGTGGTCGGAGACGCAAAGCCGTTCATCGCCGCGCTCGTCGCGCTCGATGAAGATTCGCTCCCCAGGTGGGCGGCAGGTCATGGGAAGGAAACCCTGTCACCGGGGGAGCTTCATCGAGACGAGGACCTTCTCACAGAGATCCAGGGGGCGGTCGACTATGCCAACAAGGCGGTCTCTCGAGCCGAGGCGATCAAGGAGTTCCGCATCCTTCCATCGGACCTGTCGATCGAAGGTGGCGAGCTGACCCCGACGCTCAAGGTGAAGCGGTCGGTCGTGGCATCCAAGTACGCCTCCGTCATCGAAGAGATCTACGGATAGGCGGACCTCAATCCGAGGAAAATGATGGCGCGCTACCGCGCGTCTTGCTGTGATCGCAGCACCGGATCGTGCGTGTGACTGAGAACTGTTTGGAACACCCCGTCGAATCGATCGTGCCCGCGGCGTCTTGATGTGTGGAACAACATCTTGTAGCCAGGAGGCTCATCATGAAACGCTTGCTCATCATCGGGGCCACAGTCGTCGCCCTGTCCGCAACAGCCGTCGTCGCGTGGGCGGGGACGGGGCCCGTTGCAGACATCGGAAGCCATGTCGCGTCCCAGACCCGCGGTCAGAACATCGACCCGATCGTCATGAAGGTTCTCGACCGAATCCAGAACACATGGCAGTGGCAGGGCCATGACGCTGGCCATCAGGTCGCCGACCAGGCCCATCAGGTCGCCGACCCGATGCGCGACGCAGTACGTGAACACGACGTGGACGCGATCCGCGACGCCGTCGACCAGGTGAGAGACCGGGCACATGACGTTGCAAGCCAGGCCCGTGACGCCGGCCACGATCAGAACATGGTGCGTGACCGCGACGCCGTCCAGGACAGCGACATGGACGGGGACCACAACCCGGAGTGGAACGCGAACATGGACCGTGACGCCGGCCACGATCAGAACATGGATCAAGGCGGGAACATGGACCGTTCGGTCGGCCAGAGCCACATGGATAGCCAGGGCCGGATGGATCGCTAAGGAGACGTAGCGGTACCGTTCAGCGGTGGAATCTCGGTCGGAAGATCTCGACGCCCTCGTCGGTGGGATCCGCGAACGCTCAGAGCGAGTGTTCGCGGATCTTCATCGCGCCATGGCCGACCGACTCGTGTCGTACGCCTTCGGGATGTTGCGGGACCGCCAGGCGGCCGAGGACGCCGTGCAGCAGGCGTTTCTCGAGCTTGCAGGGTCTGCGCCTTCGTTCCGTGGGGATGGCAGGGCGCTGCGTGCATGGATGTACCGCGCCGTTCGCTTCAACTGTCTCGACGAGGTGAGACGCCGCAGCCGCAGACCCGAGCAGCCGACAGCCGACCTTCCGGACACCGTGGCCGTCGATGAGGAGATCGACCTGGGTTTCGACCCCGAACTCGAAGAGGCCCTCGGCGAACTCAACGAGCAACAGCGCAGCATCATCGTACTCAAGCACGTCCTGGGCTTTTCGGGTGACGAGATCGCCGTCATCTTGGACTCGAACCGTGCCGCCGTATACGCCTCGGGTGCGCGAGCCGAACGCCGATTGAAGAAAATCCTCACCCCCGTCGAATCTGTCAGCGGAGCGACGTCTCAACAGGTGGAGGCTTGACAATGACCACGGACGATCAACATCTCACCGAGCGGCTTCAAGATGCGTACCGCATCGAGATGACCGACGATGTCCGTCGTCGGCAGCTCGACACGATCGCGGCTGGTCTCACTGCACCACCCGTTGTACCCGTCGCCCCTGCCCCAACGGCACTCCGTCTGCGTCGGCGTTTCGCTGCGATCGTTGCCGCGGTCACTGTTCTTTCGCCCGCCGCGGTGGCAGTCGCAGCCGAAAGCAGTCTCCCGGGTGACACGTTGTACCCGGTCAAGCAGGTGACCGAAGAGATCCGTTCGATGGTCGACCCCACGGTCACAGCACGACACCGCCTCGAAGAGGCCGATCAGATGCATGCGGCAGGCTTCCCCACGGCGGTCGTCCAGGATGTTCTCAGCGACGCAGACGAGGCCATTACGATCGCAGGCGACCCGGTAGACCTGAGGGCACGATGGATGGATGCAAGTGCCCGCATGGATGTGGACCACAGAGACGGCGAGATGGCCGTCACCCCACGGGTCGACGACGTTGCCCCACCCGTCACCGACCCATCGACATCTCCAATGCCGGGAGCAACATCGGGTCACGACGACGATCGTATGGCCGACGACACGCCGCGAGACAGCGGTGCACCTGCCGAGGGCTCCGGCACCGTCCACGACGACGCTCCTCCTGCGACGATCCCGAGTTCTGGGACTGGTGACTTGGGCACAGGCCACGACAACAGTGGGACCACACAGGACGGTTCAGGGATGCCAGGGAATCAGGGAAGAGCGACGGATCAGGAATCGGCCACGAGCCACGATGCGCCGTCGATGGGCACGACCGGCGATGCCGGCGCGATGGATGGAGCAGGCAGCGGTTCGGGCGGCTGAGGGAAGAGCGAGCCGCTTTCGGCGGTCGTCGGCTACGAAAGGCAGTAGGCCTCGTACTCGAAGTTCACGTCCTCACGGAGACTGTCTGAAGCACTCAGCTCCTCCTTGAACGCTTCGTACTCCACCCGAGTCATGCCGGCCTCGTTGAGACGTGACTCGAGTTCGGCATCGAGGTCGGTGAGGCTGGCGAACGTCTGACGTTGCACATCGCACTGCCAGTGTGCTTCGAACACGACTTCTGGTGCAGCGCCGCTGCTGCTACAAGCAGACGCGACGATCGTCAAGGCGACTGCCATCATGGCGATACGGGAGGGGTGCGATCTCATAGGGGCGTTATCGAGCCGTTCGGCCGGTGCCTTGAGAGATACATGGAAGATCAGCGACTCCGTGAATGCGGTCGCCGAGTCGACAGCTCACAGCTCACAGCCGGAATCCCGAGCCATCCCTGGATGCTTGCGCTTCGTCGGTAAACAGTGAACGGCGAACGGTGAACGACTGCTCCGTGTCGGAGCGTCCTCCGGGAAGGTTCGGGTGCCGCGCCAAGCAACGATGCATTCCCTCATGTAGCGGTGCACATCGACCGACAGAACTCTCAGAGAGAGAGATTACGACCGAATATGGGTACGCGATGAACGAGCTACATGAATTCTATCTGGCCAGCCTGGGGCCTCGAATCGAGGCACTGACGATCGCAGCCGACGCCCTCGCCGGAGGCGATCTCGATGCCCGCGACTCGATTCGTCGGGTTGCCCACCAACTCAAGGGATCGGGAGCAAGCTACGGGTTCCCGGAAGTCACTGCTCGCTCGGTCGACGTTCTCGATGCACCGCCATCGGAGATCGTCGAAGCGACATTTTCGCTGATCGCTTTCCTCGCCGAACTCACCGGAGGCCCGGGACATAGCCGCGAGACGATTCTGGTCGTCGACGACGATCCGACCATCCAGATGCTGCTCGAGAACCATCTCGAGACGGCCGGGCGTGAGATTCTCCTTGCATCCACGATGGCTGAGGGCAGGGAACTCCTCACGGCGAACACGGACCTGCTGATCCTCGACCTCTTCCTCCCCGACGCCGACGGCCGGCAACTCCTGACCGAGTTGCGCAAGGACCCGACCACGGCGGACCTTGTCGTGATCGTTCTTTCGGGATCCGACAGTGAGGTGGCCAGGGCAGAGTGTCTCGCCTTGGGCGCAAACACGTTCGTACCGAAGCCGTTCGATCCTGCATCCTTTGGTCCCCTCGTCGATTCCTTGCTCGAATCCGATGCATCGACCGAGTTGAGAGAAGCTGCTGTGGCCGTTGCTGTGATCGATGAGCCATCCGAGCCGGACGGGCCGCAATCGGTGCTGCTCGCTGAGGATGACGATCTCGTGGCCGCCCTCATCATCGACAGGCTTTCGAGAGACGGCTTCGAGTTGGTCCACTGTGTCGACGGGGAGGCTGCCCTGGCCGAGGCTCGGAGGAACCCTCCCGACGTTGCCATTCTCGACGTCAAGATGCCCAAGATGGATGGCTTCGAAGTACTGAGCCACTTCCGAGAGATACCCGAGCTCTTGGACACCGCGGTGATCGTGCTGACCGCGCTGGGAAGTGAGCATGATGTGGTGCGTGGCTTCGACCTTGGGGCGGATGACTACGTGCTCAAACCGTTCTCGCCGACAGAGCTTGCTGCGAGAGTTCAACGCCTGGCATCCCAATCGTGAGGGTGCTCTTCGTTGACGACGATGCGTTGATACGCAAACTTGCCGAGTTCGCCTTCGGTCGGATCGGCGGGATGACGGTCATCACCGCAGCGAACGGGCAGGAGGCACTCGCCGTCGTGGACACCGAGCACCCCGACGTGATCGTGATCGACTTCATGATGCCGGGCATGAACGGTGACGAGGTACTCGAGATCCTCCAGTCATGCCCGGACACGAGGGAGATCCCGGTCGTGTTCCTGTCGGGAATCGACGATCCAGACCAGGTGAGAGCATGGATCGACTCGGGTGCCACCGGGTGCCTCGCTAAGCCGTTCGATCCCACGACCCTGGCCAAGGAACTCGAAGAGATGCTACGAGTCGGCTCCGTTCACGACACGATCCACTCATGATCGGCCTGCTGGGATTCATCGCGGCGCTGCTGGTGGTCAACGCCGTCTTCGCCGGCATGGTCCTATTGCTGCGCATCCGCTCAAATGCACGTGCGAAGCGCTACGACGAGATCGAACGGCGGTGGGAGCCGGTGATCGTAGGCATCGTCAGTGCCACCTCCGACCCGATCCCCGCCGTACCCGACGACCAGGTCCCTCACGTTCTCGAGATCGCCGCACGGTTTGCCAGACGGCTCAAGGGCCAGGAACTCGAGAGTGTTCGCAGATTCAGCACCCCCTACGTCGGCTCGTTGCTCGAAGACCTCAGCGATCCGTCACCGGAGAAGCGCGGCGCTGCGGTCGACAAGATCAGTGTCCTGGCTCTCGACTCTCACGCCGAGCGCATCGTTGCCGCCCTCGACGACCCGTCACCCCGTGTGTCGCTCGTGGCAGCGAGAGCGCTATCGCATCCGAACCGTCTCGAGTGCACCGCAGCGGTTCTCGATCAGCTCCATCGATACGCACGTTGGAGTCCATCTCTGATATCGACGATGCTCGCCCAGGTCGGAACCGGCGCCCTCGTAGACCTGCAGGCGTATCTGGGGGACGCGACCCGGCCGAGCCATGAACGGGCCGTCGTTGCGGGCGCACTGCGCCTGCTGCGTGACCCACACAGCGCACAGATCGCAGGCGGTGCACTTGGGTCCGAAGATCCCGAGCTGATCGTGGCATGCCTGAGGCTGATCGACGCCGTTGGAAGCAAGGAACAAGCCGACGCGGTGCGGCCGCTCGTGAACCACCCAGCGTTCTTCGTGAGATCCGAGGCGGTGGCAGTGCTCAGCCACATCGGCGACGCCACCGATATCGAGGCGATCACCCGCAACATCTACCACGACTCACCCTGGGTGACGATTAGCGCTGCACGCGCGTTGCTCGATCTCGGTCAACGTCAACTGCTCATGAGCCTTGCGATGGGTGAAGGCCTCGCCGCCGAAAGCGCGCGCGAGGTGCTGTACGAGGAGGCAGCGTGACGGGTCTGCTCCAGGGGTTCAACGTCTTCATCCTCATCTACTTCGCCGTGCTCAACGGCTTCTACCTCTTTCTGAGCATCCTGGCCTTCAAGAGCCTGCGTACCTACGTGCTTCGGCTGCGCTCACTCAACATCGAGGATCTCGTGTCGTCGAGCGGCGGATTGCCGGTGTCGCTGATCGTGCCTGCGTACAACGAAGCGGAGACGATCGTCGAGTCGGTGCGCTCTCTCCTGACACTGCGGTACTCCGACTACGAGATCATCGTCGTGAACGATGGATCCACAGACACCACCCTTGTCAGGCTCATCGCCGCGTTCGACCTCCGTCGGATCGAGCGTGTCGCGACGTCGGACGTGTCCACCGAACCGATCCGGCACGTGTACCAGAGCTCCCGACACCCGAGCCTGTTCATCGTCGACAAGGACAATGGCGGCAAGGCGGACGCACTCAACGCGGGGTTGAACTACTCCCGTGGTGCGATCTTCTGCGCAATGGACGCTGACACACTGCTCGAGGCCGATGCCCTCGCCCGGGTCGCACGACCGTTCTTGGAGGACACCTCGACGGTGGCCGTCGGTGGGATCGTACGCATCGTCAATGGATGTGAGGTCGACGGAGGATCGATCGGAGACATCGGCCTGCCCAAGAAGCTCCTCCCCCGCTTCCAGGTGCTCGAGTATCTTCGGGCGTTCCTCGCATCCCGCGTCGGGTGGGACCGATTGGGGGCAACGCTCATCATCTCTGGTGCGTTCGGTGCCTTCCGCAGGTCGACCGTTGGCGCCGTAGGTGGGTTCGATACCCGGTCGGTCGGTGAGGACATGGAACTCGTCGTACGACTCCATCGGTACTGCCGGGACAACGCGATCCCATATAAGATCTCTTTCATCCCGGACCCCGTGGCGTGGACCGAGGCTCCCGAGAAGCTCTCTCAACTCGCGGCGCAACGCGATCGATGGCAGCGAGGCCTTGCCCAGGTCATCGTCCGCCATCGATCCATGATCGGACGTCGACGGTACGGGATCCCCGGCATGGTCGCTCTTCCGTACTTTGTAGCTTTCGAGCTGCTCGGCCCGGTCGTCGAACTGCTCGGTTGGATCGCCTTCCTCATCGCGCTATCCCTCGGCCTGGTGTCGTTGGTTCACGCTGTGACCTTTCTCGCTCTCGCGGTGTTCCTCGGCTCGGCACTCTCGGTGGCCTCGGTGGCACTCGAGGAGATGTCGTTCCGTCGTTATCGCAGATCCAGGGACCTTGTCACTCTCCTCGGTCTCGCGCTCATCGAGAGCTTCGGCTATCGCCAGATCTCGACGTACTGGCGGCTGCGGGGCCTGATCTCGGCTCTTCGCAGGGACGGAACTTGGGGAGAGATGCAACGTGGTGGGTTCAAGGGCGTGGCGCGCGAAGCAGAGGCCAGCCAGTCCTGACGTCGGGCTTGGGGGGATGCTGGGAACTCTTGGGTGGCGCAGGGAGAAATCGTTGCAGTGGCCGTCGATTGTGGTCGATACAGCCTGAGAACCCTCCTGTGGGTAGGAAAGTGAAGGACACTGCGCATGCCTCGCGATGCTGCGGAATCGAGACGTAGAAACGGCTCAACGCCGGAGTCTTCGACCGTGCCCGAGAACCTGTATCCGCTTCGTGTCCTGCTCATCGACGACGGTGACGCGAGGTCCCACACCTATCGGCGACTCTCCGACAGGGAACAGGACGGGATGTACATCGTCGATCGTGTCACCACAGCAGCGGACGGCTTCGGAGCGATAGCTGCCGATGAGCACGACGTGTATGTGGTGGACCACCACGTCGGCACCCGAACCGGCTTCGATCTGCTTTCCTGGGTGACCGCCGGCGGGATGCAGATCCCGATCGTCTTCGTATCAGGACCCGGTGATCACGGGACAGGGGTCACCGCCGTGACTGCCGGTGCTTCCTGCTACGTCGTCGAGGACACAATCGGCTCAGGTCTTCTGGAACATTGTGTCCGCCACGCCGTGGAGCAGCGAAGGGCCCTCTCGCGGCTCAGCACAGCAGGGATCATGGTGGATGGTGGAACGTCGACGACGAAACTGCTGTCCAGGGTGTCGCAACGCCTACGGGAGCCAGCGTCTGCGCTGCTGGACCTCGCGAGCCGGGCCCTTGAATCTGAGCTTCCCGCACCCGCTCTCGAATCGATCGGGGCGATCGGAGAAAAGGCTCACACGTTGATCACGCTCGCCAACGACCTCAACGACTTGGCGATGCTCGAAGCCGGACATCTCCAGTTTCATACCGATCCGTTCTCCTTGCGTGGCCTGATCGCACACGTACAACAGTCGATCCCGTCGTCGCTGAACGGACGGGGTCGCGCCGTCACCGTCGATATCTCTGCCGATGTACCTGATACGGTCATCGGCGATCCGGGCCGTCTTCGCTTCGTCATCATTCGGTTCATCGAGACCGTTGGTTCACGGAACTCCACCAGCGGTGTCCTGATGAGCGTCGGCGTGGAGGATCGGAGTCCTGGATCGATAACCCTCAGGTTCGCGATCGAGGCTGGCACAGTCGGTGGAACTACTCGAAACGGCACCCGACCTATCGGTGCTGACTCACCGGCCGGGGAATCCGTCCCTGAGATGCTGATGGACCGAGGTGTCCTTGGCATGCCCATTGCCCTCGAGACCGTATCGCGAATGGGTGGTCACGTCACGGTGGACGGCAACCGGGACGATCACGCAGCGGTGCAGTTCACGGTCCGATTCCAGACGAGCGACACCGATGGCAGCGCGCGCCCGGTGCTCGACGACCGGACGCCGTTGGAAGGCCCTGTGCTCGTCGTTGCCGATACCGTCGACACGCGTCGATCGACTGCCGAGGTGCTCGACGCGGCGGGTCTGTCATACGAGATCGTGCCGAGCGTGGCAGCGTGGATGTCCGTCCATGAAGGGCGCGGTCTCCAGGGAGCGGCGGCACCTGCCTTGGTCGTCATCGACTCATCCAAGGATTCGTTCGCGGAGTGCGACGTATTCAACGACCTCGTCCCAGCTCCGATCCCGATCGTCATCGTTGTCGCCTCGGGCAGTCGAGGTGATGCTGCCCGATGCCGTGATCGAGGCGTGCGGGGGTACCTTGCACGGCCACTCGATCCGGGTGACCTGGTGGACGTGATCAGATCAACGATGGCCCTGTCGTCGTCGGGGGACACGACCACCCTCGTGACCCGCCACTGGCTCCGGGAGGGCCGATCGAGCCTGCACGTCCTTGTCGTCGACGACAGCACGACGAACCGGTTCCTGCTGACCAGGATGTTGGACCAGCGGGGGCATTCAACAGTGACGGCGTGTGACGGCGCCGAGGCGGTCGCGGCCAGCACAGAGAACTCGTTCGACGTCGTGCTCATGGACGTCATGATGCCGGTCATGGACGGCCTCGAAGCGACGAGACGGATTCGAAGGATGCACGACAAACCGACAGACGGACCCTTCATCGTCGGGGTCTCTGCATTCGTGGATCAAGCCAGCATCGATCGTGCCAACAGCGCCGGTATGGACGCCTTCCTCGCCAAGCCGGTCCGTCCCGACGACCTGTTCGTCGTGGTCGAGCAACGCAGAACACCCGAGCTGACGGTCTGACGTTCCCTGGAGGTTCCAGCCTTCTGATTCTTCCGTCCTCCCTTCGACCTGGATCCGCGAGGTGGGTCGGATCGATCACCCGCCAGGTCAGTAGCCCCAAGGGTTCCTGGGCGTCGGGTCCTTCTGTCCCCTTTCAACCTCGATCCACGAGGTGACCGTTGCTGACCCCCACGAATCGCTGTTGCCCCAAGGGTTTCGCGGTGTTTGGTGCTGCACTGTTTTG
>VAPL010827956.1_pt1 | contig 13539 bp, 16 predicted proteins | sample 3395061 | NCBI WGS metagenome assembly VAPL01 (sample SAMN08290444, study PRJNA428436) | hydrothermal vent metagenome | isolation source: Deep-sea hydrothermal vent chimney 2 | place: Pacific Ocean: Juan De Fuca Ridge | depth 2182 m m | reverse complement strand
AAATACTTTTTCAGATAATTCTTTAAATATTTTCTTTGATTCTGGTTGTGTAAAATCCATTATGGGTATGATGTGAAGATTTCCATCTCCAATATGTCCAGCGATGGTATATGTGATATCGTATTGGTCCATAATTTTATTCAGTCGTGGAAGAAACTCCGGCATTTTTTCAGGTTTTATGATTGTATCATCAATAAATGGTGCTGTTCGTCCTTTCTTTACGTGGTGTCGCAACAGGTTAAAGCTTTCTCTTCGGATAGTCCAATATTTTTCAGCATCTTGTATGGATGTAGTAATTCTTGTTTTTACATGGAATTCTTTCATATCTTCTAGTGCAGTTTGTGCCTTTCTCTTAACTTCTTCTTCCGAATTTCCTGTGAATTCTGCTAGAAGTATTAGTTTAGGTACTCCTCCTCGTAACACCATAAAAAATTCAGGAAGGAATCGCAATCCAAGCGATATTATTCCTGTTTTGAGGGATTTAACCATATCAGGGAAAAATTTTATAGCGAGACTGAATGTATGATCATCATATGATTCAAAACTTTCTGGTTTGTGTTTCAGCATTTTATTAACGATCTTTGCAAGATCATCAAAATCTTTGAGAAAGATAACAAGTAAGGAGGAATGGGTTTTAGGTTTTATTAATCTAAAAGTTGCCTCGGTGATTATTCCAAGTGTTCCTTGTGAGCCAACAAAAAGCTTACTTAAGTCAAATATTTTTCCATCCCAAACATCCCAAATAAAATACCCTGTTGAATTTTTTGATACATTTGGCTTTGCATTTTGTATGAGCTCTCGATTGTTTTTTATAAGTTCAAATATTTTTCTATATATTTCTCCTTCAAGATCTTGTTGCTTCATTTTTGTATCTAGTTCTGTATTACTTAATGGACCAAATTCATATTCGTTACCGTCAGAGAGAATTACTTTTAGTCTTTCAACATAATCCTTTGTACTACCGTAATTGAGGGTTTTTTCTCCGCTTGAGTTATTGCTTACTATTCCTCCTATTGCGCATAGATCTTTAGAGGCAGGGTAGGAAGGCATGATTAAATTCTTTTTTAATGTTTCTTTTTCAAAATCACGATAAAATGCTCCAAGTTCTGTGGTAATAGAATCATTTTCAACATTTCCTATGTGATTAATATGTTTGGTTACATCAAGAATGATAGATTCATTAAGTGAACCTCCAGACATTCCTGTTCCTGCTGCCCGAGCAGTAAGAGAGAGTTTTGGGTTATCTTTTTTTTCTTTAGCTACAAAAGAGATTAGAGATTTTATGTCTTCTCTGTCTTTTGGATATACCACAAGTTCAGGTCTTACTTCAAATAAACTTGCATCATTTTCATATACATGAAGAGTTTTGTTGTCATTCAAGATCTCTCCTTTAAAAATCTTTTTTATTTCTTCTTTAAGTTTCATAAGTATATTTTATCTTAGTATACGGTAGATGTCATCACAATCATAATCTCCGCCAGTTCCGTTTCCTTGTCCGTCAGGACCACTCGAAAAAATAACAGCAACTGCTACGTTATCAGGATTATCAGGGTCTTTCGTACTACAGTCTTGCCGTGGATAGTAATCGGAATCAAATTGATATGCCTTTCCCCATGGGTCTGTTGTGTTTGGGAAATACGGACCATCCCATTTTGCTATTTCACTATCTTCCCATTGGCATGTACACCCGGAGTCTGGAGGTGCAGAATCTGCAAGACCGGAACATGTATTTGTCAGTTCAATTTCATTATCACTTCCTGTAATTACTTGGCTAATGGTACACCCGTTTGGCCACTTACCTGTATCATTTTCCAGAAATGCTATTGCCGTTCTTGCGTTTCTAAGTTCTGCCTTTGCTTTTGTTGTCATACTTTTTTCTCGCGCAGTGTTGATACTCCCTAAGATAACTGAGGCGAGAACCCCTATGATTGCAATAGTTACAAGTAGTTCTATTAATGTAAATCCTTTTGTGTTCATTGTGTTTGTTTATCAGGACAGGGAGTATCACCATAAGAACAGAAGACACAACAATCTCCATCTTTAGGGAATAAATTCGTTTTACAGGATGAGCAGATGTACATATTCATGCATTTATTCGTAGGCATTATTTCTTCTTTCTTCTTACCGCATTCTGGGCAGGTAATATTAGATATCATTTTTATTCTTTTCATTATGTTAAAGATAGCATTTTTAAAGAAATTGCTTATCCACAGTAAAAAATAGTTGACATAATACCCCTAGGGGGTATTATGTATCTTATGAAAGAAAATGTAAAAAAGAAAGCGATGCATCGCCTTAAAATACTAGAAGGACAAGTGCGTGGAATTCAGAAGATGGTTGAAGAAGAAGAGTATTGTGTAGATATTCTATGTCAGACAAGTGCCGTAAAAGAAGCACTTTCAGGTATTGAAGATCTTATTTTAGAGAATCATCTTTCTACGCATGTTATAGAACAGATAAAAGCGGGTAAAAAAATACAACCAGTAAAAGAGGTGCTTACTATTTATAAATTAGCAAAAAGAAAATAATATGAATAAAACATTAAAGTATATTTTAATAGGTGTTGCGGTATTTTTTGGGTTGATGTTGCTTATAATGCTTCTGATGAGTCCTGTTGTGTCTGATAAAATGCAGGAAGAAATGAACAATGATGAGAGTAATCAAACCACACTTCAATTACAAGAATCACAGGTAAGTAAAGTTGGGTATAAAGATATTTCAACAAAAGAGCTTGCAGGAATGCTTGAAAATAAAGATTTTACATTAGTAAATGTACATATTCCATATATAGGAGATATTAAAGGAACCGATGTCTCTATTTCATTTAATACCGTCGGTGATAATCTTGATAAACTTCCAAAAAACAAAACATCAAAAATTGTTCTGTATTGTCAGAGTGGGGGGATGAGCGCAGTTGCAGCAGACACTCTTTCGCAACTTGGGTATAGTAATGTATATAATGTAAAAGGTGGGATGATACAATGGCAGAAAGATGGTAACGTTCTTATAAAGAAATAATATAATAAAAATATGGATTATGGATATAAAAAACAAACAGATCTTTCCTTTGAGGATGCTATTGTAAAAGTAAAAGAAGAATTAAAAAAAGAAGGTTTTGGTGTGCTTACCGAAATAGATGTGAAAGATACGATGAAGAAAAAAATAGATATTGACTACGATAACTATATAATTTTAGGTGCATGCAATCCTGCATTTGCACACAAAGCATTGCAAGCTGATAAACAGATTGGTCTATTGCTTCCATGCAATGTAATCGTGTATGAAGATGGCGATATTGTTGTTGTTTCGGCGATTGTTCCTACTGTTGCAATGAGTGTGGCTGATATTCCGGAACTTGCCGAAGTTGCTCGTGAGGTTGAAGATAAATTAAAAAAAGTGATTGATAATATATAAAACTATGAATGAAGAAAACAATAATGTAAGTGTTCGCGCAAAAAAATGGCTTGTATCCATTGCGTTTGTTATATTCTCCATTCTGGTTTTGGGAGTATTTTACTTATTCAATACACCTGGAGAAACAGCAAATTTTGCATTTGCTTATGTGGTAGGGCTTTCTATGATTGTTTTACCTTGTACGCTACCACTTGCATTTGTTATTGTGCCTCTTGCTATGGGGAAATCTCCCCAAAAGGGGTTCTTAATGTCATTGTTTTTTGGTTTAGGATTGGCGATTACATTGTCTCTTTACGGATTATTTGTGGCAGTAATAGGAAAATCAATTGGACTTGATCAGGCAATAGGAAGTGCTGGAGACGTGAGTCGTATTCTGTTTATTGTAGGTGGGTTAGCTGCATTTATTTTTGGACTTTCTGAGTTAAATCTAATTAAATTTAAAATACCAAGTTTTGGTGGTTCTTACCCTGAATTTATAACAAAACAAGGGGATTATCTAAAAGCTTTTTTCTTGGGGCTGTTTTTGGGTAATGCTGGTGTAGGATGCCCAAATCCATTGTTCTATGTTTTACTTGGTGATATCGCGGTGCTTGGCGATGTTGCCAATGGGTGGTGGCTTGGATTTATACATGGTGTTGGTCGTGCAACACCTCTAATATTTCTTACAATACTAGGAATACTTGGAGTGAATGCTGTCGGTAATATTGCTAAAAAGACTGCAGTCGTGAAGAAATGGACAGGTATCAGTCTTATTCTGCTCGGAGCATTTATTTTTATTAGTGGTGCATCACATCAGTGGTATGAGAATTCAGCGGTACATACAGGATGGAATCGTACAGTATCATTTATTGCAGGCGATCGTGTTGTAGAAAAACAGGATCATACTGAAGCTCCCGGGATACCCGAAAATCATATAGATGAACCGACTCCAATATCAAAAAAAGATGAACATGCGGATAATCCAGACTATATACCTGCTCCGTGGTCATGGATAACATTAATATCTATTATCGTAGTTCCACTTTGGTGGTATTGGCGTAAGGAGAGGAAATTAAAAGATAATATTAATAATAATTAAAAGACATGAAACATACAATACAATTTTTAACAATGGTTGGCTGTCACAATTGTGTAGCTGCAAAAAAAATATTTGACGAAGTGATACCCCAATATCCTAATGTAGAAGTTACAGAGATTGACATTACATCACCGGAAGGGCAGGAGCTTGTTGCAAAGTATGCAGTTTTAGCTTCACCAGGAATTATAATAGACGAGGAGTTGTTTTCAACAGGGGGTGTTGATCGTGATAAGTTGATTGAGAAATTACAATCATTAAAATAACTTAATATGGATCACAAAGAACATAATAAGCACAAAAAGGGGAATACCATGAATCATCATCAGATGATGGTGGTACAGTTTCGTGCAAGAACGATTATTTCTTTTATTTTTACTATTCCGGTATTGCTTCTTTCGGGAACAGTACAAGGGTGGCTCGGCATAAGTGTACCTGACTTTGGTTTTAATACTGCATTGTTGGTAATATTTGCATCTATTATTGTCTTATATGGAGCATCTCCGTTTTATGGCGGAGCATTAAAATCTATAAAAAAAGGAGTGTTGGATATGAATGTGTTGGTAACACTCGCTGTTTTGTCAGGGTATTTTTACAGTTTAGGTACTACTTTCATTTTTATCGCACCGGATTTATATTGGGAAATATCAACCCTTGTCCTTTTTCTTGCATTTGGGCACTGGATGGAGATGAGATCAGTTGTAGGGGCATCTGGAGCACTTGGAGAGCTTGTTAAGCTTATTCCACCAAAAGCGAATGTATTAAGAAATGGTGATATTGTTGAGGTTGATACAGCTGATGTAAAAGTTGGAGAAATATTACTGATAAGACCCGGAGATAAGGTACCAATTGATGGGGTAGTGATAGAAGGTGAGACGAGTATCAATGAATCAATGATAACCGGTGAATCAAAACCTGTTTCAAAAAAACAAGGAGATAGTGTTATCGGCGGTACTATAAATGAATCTGGTTCAATTAAGATAAAAGTATTAAAAACAGGTGAAGATACCGCATTATCACAAATAATAAAATTAATTAAAACAGCTCAAGAGTCAAAACCTCGCAGTCAAAAACTTGCAGACAGAGCAGCTCATTATCTTACTTTAACTGCTATCATAATAGGAGTTTTAACTTTTTTATTTTGGGCTGGGTTTACAGAGCTTGGTATTGTTTTTGCGTTAACTCTTACAATTTCAGTACTTGTTATTACCTGTCCACATGCATTAGGACTCGCGATACCCACAGTAACTTCTATTTCAACAACACTTGCAGCAAAGAACGGGATGCTTGTTAAAGACATGGGGGCAATGGAAAGAGCTCGTGATTTGGAGTATGTTATTTTTGATAAAACAGGAACATTAACAGAGGGAAATTTCGGAGTATCTGATATTATTGTTCTTTCTGATTGGAAAGAAGATGAAATATTGAAAAACGCCGCTGCTCTTGAAGTAAATTCTGGACATGTAATTGCAAAAGGAATTGTATCAAAGGTGAAGAATATGAATATATCAGAACTTAAAGTTGAAAAATTTACTTCAGTTGCAGGCAAAGGAGCAACTGCAACAGTAGATGGTTCTATTGTACATGTAGGAAATAAAGCTTTGATGAATGAAGTTGATATTGATATTACTAACGCAGAGAATGAAATGCAAAGATTATCATCACAGGGTAAAACAGTTATATACATAGCAGTGAATGGTGCGTTAAAGGGTTTAATAGCTTTGTCTGATATCATTCGTGAAGAATCAGTGGAAGCAATCGTTAATTTAAAGAAGTTAGGTGTAAAAGTAGCAATGCTTACCGGAGATAATGAGATAGTTGCAAAACATGTTGCCAAGGAACTTGATATGGATACATATTTTGCACAAGTACTTCCAGGTGAAAAATCAAGCAAAGTTAAAGCTCTTCAAGAGAAAGGGTATAAAGTTGCTATGGTTGGAGACGGAGTTAATGATGCACCTGCATTAACACAAGCAGATGTCGGAATTGCGATTGGTGCTGGTACTGATGTAGCAGTTGAGTCCGCTGAGATTGTTTTAGTAAAAAATGATCCTCGTGATATCCCACGTTTGATTAGGTTGTCTAAAAAAACAATGACAAAGATGAAACAAAATCTTTTGTGGGCTACTGGATATAATGTGATAGCAATTCCAATAGCGGCAGGAGTGCTTTATCCGTATGGTGTTATGCTTCGTCCCGAATATGCAGCACTTATAATGGCAGCGAGTTCTATTATAGTTGTTGCAAATGCATTGACGTTGAAAAAAGTTGACCTGTCGCAATAGGTGTAATGGTAAAAGTTTTTGTGTTTTACTAGTAATTTTAAAAAAGAAAATTAAATGGTGTGTAGTCTCTGTTGTGTGAAAGTAAAGGTCATCTTCAGTAGTTAATATTTTTTGTATGGAAATTAAGGATGGATTAGGTTAGTATGTATGTATAGTAATTAATTTTTTAATTTTATTATGCACGAAGTAAAAAGTATAAAAAAATGGTTTTTTGTAGGTGTTGTGGGGCTGATTGCAATTGGTTTTTTTGTCAGTGTATCGTATTTCAAAAAAGAAGAAACAGGAATTGATTTTGTTGTAGTAGAAAGGTCTGAGCTTATTCAAGAAGTTAATGCAACTGGTAGTATAAAACCAGCAGATGAAGTGACACTAGGATTTGAGATAGGTGGTAGAGTTTCTGTTATAAATGTTAATGTTGGTGATAGAGTAACAGCAGGACAGGTTATTGTTCGTTTAAGAAATAGCGATCTCCAAGCACAGTTACTTCAGGTGCAGGCAAATTTGGCGGAAGAGGAGGCAAGACTTGTTAAATTAGAGGTAGGAACAAGAATTGAAGAAATAAATATACAAAAGGTAAAAGTTGAGAATGCTGAGAGTGCACTTGTAGATGCAAGAAAAGACGTGGTTAATAAATTACGTGATGCATATTCAAAATCAGATGATGCAATTAGAAGTAAAGTAGATCAGTTATTTAGTAATCCAAGAAGTACAAACCCGGAACTTAATATGATTATTTCAAATAATCAATTGAAAACAAATGTAGAGTCAGTGCGATTTACGATGGAGCAAACCCTCATGTCTTGGGAAAGCAATCTTCTAGAGTTAACATTTGAAAGTGAGTTTCCGTCTTTTTTCTCTATTACAGATAATAATTTATACCAAGTAAGAGATTTTTTAGATGACATTGCACTTGCTACAAACTCTCTTACGGCAAATGCTTCAATTTCACAGACAACTATTGATGGATATCGGGCAGATATTTGGACAGGGCGTACTAATGTAAATACTGCAATTGTAAATATTACAGCTTCTCAAGAGAAATTACGTGGTGCTCAGTCGGTGCTTACTCTCACACAAAATGAACTTGCGTTGAAAAAAGCAGGTGCAACTACTGAAGAGATAGCAGTGCAAGAGGCAAGGGTGCGCGGAGCTCAAGCAGGTGTTCAGAATGCAGAGGCTAAACTTGCGAAAACTACTTTGTATTCTTCGATAACAGGAGTTGTTACAAAAGTTGACGTGAAAGTTGGTGAAATAATTTCAATGAACGATATGCTTGTGTCTGTTATTTCTGCTGATGATTTTGAAATAGAAGCGAATATTGCTGAGGCGGATATTGCGAAGCTTTCAATAGGTGATAACGCAAAGGTAACACTGGATGCATATGGTGGTGATGTTGTTTTTGAGGCTGTCATTATAAATATAGATCCAGCAGAAACCGTAATAGAAGGTGTTCCAACTTATAAGACGACTTTTAGGCTTATCCCGGATGATAGGAATATAAAATCCGGCATGACTGCAAATATTGATATTTTAACGAACAAAAAAACTAACATAATTTCCATACCTGCCCGAGCGGTAAAAATAATAGACGGAGATAAGATTGTAAAAGTTTTAAACAGTGATGGTGTTGTGAGTGAAAAAAAAGTTGAAACAGGATTACGTGGATCTGATGGAAGAATAGAAATATTAAGTGGGATAGAAGATGGAGAAAAGGTAATTATTTTTATGCCATAATTTATTATTAGACGCTATGTCAATTATTGAAGTTTCTAATTTAAAAAAAACATTTGTAAGTAAAGGTGGCGCACAAACCACAGCTCTTCATGGTGTTACTTTCAGTATAGAACCCGGAGAATTTATCTCTATAGTAGGTCCTTCTGGTTCTGGTAAATCAACACTACTTCATATTCTTGGGTTTTTGGATAGGCAAAGCGATGGTTCTTATTTGTTTGATGGTAAAACAATCGATGATCACACAGAAGAACAACTTGCTCATATAAGGAACAAAAAAATGGGTTTTATTTTTCAGTCATTCAATTTACTTGCACGAACAACTGTCTCAGACAATGTAAAACTTCCACTATCTTATTCTGGGATTGATGAAAAACATTGGGATGAGATGGTATTTTCTGCTATAGAATCGGTTGGACTTTCTCATCGAGTAAACCATAAACCCAATCAGCTTTCAGGTGGTGAGAAGCAACGTGTTGCTATAGCACGTGCGTTGGTAAATGATCCTAATATTATTTTTGCAGATGAGCCGACTGGCAATCTGGACTCAAAGTCCGGAGGTCAAATAATGGATATAATCGCATCTTTGCATAAAAAAGGGCACACTGTTATTTTGATTACACATGAGACGTATACTGCACAGTATGCAGATAGAGTTATTGCTTTGAAAGATGGGATGGTAGAGAGTGATATAAGAGTTGAAAAAACAATTGAACCGAACCATTTTAAGAAATAGACGAACATGAAAGGACCACATTTATTTAAAATCGCGATAATATCTTTGACTGCTCATCGCACACGCACACTTCTGACTATTCTTGGTATTGTGATTGGCGTGAGTGCAATAATGGGCATCGTTTCAATAGGTAAAGGAGTAGAAGGTGTGATACTTCAGGAGCTTAGTGGAATGGGAGCCGATATGATTGTTATTCGTCCAGGGAAAGAGCCAAAAGGGTTCTCTGATATTACAGATACAATTTTTGCTGATTCGCTTAAAAATTCAGACGTTGTTGCTTTGCTGAAAAAGACTAATGTGCCCGGTTTGGAAAAAATAGCACCAGGAGTAATTGTGTCAGCGAATGTTTCTTATGGCAAAGAAACATATCGCCCTACAATATTAGGGTGGAATCCAAGTTTTATGGGAGATCTCTTTAATATTTATCCAGAGCGAGGGGTATTTTTTACGGAAGAGGATATTCGTAGTAGAGACAGTGTGGCAGTAATCGGGTCAAAAATAGAAGAAGAACTTTTTGGTAGTGCAGATGCTCTCGGTAAGAATATAAAAATAAAAGGAAGAAAATTTCGTGTTGTAGCAGTACTGCCACCACGTGGACAAGTAGCATTTTTTAATATTGATGAAACTATTCTTATTCCCCCAACGACAGCACAAAAGTATTTATTGGGAATTGATCATTACAATGAAATACTTGTGACTGCAAAAAGTCCTGAAATCGTTGAAAGGACAGTCAGGGATATTAAAGATACATTACGAGAAACGCATGGTATAGTAAACCCAGAAGACGATGATTTTTTTATTGTTACTCCTTCAGGAATGATTAAGCAAATCGGTACTATCTTGGATATGCTTACAGTATTTTTGTCATCTGTCGTGGCAATAGCACTTATTGTTGGTGGAATAGGAGTAATGAATATTATGCTAGTTTCCGTTACAGAGCGTACTCGTGAAATTGGCTTACGCAAGGCGCTTGGTGCCACAACGAAAGATATTCTTACGCAATTTTTAATGGAGGCGATACTCCTTACGGTACTTGGCGGTGTTATAGGAATTTTACTCGGGTCTCTCTTTTCTCTTTTTGTCTCGGTGTTGATGACGCAAGTGTACGGATTTGCTTGGCCTTTTGTATTTCCTGTTTTTGCATCTGCTCTGGGTTTGTTCGTTTCGCTCGCTGTAGGGCTTATCTTCGGCATCTATCCTGCCCGCCAAGCTTCTTTAAAAAGTCCTATAGAGGCATTGCGGTATGAATAAGTGATATAATTTAAATATTATGCAAAACATACGAAACGTGAATAAAAAAGAAAGTATATCTTCTAAGCTTAAAAGCCGAAATGCGAAGTATTTGCGCAACTTTATTTTTGGTGTTGAGGACAGTTTGGTGTCTACCGTAGGACTTCTTTCTGGTGTGGCGGTTGTTGGCACTTCTGCAAAGACGATCATACTTGCAGGTGTTGTTCTTATTTTTGTTGAAGCGTTCTCAATGGGTGTTGGGAGCTTACTCTCTGAGAATGTCGCAAAAGAATTTAAAGAGGGTAGGGAGATTTCAATGAGACGATCTCTCGTGCCTAGTTTGATAATGTTTTCCTCGTACTTTTTTGCAGGATTTATTCCTCTCGTGCCATATATATATCTTGAGGTAAAAACTGCGTTTTACGTGTCTATCGTAGCTGCACTTTTGGCATTGTTTATTCTCGGTATGGCAAGCGCTCGTTTGACAGGTCGGGAGATATTCCGACATGGAATAGAGATGCTTGTAATTGGAGGTGCAGCAATAGGTCTTGGTGTGCTTGTTGGAACTATTGTGAATAGTTTGGGGTAGTGTATTGTAAGGCAAATAATTAAACCTAAAAATCTATGTATTTAGGTGTTTATTAATATATGCTAAAGTTTTATTGATTGTTTCTTCAAGTTTTCCGTTCACATTTTTGATAATTACGTCAAATTCTTGAGCAACGTCCATTTCGTAGGTTGCTTTTTTAATACGCTTTTTTATATCTTCCATATTAGTATCATTCCTTTCCAATAGTCGTGAATTAAGTTCATTTATTGCATCGGGCGCGATGAATATTGTAACAGCATTGGGAATCTTTGTTTTTATGGTTCGTGCCCCTTCTACATCAACCAAGCTAAACACAACAGAGTGATTTTTTAAAAGTTCTTTAAGTTTTGTTTCTTGTGACCCATAATATTGGTCGTATACCTGTGCATGTTCAAAAAATTCTCCATGGGATTTCATCCTTAAGAATTCTTCTGTCGGGATAAAATTATAATCAATTCCATCGACTTCACCTTGTCGTATTGTCCGTGTTGTTGTTGTAACAAGACGTATTGAATCAGGAATACATTCAAGCAGTGACTGGGTGATCGTTGTTTTTCCAGCACCTGATGGTCCTGTTATGACAATAAAAATACTTTTTTTGCTTTCCATGTGTTTGGTTTAGTGAATTTACTTATCGCAATAGGATAGAGTAAAGGAAGAATAAAGTCAATGTAAAATGTTACATACTGTCTAGATGATATTTAAATACAGGATAGATGCTGGGCAAAAATTAGCCTTAGGGTTAATGTAGTATAAAGAAAACAAAGATGTAATTATCTTAGGGCTTCCTCGTGGAGGTGTTGTTGTCGTGCATGAGATTACAAAATTTCTTAAACTACCTTTGGATGTTGTTGTTATAAAAAAGATAGGTGCTCCTGATGATTCTGAATTTGCCATTGGTGCTGTAAGAGAAGAAGAACAAAGTATTTTTGATTCTGAGGTAATTGCGCTTTATAATATTTCTCAAGAATATATTCAAAAAAAGAAGCAAAATATCGATTGAAAGAATTTCGTGGCACTCACACACCGCTTGACCTTTCTGGTAAAACCACAATTCTTGTTGATGACGGGATTGCAACTGGTTCTACTATACGGACAGCTATTGTATCAGCAAAAAACAAAAGGAGCGAATAATGTCGTCGTGGCTATCTCTGTAATTGCTCAGGATGCTCTTGGGTTAATACAAAAAGAGGTGGATGAAGTATTTTTTTTAGTACTGTTGATGAGTTTTATGAGTCATTTTTACAAACTACAGATGAGGAAGTTATCACTTTGTTGAATAATGGGTTTTTACAGAAATGGGTATAGATATAATAAAAAGAGTCGCAAGTTGCGACTCTTAAAAAACTCAAAACTCATCAGGGTATTTACCAAGTGGCTTGAGTACATGTACCAAGTTCCAAAAACCTTTAGTAAGTACTTCTTGTGCTTTTGAATAAAGCTCACTTTCTGTTTTAATCCTGATAACACATTCTCTTGAACCAAATGGTATAAGGTGTACAGGGTACCCTATTTTTTGTGCAAGTTGTTCTATTTCCTCAAGAGAGTTTCCAATAGAGAATCGTTTTCTTTGTGTATCTTCCTTAAGCATTTCTATTTCCTCGTGTCATGGATAAACAAACAAACCGTACTTAATACTAATTAAAACAAATATTTAGTCAATACATGTATTTTGTGTATAATATATTTTGAATTATGAAAACAAAAATAAAAAAGGAATTAAAAGTAAAACGCTCATTAGCTGGGTTGGGACTTTTTGCAGATGAGCCAATTAAGAAGGGAGAGTTTGTAATTGAGTATATAGGGAAAATACTTACTCGAGAGGAAGCGGACAGAAAAGGAGGGAAGTATCTTTTTGAGATAAGTTCACGCAGAACTGTGAATGGAAGTGGGCGTGATAACGTTGCTCGATATATAAATCATTCTTGTAAGCCGAATTGCGAGGTTGATATTAAAAAAGGAAGAATATTTATTTATGCTCTTCGGAGTATTAAAGTAGGGGAGGAGCTCAACTATGATTACGGAGAAGAATATGTTGATGAATACATAAAACCGTATGGGTGCAAATGTAAACCCTGTGTAAAGAAATAAATCCTACAAGATTTGCTTTTTTTGTGATTAGTGGTATTGTATAAAACAGATTCATACAAAAAAGGAGAGATTTACAATGTGTGATAAAAATAGTAAGTTACCAGATAATATGCCAGCGATAGTGCATGATAAAGTAGTTGAAGGAGCGGATGTGGAATTTTGCTCAGAAGAGCTGGAGGTTCCAGAAAAGACTTGTGGTTGTTGCTCCACAACATATATGCCAGGTTGGTATAAAGTAACTTGGGATTCTCGACAACTTATCTGTGACATAAAAGGAAATATCATGGAAGGAAATCGGAATGGAATTATTGGACATAAAGATGGAACATATGTTGCATGATATGTTTTTATTTAAATGCGTTTGATTAAGTTCAAGCGTATTTTTTTT
>VAPL010228132.1_pt1 | contig 13545 bp, 13 predicted proteins | sample 3395061 | NCBI WGS metagenome assembly VAPL01 (sample SAMN08290444, study PRJNA428436) | hydrothermal vent metagenome | isolation source: Deep-sea hydrothermal vent chimney 2 | place: Pacific Ocean: Juan De Fuca Ridge | depth 2182 m m | reverse complement strand
CCTTGAAACTTGTGCAGGGAAGCGGATAGATAGCGCCGGAATCTGGATCATACGGAACGCGACATGTTCGACACAATGACAATGACTAAAGTTATCGCCGCACTTTGTGGGGCTTTGTTGATTTTTTTGTTCGGAAGTTGGGCTGCCAGCAGCCTTTACGGGGTTGAAGGTAGTGGCCATGGGGAAGAAAAAGCCCAAAACGCCTATCCAATCGAAACTGACGATGGCCAAGAAGAAGCAGAAGTTGAAGAAGGCCCAAGTTTTGCAGAGCTTCTTGCATCAGCCGACGTCGAAAAAGGTGCCAAAGTATATGGCAAGTGTAAAGCCTGCCACAAACTGGAAGAAGGCGCCAACGCCGTTGGACCAAGCCTGTATGGCATTCTTGATCGTGACATCGGATCCGAGGGCGGCTTTAGCTATTCCAGCATCATGACCGAACTGCCCGGCGACTGGACAGGTGAAGCGCTGGACGAATTCCTGGCCAGCCCGAAAACATACGCCTCTGGCACCAAAATGACGTTCTCGGGTCTGAAAAAAGATACCGACCGCGCCAATCTGATCGCCTACCTTGGCACAATTGGCGGCTAAAACGTCAGACAAGTTTCAAAAGGCCGCCCCGGGGTTGGGCGGCTTTTTTATGCGCGGTACCCGGAATTCGTCACAAAAAGCGACCATAACAGGGTGTTGCGCTAAAAAATGATCACCGTTCGGTGTGTTCACGGGGTATTCACTCTAAATGAACTTGATTGTTCGCTAAAGCACCTTTTAGCTCTATTTTGAATAAATGGGTCTTGCAGCGACCTAAAGCATCGGACGGAGGAAAGATTCATGAAGACCAAAGCAATTGCGATAACCCGCGTGAAAGCAGACAGCCGGTTTATGCGGCTAAGTCTGGCAACAGGTTTTTTGGTGCTTGGGGTTTTCTGGGGTCTGAGCGCCGTTGCGCAGGAAGTCACCAAAAGCCATGGCTTCAATTTTCTGGGTGCCCTGAAATACCCGGCCGATTTTGAACATCTGGACTATGTGAACCCCGACGCCCCCAAGGGCGGTGAAATGGCACAATGGACCCAAGGCACATTTGACAGTTTTAACCCCTACGCCCGCCAAGGCGCGTCGGCCTGGGGTGCTTCACTGGGGTTCGAACGCCTGATGCTTGGTACGGCTGACGAAATCAGCAGCGAATATTGTCTGCTTTGCGAAACACTGGAATATCCGGAAGATCAATCCTGGGTGATTTTCAACATGCGACCCGAGGCCAGGTTTTCCGACGGTTCACCGCTGACCGCTGAAGACATCGTATTCACCCACAATCTGTTCATGGAGCAGGGGTTAATTTCGTTCCGCGAAGGGGTATCGCGGGTAATTTCCGGGGTTGAGGTGTTGGAAGGCAACCGCGTCAAATTCAGCTTTGTAGAAGACAGCCCGGTGCGTGACCGAATTTCACAGGCCGGTTCTACTATCGCATTTTCCAAAGCATGGTACGAATCTACAGGCGCGCGGCTGGATGAACCTAATCTCGAAATCGCTCTGGCCTCAGGGCCATACGTTCTGGATAAATATGACATCAACCGACAGATCATTTACAAACGAAATCCCGATTATTGGGGCAAAGACCTGCCGATCAATGTGGGCCGCGAAAACTTTGACACATTGCGCGTCGAATATTTCGCCGACAGTAACGCAGCATTTGAAGGCTTTAAATCAGGCGCGTACACCTTCCGGTTGGAAAATTCGTCCAAGGTCTGGGCTACCGGGTACGATTTCCCTGCCCTGAACGATGGCTACGTGATCAAGGCCGAACTAAGCGATGGCACCATGGCCAGCGGTCAAAGCTTTGTCTTCAATATGCGCCGCGAAAAGTTTCAGGACATTCGGGTGCGTGAAGCGATTGCTCTGATGTTCAATTTTGAATGGTCCAATGAAAGCCTGTTTTTCGGGTTGTACGCGCGGATCAATTCGTTTGCTGAAAACTCTTATCTGGCAGCCGTTGGGCTGCCCGGTCCGAAAGAACTGGCGTATTTGCAGCCCTTGGTGGATCAGGGATTGATTGATGCGTCTCTACTCACGACCTCCCCGGTTGATGGCCCTGTATCCGGCACTCGCCAGCTTGATCGCAACAACCTGCGCAAAGCGTCCGCCTTGCTGGATGAAGCCGGCTGGCTAGTTGGCGATGACGGTATGCGGCGCAACGCGGCAGGTGAAACCCTAAAAGTTGAATTTATGGAACGCAGCCCGGCATTCGACCGGGTGGTAAACCCATACGTTGACAACCTGCGTAAACTTGGCGTCGATGCGGTACTGAACCGGATTGATAATGCCCAGTGGGTCGATCGCCGTTATGCGTTTGACTATGACATGGTAAACGCCAGCATCGCGACCGGGTATGAGCCGGGCTCAAACCTGTCCCAATCCATGGGTTCAGAAGACGCGGAAACATCTGTTTTCAACCCGATGGGTCTGAAAAGCCCTGCCGTTGACGCGCTGATTGAGGTCATCCGGGATATTCAGGTGGCAGAAGAACTGATCCCAGCCGTCCAGGCGCTGGACCGGGTGCTGCGGGCTGAAAGGTTCTGGGTGCCACAATGGTTCAAAGACGTTCATACGGTCGCGTATTTTGACATGTTCGAATACCCGGAACCACTGCCGCCATTCGCCTTGGGCAACACCGATTTCTGGTGGTACAACGCGGATAAGGCCGAGGCCCTGAAAACCGCTGGCGCGTTGCGTTAGGGCAGGCAAAGGACAGGTAGCACCGGATGGGCGCATATATACTCAGGCGATTGTTGCTGATCATTCCAACGCTGTTGGGCATTATGATCATCAACTTCACGCTGACGCAATTTGTGCCCGGTGGTCCGATTGAACAGATCATCGCCCAGCTTGAAGGCGAAGGTGATGTGTTTGAAACCATCGCTGGCGGTGGGTCTGAGACGATTGAAAACCTGAGCCTTGGCAACGACAGTGACTATATCGGCGCCCGCGGTTTGCCGCCTGAATTCATTGCTGAGCTGGAGAAGCAATTTGGCTTTGACAAACCGCCGCTGGAACGCTTCCTGAATATGATGTGGAACTACATTCGCTTTGATTTTGGCGAAAGCTATTTTCGATCCGTCGGGGTGCTTGATCTGGTCTGGGAAAAGCTACCGGTGTCGATCACACTGGGGCTGTGGTCGACGATAATTGCCTATGCAGTCTCAATTCCCCTGGGCATCAAAAAGGCCGTATCAGATGGCAGCCGGTTCGACACTTGGACCAGCGGCCTGATCATTTTTGCCTTCGCCATACCGGGGTTTTTATTCGCCATTCTGTTGGTTGTCCTGCTGGCTGGTGGTTCCTATTGGCAAATATTCCCTTTGCGCGGGCTGACCTCTGACAACTGGTCCGATCTGTCGATGTTTGGCAAAGCGAAAGACTATTTGTGGCATATTTTCCTGCCGGTTCTGGCGTCATCTATTGGCGGTTTTGCCACCCTGACATTGCTCACGAAAAATTCGTTCCTTGATGAGATCGGCAAACAATATGTGGTCACCGCCAAAGCAAAAGGGCTAAAGGAGTCCAGCGTGCTGTATGGCCATGTTTTCCGCAACGCCATGCTGATTGTCATCGCCGGTTTCCCAAGTGTATTCCTCGGCGTGTTCTTTGGTGGCTCTGTAATCATTGAAACCATATTTTCGCTGGATGGCCTTGGCCGAATGGGCTTTGAAGCCGCCGTGGCGCGGGATTATCCACTGATTTTCGGCACCCTGTTCTTCTTTGGCCTGATTGGCCTGGTCGTCGGAATATTGTCCGACCTGATGTACGTCTTTGTCGATCCGCGCATTGACTTCGAAGTGAGGGAAACCTGATGGTACTCGCCCCACAAGAAAACCCCGATCAGGTGGACGCGCCGGAAGTGGCTGCAAAACCGCGCAAAAAACCGCGACTGTCACCGTTGAACCAGCGCCGCCTGCGCAATTTCAAACGCAATCGCCGAGCGCTTTGGTCGCTGTGGATCTTCGGCATATTGTTCGGCCTGTCTCTGTTCGCCGAATTCATCGCCAACGAAAAGCCGATACTGGTCAGCTATCGCGGCGAATTGCGAATGCCGATATTCAGCTTCTACCCGGAAACCGCCTTTGGCGGTGACTTCAAAACCGAAGCAATATACCGCGACCCAGAGGTCGAATGCCTGATCGTATCGGGCGGCCTGCAAGACTGCTGGGATGACCCGGAAGGGGTTATTTTGGATGCCGCCGATGGTGTGGTTGATGGCCAGCAGATTGATAAAGGCTGGACCATATGGCCGCCGGTCAGATCGTCCTATACCACCATCAGCAACGCACGCGGCGTGGCCCCGGCCCCGCCTTCACGTCAGCACCTGTTGGGAACCGATGACACCAAACGCGACGTTCTCGCACGGGTGATATATGGGTTCCGATTATCGATATTTTTCGCGATTATTGTGACGGCTGCCACTTCGATTGTTGGTGTTATTGCCGGGGCGTTGCAGGGCTACTTTGGCGGCTGGCTTGATCTGATATTCCAGCGCGCATTGGAAATATGGGGCTCTACCCCTTCGCTATTTGTAATCATCATTCTGTTCGCAATCTTAGGGCGAAGTTTCTGGTTGCTGGTCTTCGTGTCGATCCTGTTCGGCTGGCCCGCCCTGGTGGGCGTGGTGCGCGCCGAATTTCTACGGGCGCGCAATTTTGAATACGTCCGCGCCGCGCGCGCCCTTGGTGTGTCGAACTGGACCATCATGTTCCGCCATATGCTGCCCAATGCGATGGTCGCAACCCTGACCCTGCTGCCGTTCATCATCACCGGTGTAATCGCCGGTCTGGCCGGGCTTGATTTCCTGGGCTACGGATTACCATCTTCAGCCCCGTCCCTGGGGGAGCTGACCCTGCAAGCCAAACAGAATCTGCAAGCCCCGTGGCTGGCGTTTACGGCGTTTACCACCTACGCGATTATGCTGTCGCTGTTGGTCTTTATATTCGAGGGTGTGCGCGATGCGTTTGACCCCAGAAAGACCTTTCAATGAGCAACGTACTGGAGGTCAAAAACCTGAACGTGTCGTTTACTCAGGACGGCCAGCTGCACCCTGCAGTCTGTAATGTGGATTTTCACATCGCCAGAGGGGAAACTCTGGCGATTGTTGGTGAAAGTGGGTCAGGCAAATCCGTGACAGCCCTTTCAACCGTGTCTTTGCTGCCCGAAAATGCCGAAGTGACTGGTTCCGTGACTTATCTGGGCGAAGAATTGATTGGTGCGACGCAGGCCAAGCTGCGACAGGTGCGCGGCAACGACATCAGCTTTATCTTTCAGGAGCCAATGACAAGCCTGAACCCACTACACACGCTGGAACGGCAACTGGCCGAGAGCCTGGCACTGCATCAGGGTGTAAGCGGCGCGTCGGCGCGGCCACGCATTCTGGAGCTGTTGCACAAGGTGGGCATTCAGGATCCGGAAACCCGTTTGGGGGCCTATCCACACCAGTTGTCCGGTGGGCAGCGACAGCGGGTGATGATCGCGATGGCACTGGCGAACGGGCCGGAACTGCTGATTGCGGATGAACCTACAACGGCGCTGGATGTGACCATTCAGGCGCAGATACTGGACCTGCTGGGTGAGCTGAAAAAGTCCGAAAGCATGTCTATGCTGTTCATCACCCATGATCTTAGCATTGTGCGCCGGATTGCCGACCGGGTTTGCGTGATGCAGGACGGTGAGATTGTTGAGCAGGGGCCAACGGCGGAAATTTTCGAAAACCCACAGCACCCCTATACGATCAAATTATTATCCGCCGAAGCCACCGGCACGCCCGATCCGGTGCCCGAAGGGGCCGAAGAAATTGCGCGTATCGAAGACCTGCGCATCTGGTTCCCGATCCAGCGCGGGCTGCTGAAACGCACTGTGGGTTATGTGAAAGCAGTAAATGCGGCAACGCTTAGCGTGCGCGCTGGCGAGACTGTGGGTATTGTTGGGGAAAGTGGTTCCGGCAAGACCACGCTGGCACTGGCGATGATGCGGCTGATTTCATCGCAAGGGCCGATTGTATTTCTGGGCGATGACATCCAGCAATGGAAATCCAAAGCCCTGCGCCCCTTGCGCCGTGACATGCAGATCGTGTTTCAGGACCCATACGGCTCACTTTCGCCGCGCATGACAGCGGAAGAAGTCATCGCCGAAGGGCTGGGTGTGCATGGCATTGAGCCGGGAATGAACAGTCGCGATATGGTGCGCGATATTATGATCGAGGTGGGTCTGGACCCACAAACCATGCACCGCTATCCGCATGAATTTTCCGGCGGCCAGCGACAGCGCATCGCCATAGCACGCGCCATGATTCTGCGCCCGAAACTGGTGGTACTGGATGAGCCGACTTCAGCACTGGATATGACAGTACAGGTACAGATCGTGCAACTGCTGCGGGACCTGCAGCAAAAATATAAGCTGGCTTATCTGTTCATCAGCCACGACCTGAAGGTTGTGCGCGCGCTGTCACACAAGGTGATTGTGATGAAGCAGGGTGATATTGTTGAGGAAGGTAGTGCCGAGGCGATATTCGAGGCACCGAAATCGGAATATACCAAGACATTGATGGCGGCGGCGTTTGGCTAAATAGGGACGCCTGCCGGCGTCACGAGATGAGCCCGTGCCGGGCGATTTTCCGCTCCGCTCGGGGGATATTTAATCTGAAAAGAAGAGGTTCTAGGTCGGACCAAGTGCCGTGCATTGTTGATCGCGTGCACTAAGGCGGCGACAGGCAAGGGCGGCCATGTCTTTTGAGAGACCAACGAAATTTGCCTCATATCCGCGGCTGCTTTTGACGACCTTGCGCAGGGCCTCATCTAATGTGCCAAGTTCGCGCAGGGCGGTTTTCAGCAGGATGCGCTCTGCCTCATAGCGGGAATTGAAGCTGCCAACATTGATACCCCAGAAACGGCCACCCGAAGTTGAGATGCGGGTGACGACTTCTGGTGCTTCAAGTTCTGCCGGTAAAACCGCGTTGCTTATAGCAGCCAGGGTTAGGGTGCTGGGGCGGGCCTGTGGCAATTGAGCAGTGCCGCCGGGCTCGTTGGTGGCGACGAGAATTGGGGCCTGCCCGGCAACTTCGTTTTGCACATCGGCAAGCGCGCTCTGAATGTCCTGAGCCATCGCCATCAGTAATTCTTCTGAAAGGTCCGGGGTTTTGTCGTCGGGCCGAATGACGGGGCGCATACTTTGTGTAACGGCCCGCACCAGTCGCAGGGTTTTGCCAGATGGGCGACCTGCACTGTCTGAGCCCATATCCGCAGCGGCATACACCGGCAGCGACGGGTGGCTGACAGGCGCGTTGGACGGGGCGCGGCGGAACCCGAGATTCATCAGTTCAGCCACTTTGGCGTTACGCGACGCCGTGGAAACGCCGCCAAAAACGGTGGTGATAATGCGCTCATTGCCGCGCCGGGCTGAAGCCACAAGGTTAAAACCGGCCGCGCGGGTATAGCCGGTTTTGATCCCGTCAGATCCCTTATAGCTGTTCAGAAAGCGGATATTGGTATTGGAAACCGTGCGCCGCTCAACTGTGGTAGTGCGCCGGGAAAACAGGTTGTAATAATCCGGGTAATCAAAAAACAGCCGCCGGCCCAAGGTTGTCATGTCGCGCGCCGTGGACATATGGCCGCCTTCGGTCAGGCCATGGGCGTTTTTGAATGTGGTGCGAGACATGCCAAGTGCCTTGGCGGTGCGGTTCATCCTGCGGGCAAACGCGGCCTCGGAACCTGACACAGCTTCACCCAGTGCGGTCGCGGCATCATTGGCGGATTTCACAGCCGCTGCACGGATCAAATAGCGGATTTTTATTTTCTGACCCGCCTTAAGACCCAGTTTTGAAGGTGGCTCATTCGCCGCCTTGCTGGAGATTTTTACAACTGTATCAAGGCTGATCTCACCCTTGCGAATTGCCTCAAACGTCACATACAGCGTCATCATTTTGGTTAAAGATGCCGGATGCAGTCGGGTATCGGCGTTGCGTGAATGCAAAACCTCGCCCGAACGTGCGTCAATTACCATCGCCGCATAGGGCGCCGAATTTGCCTGCAGCGGCGGCAATAGCGCCAGCGCAGTCAATGCTAATAAAAATAGCCCATAGCGGGCAATCTGCCCCAGACGTTTTTCCACGTCGCTCGCCTTCTTCTGCCTCAAGATGCCGGAATCTATCGCCCCTGGCTTTCTTATTCGCGGACCCTAGCACAGCTGTTTGAATCGGAAAATCCCCTAATTTCAATAAGTTTCGGGGTGTTGTTAAGCATTAAATTCAACATGTAGTGGTTTGTTGGATATAGTCCACAAGATAGGGATATTGTCCAAATTGTCGGGCTTTGCGCTTACAGCCCGCCAACCAAATCACCCAACTGCCCGAGATCTGTGATCTCATGGAACCGATCATGCCCGTCGGGTCGCTCATCATGTTCCAGCGCCCAGCTTAGTTCGTGGGGTACAAACACCCCCCAACTGCCCGCATTCAGTGCCGGGATTACGTCAGAGTGCAGAGAATTTCCCACCATCATCGCCGCTGCTGGCCCATCCCCGTAACGCGCGAATATCTCGCCATACGCCTCGGGCGTTTTTTGCGACAGAATTTCAACGCCGTGAAACAGTTCGCCCAGCCCGGATTGCGCCAGTTTACGTTCCTGATCCAATAAATCGCCCTTGGTGATCAGCAAGATCCGATGGCTTTCGGCCAGTTGTTCCACCGTTTTTTGTGCATGTGGCAGCAGCTCAATCGGGTGTTGCAGCATATCCTGCCCGGCGGCGATCAGTTCACGGATCACCGACGCTGGCACCTGTTCATCTGTGACTTCAATCGCCACCTCGATCATCGACAGAACGAACCCTTTGATGCCAAACCCATAACGCCCAAGATTGCGCTTTTCGGCGGCCAGCAGACGGGCTTGCAGGTGATCCGGCTCAGCGAAATCCGCCAACAATCTGGCAAAGCGTTCCTGTGTCATGCGAAAGAATTGTTCGTTCTCCCACAGGGTATCATCCGCATCAAAGCCAATTGTTGTCAGTTTAGCGGCCATATTTCCCCTGTTTACCCAATTCGCAAACTACCCTTTTCACCCGGGCACTTGCGCCTATATACTTCAGTGACCAACCGCCATCCAGCCCGGAGCCTGCCAAATTGACCACGACTAAGATCACCATGTCGAACAAGGATGACGACCCCGGTAGCGACATCGGGGTAATGACCGATACGCGGCCAAAGACCAAGCGCCCGCCGCTGTACAAAATACTGCTGCTGAACGATGATTTCACGCCGATGGAATTTGTTGTCACGCTGCTGGAACGGTTCTTTGGCCTGACCAGCACCCAGGCGTTTGACATCATGCTGACGGTTCACAAGAAAGGCGTCGCCGTTGTTGGTGTGTTTTCCCATGAGATTGCAGAAACCAAAGTGACACAGGTGATGGATTACGCCCGTCGCCACCAGCACCCTCTGCAATGCACCATGGAAAAAGAATAGGCGCGCGCTTATGGCGGCTTCTCGTCTGACATACGCGATTGAAGCCGGTGCGCTGAAGCTGCCTGATGTCGGTGACATCGCGCTGTTTCGCCCGCGCGCTGATTGTGACATCTCGGTGTTGGACAAGACCCGTATAGAGATCATACAGGGCAGCTACCCCGATTATCATTCCTTTGAAGAACGTGGTTACCGGGTGGCGGTTTCCCCCAATGAAACCTACGCCGCAGCCGTCATCTTTCTGCCCCGCGCCAAGGCCCATGGCCGCGCTTTGATTGCACAGGCGCTGGCTGTTACCGGTGGTGGGCCGGTGGTAGTGGACGGGCTGAAAACCGATGGCGCGAATGCGATGCTCAAGGAATGTCGCAAGCGCGGCGCTGAAATTGGCGAAGTTACCGCCAAGGCACATGGCAAGATATTCACCATATCAGAGGGCGACTTTTCCGATTGGGCGGCGCAAGACCGCCAACAGGTTGACGGTGGGTTTCTGACTTCAGCCGGCGTATTTTCAGCCGATGGGGTAGATAAGGGCTCAGCGGCACTGGTTTGGGCATTGCCCGCTAAAATGAGCGGCAGGGTTGCGGATCTGGGTGCCGGCTGGGGCTATCTTTCGCACCATATATTGCAGCGAACAGATGTAACCGCCTGCCATCTGGTTGAATCAGAACATGACGCCCTGCAATGCGCACGCGTAAATATCACCGACCCGAGGGCACATTTCCACTGGGATGACGCCCTGACATTCGATGCCGAAACTGGCTTTGATCATATCGTATGTAATCCGCCCTTCCATACCGGGCGCGCCGCTGACCCGGATCTGGGGCGCAGGTTTATACAGACGGCGGCCAGGCTTACCGCACGTCACGGCACACTATGGCTGGTGGCAAACCGACATTTGCCCTATGAACAAAATCTGTTGGCTGCCTTCCATGAAGTCAGCGAAGTTGCTGGTGACGCCTCGTTCAAGGTTTTTCGTGCTGCAAAACCGCAGCAAAAGCGTAAATAGGCCCAAATTCCGGGCGAGCAACAGCAAGGACAGATATGTCATTTTCAATCAATGGTAAAACCGCGATTGTCACAGGTGCTGCCAACGGTATCGGTTTGGCAATTGCACGGCATTTTGCAGCGCAGGGTGCTAACGTGATGATGGCTGATATGGATGAGGCCCGGTTGGCTGAAGAAATCGAAGATCTTGGCGACGGCGATGAAGGTAACGTGCGTTGTTTTGGCGGCGATCTGCGCAAGAAACTGACCCAGGCCAACCTGTTGTCTGCCACTATCGATGCGTTTGACCGGGTCGATATTCTGGTAAATGCCAGCCGCCAGATATTGCCCACAGATGCGCTCGATCTGAAAGACAAGTCACTTAACTGCCTGCTGGAACAAAACGTCACCACGGGATACCGGCTAAGCCAGACTATCGCCGCGCGGATGATTTCACAGGCCAAACAGGACGAACAGGTTGACGGCCCGATAGGCACGATCATCAACATTTCGTCGATTGCTTCTGAGCGTGCGCACCCTGATCTGCTTGCCTATTCGGTCAGCGCCGCCGCCCTGAACCAACTGACCCGCACCATGGCGCTGGCCTTGGCGCCGCACCGTATCCGGGTAAATGCCGTGGCCTTTGGTTCTTTCATGAGCGCAAGCCTGCGCGAAGCCTTAAGCGAGCAGGAAGAGGCCCGCACAGAAATCATAAAGCACACCCCATTGGGCCGCATTGCCAGCCCGTTGGAATTGGCGGAATCTGTGCAGTATTTAGCGTCCGAGGCATCCGGTTTCATGACCGGCGAAATCGTCACTGTTGATGGCGGTCGGACCCTGCTGGACGCGGTGGACACAGCGGCGCATTAACCGCCCCGAATAGCGCAGAAAAATCTTAAAAAAGATTTGCCCCGCCCTAGGTTGCCGGATGCACAATCTGGCACTCAGCAATCACCGCATCCGCCCTTTGGGTCAGCTCGGCCCGTTTGGTGATAAGGGAATTTAGCTTTGCGGCCTCAGCGTTCAGGTCGATGGCCTGGGGTACTTTGCGGGTTTCTGCCACTGGCACTTCACAGTAAACCTCGACATTTTCCACCACGCCGCACACCTGTTCCTCGGTGTCCAGATATTCCTGGGTCACAATCGCATAGCCCCGGTTGATGTTGCCCTCGGTCGTTGCAATCAGCCGGTTAAGCACCCGGATGTCTTTGGTTGCGTTGGATATACAGCGCTCCAGCGGTGTTGCGCAGGCGGCAAGACCCAGCAGTGAAACCATTAAAAATCGACGCATCGTTAAGACCTCCGGGGCGGTTACGGTTGCGCTAGAATAGGTCGCATGGGATGAAACTGAAAGCGGGTTATAAATACGCCCGCACAACCAACCGCCTAAGGGGCAAGCCATGGACGAAATGACAGACCAGAAATCCCGCGCGGCCAACTGGTTCCGCACGTTGCGCGATGAAATCGTCGCCAGCTTTGAAGCCCTTGAAGACAGCCAGACAACCGGCCCCTTTGCCGACCAGCCTGCGGGACGGTTCGAAGTATCCAAGACCAAACGCGCCTCAGATGATGGCTCCGACGCCGGTGGTGGTTTGATGAGCGTGATGCGCGGTGGCCGGGTTTTCGAAAAAATCGGCGTCAATGTTTCCACCGTCCACGGCCAACTGGGCGAACGCGCACAGGCCGCCATGGCCGCGCGCAAGGGTATCCCCGGCATGAAAGACGATCCGCGTTTCTGGGCCGCCGGCATCAGTCTTGTCGCCCACATGCAAAACCCGCACATGCCCTCGGTTCACATGAATACCCGCATGTTCTGGACGCCGCACGCCTGGTGGTTCGGCGGCGGTTCAGACCTGAACCCGTGCATCGAATATGATAACGACACCGCCCAGTTCCACGCCGTGCAAAAACAGCACTGCGACCCGCACGACCCGGAATATTATCCGCGGTTCAAAGAATGGGCCGACGAATACTTTTACATTCCGCACCGCAAACGCGCCCGTGGGGTGGGCGGCATATTCTTTGACGACCACAACACCGGCAACTGGGATGCCGATTTCGCCTTTACGCAATCCGCCGGCCGCGCCTTCCTGCCCGCTTATGTGCCGCTGGTTGAAAAACGCCGCAACACCCCGTGGACGGACGCCGACAAAGACACACAACTGATCCACCGGGGCCTATATGCTGAATATAATCTGGTCTATGACCGGGGCACCAAATTCGGCCTCGAAACCGGCCACGACGCCAACGCAGTGCTGATGAGCCTGCCACCGCTGGCCAAATGGGTATAACCTGAATTCATTGAATTCAGCCGCCCCAGCCCCCACCTGTCACCCGTGTAACAGTAACGAGGAACCCCATGACCGAAACCATCGATCCCCCCGTCAGTACCCGCATTAAAATCTCTGGCCTGTGGGTCAGCCTCCTGTTTATCTTTGCTTACGTTGACATTTTTTCCCTGTACCGACTGGATGTTGCCCAGGGCATTCTGGACGGAAAACTCTACATATTTGATGTCAGCCAGACCTTCCTCGCGCTCACCACGGTCTACATCCTGATCCCCAGCCTGATGGTGTTCCTGACGCTGGTCATGCCGCCAAAACTGAACCGCTGGGCCAACATCGTGGTGGCGCTGCTATACGCCCTGACCATTGTCGGCAGCTGTATCGGTGAAACATGGATCTACTTCCTGCTCGGCAGCGCGGTAGAGGTGATATTGCTACTGGTGCTGGTCCGGTATGCGTGGAAAATGCCGGGCTGAAAAACGCGGCCTCTCAACTGGAACCCCTTAGCCCGGCTCGCCGGGCCGCGCCCGGTCCTCCCCCAAGGGGAGGGCGCATCGCACCCACCCTGAGGTCCAGGCTCTGCCCTCCATAGATTGTGGGGTGAAGTTGCCGTTTTAAGACTCAAGAAAGATGAACTCTGCGGAACGTATCAGGATAGTCGAGCACAAGACCAAACTCGTCGATTTCCAACTCAGCAGTAAAAGTGCGGAATAGGCCCTCATAGCGGTAGCGTTGATCGAGTACCAGACAGGTGTAACGCTGCTCCGCACGCCGGGGAAGAAAATT
>VAPL010814069.1_pt1 | contig 13559 bp, 12 predicted proteins | sample 3395061 | NCBI WGS metagenome assembly VAPL01 (sample SAMN08290444, study PRJNA428436) | hydrothermal vent metagenome | isolation source: Deep-sea hydrothermal vent chimney 2 | place: Pacific Ocean: Juan De Fuca Ridge | depth 2182 m m | reverse complement strand
TACGGGTTTTCCTGCCATGTTTGTGTGTTGCGCCCGAAGTCGCGCGGCGAGGTCGGCCTGAACGACGCCGACCCGCTATCGCCGCCACGCATCAACCCCCGCTATCTGTCGGACGAGGAAGACGGGAAAGTAATGCTCAGGGGGGTCCGCAAGATGCGTGAAATTCTCGAAGCGCCGGCCCTTGCGAAGTATCGCCACAAGGAAAATCATACCGCCGACGCCCGCACCGACGCCGAACTTATGGACCACATCCGGGCCCGCGCCGACACCATCTATCATCCCGCCGGCACCTGCAAGATGGGAACCGACGACATGGCGGTGGTCGATCCGATGCTCAAGGTGCGGGGGCTGGAAGGCCTGCGGGTGGTCGATGCGTCGATCATGCCGACTTTGATTGGCGGCAACCTGAATGCGCCGGTCATCATGATCGCCGAGAAAGCGGCCGATCTTATATTGGCGACCGGTTGAAATGGCCGCCGTAAGCCCGGTGCTGGAACAGGCGGTGCGGGACCTGCGCGATAACCAAACCAGATGGGCGCGAACCGGCAATGCCGAACGCATAGCCATGCTGGCGGAAATCAAGGACAGGGTGTTGCAGGTCGGCGAAATCTGGGCCGAAACGGCGGCGGCCCGCAAATTAATACCCGCCGGTTCGCCCCTGATCGGCGAGGAATGGACATCCGGCCCCTACGCCCTGATGTCGGCCTGCAACCTGTTTATGCGGACCCTGTCGAGGATCGAAGGCAAACGCCATCTGGCCGCCCTGCCGGTCCGCGAACTGGCCACCGGGCGAATCGCCGTTACCGTCCTTCCATATTCCATATGGGACAGGCTGCTTTTTTCCGGGGTCACGGCGGAAGTGTGGATGCAATCCGGGGTGACCAGGGAAAACCTCGCCGATAATACGGCGGCAAGTTATGACATTCCGGCAAACCGGCGCGACGGCGGGGTGTCGCTCGTTCTCGGCGCCGGAAATATCGCCGCCATCGCGCCGTTGGACTGTTTCCACAAGCTTTTTGTGGAACATCGGGTGGTAATCCTGAAGATGAATCCGATTAACGACTATCTGATCGAATTCCTGCGCCCGGCGCTGCGCCCGCTGATCGATTTCGGGGCGCTTCGGATCGTCAGGGGCGGCGCCGAGGAAGGTGATTATCTGTGCAGCCATCCGGGCGTCGATGATATCCACATTACCGGCGCCCAGGCCACGCACGACTCGATCGTTTGGGGGAAGGGCGCGGAAGGCGAGAAAAACAAGGCCGCCGGAACGCCGAAAAATACCCGCCGGGTGACTTCGGAACTGGGTGCGGTGTGTCCGACCATCGTCGTGCCGGGGCCATGGTCGGATGCCGATTTGTCGTTTCAGGCCGAACACATCGCGACCCAGAAACTGCATAATTCGGGCTTTAACTGCATCGCCTGTCAAATGCTGATCCTGCCCGATGGCTGGGACAGGACCGATACCCTGCTGGCCAGGGTCAAGGCGGTGATGGCCGCCGCGACTTACCGTCCACCCTATTATCCGGGCGCGAAGGATCGAATGCGGGATTTCGCCGGGCATGGCGTTCGGGGAGAAGTGGATGAAGGAATAAATTGCCTTGTCGCATCTGTCGAACGGGATGCTGACGGGTGGTTCGAAAGCAACGAGGTTTTCGCCCCGGCGCTAAGTACGATGCGTCTCGCCGGCGATGACGCCGAAGGTTATCTGTGCGCCGCCATCGACTACGCCAACGACAAACTGCACGGGACCCTGGGCGCCAATATCCTGATTCACCCGAAAACCATGCGCCGGATCGGCAAGCGGCGCTTCGAGGAAATTATCGACGGCCTTCATTATGGCTGCATCGCCATCAACGCCTGGACCGGTTTGGGGTTCCTGCTTGTTCAAACCCCTTGGGGGGCTTTCCCCGGACACTCGCTGGATGACGTTCAAAGCGGTATCGGCTTCGTCCACAATTCGTTTATGTTCGACAGGCCGGAGCGCACCGTATTAAGGGCGCCGTTCCGCCCGTTCCCCCGTAACCTGTTAAGCGGCGGGATCAGCCTGCTGCCGCGTCCGCCGTGGTTCGTGACCAATCGCAGGGCCGCCAAAATTGCTGAATTGCTGACGAAATTCGAACACAAACCGGGGCTGTCCAAGATTCCCCGGATATTCCTGAACGCCCTGCTTGGTTAGTTCTTCCCCGGTATCGGCCATATCGTTTGTCATGGCGAGCGGTCATTGTTAGGGTGGATTGGTATAAGATCAGCCGGAGGAATATGCCATGTTGGCGGTAATGGGAGCCTTGGACGAAGAGGTCGAGCACCTTCGGGACGGCATGGTGATTTCCGACGAAACCATCCATGCCGGGATTCAGGTTACCCATGGTTCGTTCAAGGGTGCCGATATCGCGCTGGCAAAATGCGGCATCGGCAAGGTTAACGCGACCATTTGCACACAAATGCTGATTGACCTGTACAAGCCCGACGCCATGCTGTTCAGCGGCGTCGCCGGGGGGTTGCTGCCGAACATGACCGTCGGTGACATCATCATCGCCAGTCACCTTATACAATACGACATGGACCTTACGGCGTTTGGCCGCCGTCATGGCGAACAGCCGGGACGGGACCGGATGATCGAATGCGATCCCGATATGGTGCAGGAATCGGCCGCCGCCTATGACGCCATGTTCCCCGACCCCGGCGTCGGCCCCAACCTGATGCTTGGCACTATCGCGTCTGGCGACCGCTTCATTCAGGACCAGAAAACCCTGCGCTGGCTGCAACGGGAATTCGCGGCGCTGGCCACCGAAATGGAAGGCGCCGCATTCGGCTACACCTGCCATCTTAACGAGGTGCCGTTTGTCGTCATCAGGGGGCTTTCCGATACCGCCGATCACAATGCGTCGGACGACTACAGCTCGAACCTGCATGTGGTCTGCCTGAACATGTTTCCCTATCTGGAACGCCTGATTCCGGCGCTGGCGAAATAGAAAATTTCTTCAGGCGGCCTCGCGCCGCGCTTCGATAATCGCCAGAATTTCCTCCACCGCGCTCGGGATGTGGGTGCCCGGACCATAGATTCCCGATACCCCCGCGTCTTTCAGGAAATCATAATCCCGGGCCGGGATGACGCCGCCGCAAACGATAACGATATCGTCCGCGCCCTGGGCGTTCAGTTCATCGATCAGGGCCGGAACCAGGGTCTTGTGGCCGCCGGCCTGGGTCGATACGCCGATCAGGTGGACATCGTTTTCAATCGCCTCGCGGGCCACTTCCGCCGGAGTCTGGAACATCGCCCCGATATCCACGTCGAAGCCCAGGTCGGCGAATGCCGTGGCGATTACCTTGGCCCCCCGGTCGTGGCCGTCCTGGCCCATTTTTGTCACCAGCATGCGCGGGCGGCGGCCACGGCGTTCGATAAATGATTCGACCTTGCCCTGGATCCGGGCGAAATCCCGGTCGCCATCGAAGGCCGCGCCATAGACGCCGGAAATGGATTGGGCGGTGGCCCGGTGGCGGGTGTACACGGTTTCCAGCGCATCGGAAATTTCACCGACCGTGGCGCGGGCCCGGGTCGCGATGATGGCCAGGTCAAGCAGGTTGCCCCGGCCCGAACGGGCGGCCTCGCTCAAACCGTCCAGCGCCGCCTGGCAGGCCTGGGTGTCCCGGGTTTCGCGGATTTGTTTCAGGCGCGCGATCTGCATCCGCCGCACCGCGTCGTTGTCAATTTCAAGCGTATCGATTTCGTCCTCGTCGTCGCGCATGTATTTGTTAACCCCGACCACCGCTTCCTCGCCCTTGTCGATACGGGCCTGCTTGCGGGCGGCGGATTCCTCGATCCGCAATTTCGGCAGGCCGCTTTCGACGGCGCGGGTCATGCCGCCCAGGTCCTCTACTTCGGCGATCAACTTGCGGGCTTCGGCGGCCAGCGAGGCGGTCAAGCTTTCCACGTAATAGCTGCCGCCAAGCGGATCTATAACGTTGGTAATGCCGGTTTCCTCGGCCAGCACCAATTGTGTGTTGCGGGCGATTCGGGCCGAAAACGGGCTCGGCAGGGCGATCGCCTCGTCCAGCGAGTTGGTGTGCAGGCTCTGGGTGCCGCCAAGCACGGCGGCCATGGCCTCGATGGTCGTGCGCACCACATTGTTGTATGGGTCTTTTTCGGTCAGCGACACGCCCGAAGTCTGGCAATGGGTGCGCAGCATGGACGATTTGGGGTCGGCGGGACCGAACTGCCCCATCAGTTCCGACCACAGCAGCCGGGCGGCGCGCAGCTTGGCGATTTCCATGAAAAAATTCATGCCGATGGCGAAAAAGAAGCTGAGCCGGGGCGCGAATGTATCCACTTGCAAACCGCTGTTGATTGCCGTGCGGACGTATTCGACACCATCGGCCAGGGTATAGGCCAGTTCCTGCACCGCCGTCGCCCCGGCTTCCTGCATGTGGTAGCCGGATATGGATATGGAATTGAACTTCGGCATGTGCCGGGCGGTGTAGGCGATGATGTCGGAAACGATGCGCATGCTGGGTTGCGGCGGATAAATATAGGTATTGCGAACCATGAATTCCTTGAGGATATCGTTCTGGATGGTTCCGGCCAGCTTCGCAAGCGGCACGCCCTGTTCCTCGGCGGCGACGATGTACCCCGCCAGCACCGGCAGTACGGCGCCGTTCATGGTCATCGACACGGTCATTTGATCCAGCGGAATGCCGTCGAACAGGATTTTCATGTCTTCGACGGAATCAATCGCCACCCCGGCCTTGCCGACATCGCCGACGACGCGCGGGTGATCGGAATCATAGCCCCGGTGGGTGGCCAGATCGAAGGCGATGGACAGGCCCTTTTGCCCGGCCTTCAGGTTGTCGCGGTAAAACGCGTTGGATTCCTCGGCGGTCGAAAAGCCGGCGTACTGGCGGACCGTCCACGACCGGCCGGCGTACATGGTGGCGCGGGGGCCGCGTAAATAGGGGGCGAAACCGGGCCGGGTATCGATCGCCTCCAGGCCTTCCAGGTCGGCCGCCGTATACAGCGGCTTGACGGCGATGCCTTCGGGGGTTTGCCATACCAGGTCATCGACCGTCCGGCCCTTCAGTTCGCGGGCCGCCGCGGCGGCCCATGCTGTGTTTTTTTCCTCTGAACCGGTCATGCGGACGGCCTCCCTGTGTCTGGTGAACAAGTATAGACGCGCCCGGCGCGGGGGTGAAACCGCTTTTTTGTGCAGGTGCGAAATATTACGACCGCGAGACGCAAGTCCGCGAAACGGTGGATAAAACCGCCGAATCGAGTGCTACATGTGGATAAAATCCACAATATATAGTCGTTTCAACTACATATGGTATAGGGCTGGTCATGGTCAGGAAAATACTGTAAAAACGGGATACAAGCTCACCTGAACGCCCATCAACGAATGGAACGATAAACATGGCAATCGATTGGACACCGGCCCGCGTCAGCACCCTGATCGCCCTTTGGGACGAAGGCGTATCGACCATCGAAATTGGTCGCCGCCTGGACGTTACTAAAAATTCCGTGGTTGGCAAGGTGCATCGCCTGGGCCTGCCGAAACGGGTCTCGCCGATCGGCTCCAAGTCTCGTGAACGCAAGCCCGCCTCGGCCAGGCAAAGCCCGGCTGATCGCAAGGAAAGCGCCGTCAAGCAGGCCGTGGAGCTGTCCCGGCAGGCCCGCCCGGCACAGGCTTCGGAACCAGTCCCGAAAGCCAATCCGGTCAGCATGGAACATTTGGCCGGCGGCATGTGCAGTTGGCCGGAAGGCGAGCCCGGCCAGGAAAGCTTTCATTTTTGCGGCGCCCCGGTGCTGGAAGGCAAGCCTTATTGCCTTAGCCATTGTGCCCGCGCCTATGTGCGCCCGACCCGTGATCGCGACCGCCAGCGGTCCGGCCAGTCCACCTTCAAGCCGGCCAGGATCGTCGCCGCCTGATCGGCAATCGCCGGTTCGGTTATGTGAACCAGGGCGGGGGCGGCCCTGCCTTTTTTCCTATTCGGACCGGCCCGGTTTTTCGAACACCAGATCGCCATCCAGTTCCAGTTTGCGGGTCAATTTTATCAGCCGGTCCAGGGCCTCGCGGCGATCTTTATCGGGCAGGCCGTCGCGAAATTCATAGCTCAGATCCTCGTTGAACATCTTGGCGTTGTTGGCGCTCATGTTGTCGAAGAACTTGTCGTGAATCGCCGTCTCGCCCTCGGTGCTTTTCAGCAGGGCCAGCAGGTCGTGATGGTCCGCGACCAGCAATAATTTCTGGATACCGACGTCGTTGGCGGTTTTGATATGGTTCAGAAATTCCAGCCGCCTGCCGTCCTGTTTGCCGACCGCGTCGCCGCCCGGCGCCATGACCTGCATCAGTTGCATCAACAGGGTCTTGATCTCGCCGCCCTGCAAAATGATTTCGGTCTCGCCGAATGAAATCGAATAGGTTTCCGGACCGACCACCTTGGCATGTATTTTCATAAAGTAAAGCTGGCACAAGGGCGTGGAATTGACAAGCCCGCGCCACCCGGCCACCCCGGATATTGCAAATCTTGACGGTCTCGCGCCCCGCATCGAAAAAGGGCGGGCGGGCAATGTTTCCTTTAAGTCACCAAGAGTTGTCCCAATATATAAACATTCAATTGTTGGCATGGGAGCAATGATCGGCAATAGCACCCCGAACCGGGAGTTTTACGGCGAAAATGACAATCAGGTCTCGTGTATCTATTTTGCTAACTCTTGTCGCGACCGTTTCCGTGGCAACCGGCATTTATCTTTTTAGCGCCTTGTCTGCCGCAAAAGATGACGCGACGATCATCGAGGCCCTTGGTCGCCAGCGGATGTTAAGCCAGGCGATGGCGAAATCGGTGCTGAATTATGCGTCGGCCAAGCAATATTACAGGGAGGTGGAAACCCATGTCGCTTCCCTGAACCGCTACATAACCAGTATGCGCGGGCAATACACGACCTCGGTCGTTTCCGCCGCCAGAAAAACCGGCATGACCATTTCCATGACGCCAGAAGCCGAACAGCATCCTTCGATACCGTTCCCGGCGACATTTGCCAGGCTGGTTAACGCCAGGGCGAACGTCAAAGGGGATATTTCGGCGGTGATCCTCTCGGAATTTCCGGTTAATCCTGAAAGCGCGATGCAAACGCCGCTGGATCGCCAGGCCAATGAGTTCCTGAAAAAAGACAAGATGGCGGTTTTCTTCAAACCGGAAGAAATCAATAACGCCATGACGCTGACTTTCTATACGACCGATATCGCGGTGGAGCAGGAATGTGCCGATTGCCACATTAGTTTGGAAAACCGTCCGTACAAAATTGGCGATATCCTTGGCATTCGCCGCTACAGGATTCCTTTTGCGCCGACCATGGCCTCGGGGCAACGGCTCATCAACCCGAGTCTCGTGGAATACGAGACGGCCAAAACCATTTTTACCGAAACGTTGTCGTCCATGAGATCGGGCGGCAGCTATCCGACCGATCTTCGGCGCAAGAATTTCAGGACCGTCGCCGCGATTGACGACCGGAAAGCGCAAGACCGGATGAACGATGTGGCCGCCATTCTGGCGACCGTAGAAGAAACCGTCGGCAAAATAATTTCCGGAACGGCGCCGAAAGATCAGGTTCTAAATCTGGGCATACAGGCCAACGAACTGCGTACCGCCAGCCATGCTCTTGTCGCACGCTACGGAGAAATCGCAGATGACAATCAGGCTCATATTCGCTGGGCCATCGCCTTTTCAATCATCGCTATCCTGGTGGCCATTGCGGTGGTTTATGTTTTTATGTCACGCGCGGTTATCGGCAGAATCGGCGTGTTGTCAGGCGTCATGGAAACGCTCGCCGATGGCGATGGAACCAGCAAAATCAATTATGTCGAAGATTCCGACGAAATTGGCGATATGGCCCGTGCCGTTCAGGTCTTCAAAGACAACGTGTTTCGCATCGAACGATTACGCAAGGAACGGGACGAGGCCCAGAAACTGGAAGCGGTGGGGCAACTGGCGGGTGGAATAGCACACGAGATCAACACCCCGTCCCAGTATATTGGCGACAATCTGAAGTTCCTGGCCGATGCCCACAAGGACCTGTTCTCCCTGGTGGATAAAAGCCTGACTCTGACGAAGGCGGCGCGCGGGCATGATGGGTTGTCGGCCCTGGCCGAGGAGGTCGAAGCGATTCGTGACGACATCGACCTTGATTACCTGCTGGAGGAAATACCCTCGGCCACCGAACAGGCTTTGTCCGGCATTGGGCAGGTTTCCGGAATCGTCATGGCCATGAAGGAATTCTCTCACCCGGGAGCCAGGGAGATGTCCCCGGCCGACATCAACCGGGCCCTGGAAAACACCATCACCATTTCGCGCAATGAATGGAAGTATACGGCAGAGGTGACGACGGCTTTCGACGAAACCCTGCCGGCGGTACCGTGCGTGGCGGGTGAATTGAATCAGGTGTTTCTCAACCTGATTGTCAATGCCGCCCATGCCATGGCCGACAAGCCGGGGCGCTCCGGCCTGGGCCGGATCAAGGTCTCCACCAAGGCCGACGGCGATCACGTGATTATCCGCATCGAGGACGATGGATCGGGAATTCCGGAAGAAATCCGCGACCAGATATTCAATCCTTTCTTCACAACCAAGGAGGTGGGGAAAGGGACTGGCCAGGGCCTGGCGATCTCTCGTGATATCGTGGTCAAGAAGCACGGCGGCACGATTACCTTCGACACCGAAACCGGAAAAGGAACCACGTTCACCGTAAGGCTTCCGATCCAAGAGACAAAACGCCCCGAAGGCGCCGACACATGAAAAACCGTATTCTGTTCGTGGACGATGAAAGTAACGTCTTAAACGGTCTCCGCCGGATGTTGAGAAATATGAGGGGGGACTGGGAAATGGCCTTTGTAGATAGTGGCGAAAAAGCGCTTGAAGCAATGCGGGGGCGGAAATTCGATGTGATCGTCTCGGATATGAGGATGCCGGGAATGGACGGCGCGGCCCTTCTCAGGGAAGTCCGCAGACGCCACCCTCGAACGGCGCGTATTATCCTGTCGGGATATTCCGAGAATGAAACCGTGCTGAAGACCGTGGGCCCGGCTCACCAGTACCTGGCCAAACCATGCGACCCCGCCATGGTCATCGATACGATCAATCGAACCCTGGCACTGCGCAGATTTCTGGATAACGACGACCTTGTCAAACTGGTATCGGGGCTGGAGCGCCTTCCGTCGCCGCCCGAGGCCTTTTCGCGGCTCCTTCATCAAATGGATTCGCCCCAATCCGCCGTGTCCGATATCGCGGACACCATCGCCGAGGACCTGGCGATGACCGCGCAGACCCTGAAGCTGACAAATTCCGCCTATTTCGCGCTTCCGCAAAAGGTCGATAACCTGCACCACGCGGTCAGGCTGCTGGGGGTCGATACGCTGAAAAGCCTTGTTCTCATCGCGGGCTTTTACAAACAGTTTTCGGGCGATGCCGGGATCGCCGCCCAAATCGAGACACTAAGTGAACGCTGTTTAAGCATCGGGACGGTGGCCCACGCCATTGCCGAGGAAGAGGGGTATCCGGCCAATCAGATAGATCAGGCGACCTCGGCCGGTGTCCTTACGCACATCGGCACCCTGGCGTTATTGGCCAACTGGCCGGAACGGTTCGGTCAGGCCATTCGCCTTGTCGAAGAAAATTCCCTGGACATCATCGAGGCGGAACGCCGGATTTTCGGCGCCACGCACCCGGAAATCGGCGCTTACATGCTCGGGCTCTGGGGATTTTCCGACCAGATCACCGAAGCCGTCGCCTATCATCACTCTCCCCGGCGGTTCCCGGCCACGGAGGAACCATCGGTTCTGGTTTGCATCTACGCCGCGCAGCACCTTCTTAAGGTGGTCGAGGCTTGCGAGGATAACGCCGCCGACGCGTTGGCGGGGACCGATCTGGATATGGATTATCTGCACGAACTCGGCCTGGGCGACAGGGTGTCCCGCTGGATCGAACTGGTTCGGGAATTGAAAGTAAAAGCGGAAGAAGGAACAGGGAAATGACGGAAAAAGTCTTGCTGGTGGACGACGACCCCAACCTTCTTGACGCCCTGGGGCGGCACTACCGCAAACGATTCGACCTGCTGACCGCTATTGGGGGCGACGCCGCCCTGGATTGCGTCAACGGCAATAATGCGGTGGCAGTTGCGGTCGTGGACATGCGCATGCCGGGAATGGATGGGCTTGAATTGCTTCGGAAAATCAGGGTTGTGTCCCCGGATACGGTGCGAATCATGCTTACCGGAAACGCCGATCAGCAAACCGCCATTGACGCCATTAACCAAGGTAACATTTTTCGTTTCTTCAGCAAGCCCTGCCCTCCGGAAATTCTCGCCGAGGGGATCGATGCCGGCATCGCCCAATACAAACTGATCACGGCGGAACAGGAACTCCTGGAACACACCCTCGCCGGAAGCGTCAAGGTGCTGGTCGATGTGCTGTCGATGATCGATCCCATGGGTTTCGGGCGGTCCGATAAAATCCGCGAATGGGCGCAAATTGTGGCGCAACGCCTGGAACTGAAACAGTCCTGGCGATTGAGCATGGCGGCCATGTTGTCTCAGTTGGGAAATATCACGATTCCACCGGAGATCCTGGTCAAGATGTCGGAAGGAGCCGACCTGACCGGAGCGGAACGGGAAATCGTCGATGGAATTCCGCAATCCGCCCGCGACCTGATCGCTAACATCCCCCGGCTCAAGCCGGTTGCAGAGATCGTCTATCTACAGAACAAGGGGTTCGACGGGTCGGGTTCGCCGAAAGACGGCCCCAGCGGAACGGATATCCCGCTGGAAGCCAGAATCCTCAAGATTCTGGTGGATCTGGAATCCCGGACGCACGGCCTTCGCCCCACCCGGAAAGCGTTCGAGTATCTTTTCGGGCATGAAGCCGAATACGACACCAAGCTTCTGGGCGATATCCGCCGGTGTTTGGAAGCCGGAAAATCCGACAATGAAGATCAGGAAATCGAGGAAATCGAACTCCCCGTCAGTATGTTGATTTCCGGCTATACTCTTCAGAGCGATCTCAAACTGGAAAATGATCGCCTTATTCTCGGCGCCGGAATTTGCCTGTCGACGGCCCATGTCCAGAAAATTAGGGCCTTCGCAAAACTTCACAAGTTCAGGGAACCCGTCAAGATTCTCCGTCGCTGTTGATGAAACATATAAATGAGATGAACCATGCCGGAAACCAAACGCAAGCCGTCTTCAGTCAGTGAAATTCTGGCTGAATATACAGCGGCTGACCGATATACGGGAAGCAATCCACTATCCCCATGAACTGGCGTGGATTGAGCGCGCGAAACCGTTGTCGAGTGCGGCGTGATGGGGGCGCATCTCAAAATCTGGGTGGTTTTCATAGGCTAAAGCCATGATTGCGACCATGGGACCGCCATGTTCATCGTCATGAATCAGGTCGAACCAGATATCGAAACGCACATGTGTTCCGCTTATGAAGCCATTGACCCAATCGTTGCCCCGATACTCACCCTTCTCATTTTCCTGAACCAGCGGAAGGTAAACCTCGCCCTCATTCAATTGAGCATTCACATGGTTCCAGTGCCGATTGACAAGCTCCATAAAACGCTGGACTTCCTCTATGTTTTCAAAAACGAAGCAAAGTAACGGGCCTTTTGGGAGACCCACGATTCCAGCGACTATGTCGATTGGAGTATGGCAGAACGCACCCGTTTCGCCAATCTCAAGCCATCGACCAAGGCGATTTCCCTGAGACTACCCGTCTATTTCCTGGACCGGATCAAGACTGCGGCCAACAAGCGGGACGTTCCCTACCAGTCACTTATCAAGGTCTGGCTGTCCGAAAAAATCGATGCGGCATGAGAACGGATGGCTGGGATATTCGCAGTAAGGATTTGCTGATTGGCGACCCGGAATCGTCACCGGTTATTTCCGCTCACCCCTTATACCAAGTTGTAGAAAGACCCATTCTCGTTCTTGGGGGGAAGCTTGAATTCACTCTGGCGGGCAGGAGCGAAAAGCGGCACAATAGAGTAAGGAAAAGTAAAAATGGCGGAGGGAAGGGGACTGGGATTCAACCATCTCCGCCCAAAAACTGCGCCTACGGAACCGGCGAGGCTTGGGCCGAAACTACTTCATTTTATCTTAAGAATAAGATCGCTCTCTCCACATATACCCGTAACGTACACTTCTGAAAATTTCAGCGCCTTTACGGTTGCGTTGTCGGCCAACCGCTTCGGTAGGCAAAGCCACCGAACCTTGGGGAGCGCATGCATGTCGGGGACGACCTCAATAAGCAACGTGTGGCCTTCGTGCCGTTCCTTTCTCTCCGCGCTTATCTCGACGGCACTGACCACGTTGTTGATGGCGTCATCGGTCGAATACATTTCTCTTCGTTGCTCCTTCTCTTTTCGTTGCTCCTTCGCCGCCTTGATGTCCTCTTTCAACGCATCGTCTTGAAGTTCGATGAGGCCTCCCGTCTCTCCATATTGGTTCAACTCCGTCATCCCGAGAAATCTTGCTTTGCCTCGGGCAAGCGTGACTTCGATTCCGCGCTTTAGGCCATCCTGGTGGCATACGGTGCAGTCCGGGAAGCCGTTATCCAAGAGAAACGAAATCTTGTCCTCGGGCCGGGCATACACTTTGATGAAGCGGGCGACGGGGGAGACCTCGTCGCGCAGTTTCTTCAAGTCGATCCCGCTTTCCTTCCTTCCACGCCTATACTGGCCTACCAGTCCTGCTGTTTGCATGTGCGGGATGATGCATTTGAAACCTTCCAGGAAGTCGCCGACCGTGGTTCCGTTCCTGAGGGTCTCCCAATAAGCCTCGAAGTTATCTTTGAAATCGTCCTTGGCTGGGGCCATGGCTGATCGCCTCCTTCTACGCCAAACCGAGAAACACCATAACCGCCCGGTTCAACCGCACCACGTCTTCGTCGTCGAGGCGGCCAATCCGCTCGCCGAGGCGCTCTTTGGGCACCGTAGTGATCTTGTCGACCATCATCCGAGACTCGGCACGCAAACCGTTGCCTTCGCTCGGGTCGACCGGAATCCGGAACAATGGCGCCTCCGTCTCGTCCGTAGTGAACACGCAGACCGTTATCGACGCGGTGGCGTCGAAGCGGTCGTCCTGGACGATGACGGCGGGACGCGGCTTGCCGGTGTAACCGGAGCCCGAGATCGTCCACACATCGCCGCGCTTCATGCCTCGTCCAGGTCCGTGATAGCGTCGATAAAGGCCTGGTCTTCGCGTTCATGCGCACTTCTCGCCACCGTGAGGGACTGGCGGTGGGCCTCCTTGACGAAACTCGCCGTGCGGGTGTCAGGAACCCATATCTGGATCGGCCTCATGCCGCGCGCACGCATGCGATGGCGATAGCTCTGCACTTTTTCGCGCGAACTCTGCTTCCTGTTCGCAGTTGTAGCCATAGCCTATCTCCCATGAGGGTTACATGTAACCTATCAGGGTTAAGGAATCTCCGCAAGGCCCTCGGCCACGTTTGGATGTCCGCACCGTTGGAGAATGTTGGATCCCGGTTCCCTTCGGTGAATTGGCGGAGGGAGAG